>Ga0115004_10002956_pt1 | contig 13909 bp, 9 predicted proteins | sample ArcticOcean_MG_C_10_FD_88737 | JGI IMG/M metagenome (GOLD analysis project Ga0115004, IMG submission 88737) | Marine microbial communities from western Arctic Ocean - ArcticOcean_MG_CB11_90 | ecosystem: Environmental > Aquatic > Marine > Oceanic | place: Arctic Ocean: Canada Basin | collected...
CTCGCTTCTTCTGTCTTTCGATTTGTTTCTCACTCATGATGCGAAGAGGATATGTTCGTCCTTCTTTTTCTCTCACTTCACGCGCTCTCGTGCGTACTTTTTCGACCCATTCAGATAATTCATCGAGGTCCGCGTATTTTTTTCTGTTATCGTTAAGATCGTCTCTTAAATCGTGAAACTCGTGTAACCAATGGCCGATTATGCCGTGTAAATGACCGTACACAATTTTCGGTGCCGTTGGATGTTCTCGACAAATATCAATATATTCCAAGAATACTTGGAACGAATGATCGTTTTCCAAAGGATACGGCGGTTGCCCAGGCGATGGTTCTGGCCCAAATCGAGGATTGGAGAACAAAGTCGGATTACCTAAAAGCGGCTCCGCCGAGAGATATCCGTCGACTCCGGTATAGTCGAGACATTCTTGAAGTTCTTCGTAAGTTCGAACGCCTCCGTTTGCAAACACGGGCACTGTTAAAGCTTCTTTAATAGCTTTTATGAAATCCCTGTTAAATGTTAAGAAAAGCGTTCATGTGTGAGCGCGAGCGCAAGCGCTTTTTTAAAAACTAAAATCCCCACTTCATCGCTTTTCGTGTATATGTATAAAAAAATTTGTGTTTGTTCTTCAGATAGTGGTGCATGTTTTGTGTCAATCAATGATTTTCAGAACAGATCTTGGTATTGGGGTAGTATCATCACCAGAACGAACACAGAAATTTTCATACCTCTCGAAAACTTATCAAGGACAAAATATATATGTATAAAAAAAAGACGTTGTCAAGAGCAAAACAAAAACAAAAACACATAGATAAACGTACCAGTTACATTTATACTCCGCCAATCTTTTCTGTTCTCTCGTCCTCCCATGCACGGCAATAATCTGCGCGCCGGCGTTCTCGACCATTTTCGCAAACGCGATGCTCTTTTCCAAATCATCGTACACGCGAATCTTCGCCGTGACTGGGACATCCAACTCTTGATCTAATTCTCTAATCAACTTATCGACTAACTCCCAATCATCCATCAAAAAAGCCCCATAATTACCTCTCTTTGCGATTCTTTGCGGACACCCAAAATTAATATCAACTCCGTCGCAAAACGGTTGTATAATCTTCGCCGCTTTCAACAGAGTCTTTGGATCGTTCCCACAAAACTGCGCTAATAAAGGCCTACACTCCTCGGTCTCATGCGTACTAAAATACTCCTTCCTATACGTAGCAGATTCCAAGAACACCTTCGAATGAATCATCGGCGTATAACTCCCTTCGGCTCCGTACTTCTTACATAAAATCCGAAACGCGTGTTCGCTCGCGTCGACCATCGGCGCGACCCATAAACTCTTCTTCTCGTGTAACCCTAATTCTTTCAAATACGCGAATCCTTTCGGTTTCGTCTCCTTCGTCCACCTCATCTCTTTTTGTTTCTTCTCCAACATCTCCTTGAACTCGTCCTCAGTTTCCGAGATTCGTATGTCCGAAAACTTTTTTTTCGCATCCTCTGATTCTTTCCCATCTCCAAGGTTTTGATATTTCCCCGAATTCCGGTTCTTGATCCCGACGTACGCGTTATACATATCTACAGTACTGACCTTATCGCTATTGTATTCGTTCATGCGCGTGTTATTCTTCCTCTTCCTCTGTTTCTTCTGTTTTATGATCGAAAGCTCTTCTACTTCTTCTTCTGCTGCTGCTGCTGCCGCCATCGCTCGCTCTCTTTCCAAACAGGAGCCGCCTTTTAGATCGTTGGATATGCCGAGTTTATGAAGATAACGCGCTCTGTTGATTGACGATTTTGATCGAGTAGTACGCTTAAAAAAAACGAACGACGCTCGCATGCACTAGCAGAGAGTGTGCGCAGAGCAGTAATTTGCGATATAAGACGTCGGCGCAGTCCCGCGTCTAGTTGTTCCGTGTAGTAATGAGAACTGATTGAATAAACCATTAAATAAACCCCAACCCTAATAATAAACCAAAACAAAAAATTCGGTTCTCTCAGAGTACAAACGGCGACGAGATGATTGCGATAAACGCTCTTCAGTAAATACGCGTACTGCTCTACTTATTTAATGAGCACGCGTAAACGTGCGTGCGTGTGTGCGTGTGTTCTTTTTTAGATCCGTACTAGACGGTTTCAATCGCGCATAGTAAATCACCGGCAGTGCAAGAGTCGCCTTTAGCGATTGCGATGTGCTTTAATTTCCCGGCGCAGGGAGCGCTGACGGTGGTTTCCATCTTCATTGCAGAGATGACGACTAGAGCTTCACCGGCTTTGATATCGGCGCCATCTTTGACGAGAATATCGACGACTTTTCCAGCCATCGGGGCACCGACGGAACCTAAATCTAACGGATCCGCTCGTTCGCGCACGGCTGACATTCCCTTTTTGTTATCATTCTCAAAGACTTTCAAATCTAAGATATCGACGACGCGTGGGATGCCGTTGACTTCGAAGAATACTTCGCGTTTGCCGTTCGGGAGCAACTCGCCTACGGCTTTGAGTTTTATCGAGGCGGACGAACCTCTGCGCGCCTTGACTTCGATCTCTTCATCGATTTCTAAACCTTTTAAGAACGCCTTGGTCGGTAATAAAGAAACTGGGCCCATCATATCGCGCTCGATGACGTATTGATCGAACACTTGCGGGTACATTGCTGAAGATAACGCATCTTTATGTGAGACGTTACGCCGACCGCGATGCTTCTCTTGCAACTCCTTACGCAAGGCTTTGAAATCTACTGGTGGTAACGTGCAACCTGGACGACCTTCGATAATTTCCTTTCCTCGAACAACTTTAGTGCGTAAAGGTTCTGGGAAGCCACCGACGGGTTGACCCAAGTAACCTTGAAAGTATTCTACGACGGAAGTTGGGAACGATAACGAATCGGCTTGGTCGAGCAAAGATTTCTCGTTGAGTTTGTTCGCGACGAGAAACTGCGCCAAGTCGCCGACAACTTTCGACGATGGCGTCACTTTGACGATATCGCCCAAAATTTTATTTGCCGTGGCGTATGATTGCTTAATATTATCCCATTCTTCGCCCAAACCATTCGCAAAGGCTTGGAATTTCAAGTTTGTGTATTGCCCACCCGGCATTTCGTGAATATACACGTCAGCCGATCCAGCTTTAATGCCCGATTCATACGGAGAATATAAAGCTCGCGTTTGTTCCCAATACGTGTTCAATCTTTGAATTTCTTCAAGGTTCATAGGGTTATCTAAAGTTTCCGAGCCTTTGATGGAGTTCAAAATTGCACCGATTGCCGGTTGCGAAGTCAAACCGGCCATGGCGTCCGTGCAAACATCGACAACATCTGCACCTGCTTCAGCGCAGGCGAGCATTGATGCGACGCCAGTCGATGCAGTGTCATGCGTGTGTACGTGGATGGGTAAATCTGGGAATTTTTGTCTCAGCGCACTAACCAACATAGTCGCCGCTCTCGGCTTCAATAAACCAGCCATGTCCTTAATCGCTAAAACGTCAATACCATGATTGACGAGTTCCTCGGTCAAATTTACATAATAATCGAGCGTATACTTTTTTTTCGAAGGATCACTAACATCGCCAGAGTAACAGATTGTCGCTTCGACGACACCGTTCGCGTTTCGAACGCAGTCAATTCCAAACTTGAGGTTATCAACATAGTTCAACGAATCAAAGACTCGGAAAATATCAATGCCAGATTTTCTTGCTTCTGTAGTAAATTCTTGCACGACGTTATCGGCGTAGGACGTGTAACCAACCGCGTTTGCACCTCTGAGTAACATTTGAAACGGAATATTCGGTACTTTTTCTCTCAAAAGTTCCAATCGTCTCCATGGACAATCTCTAAGGAATCGAAGCGAAACATCGAACGTTGCGCCGCCCCACATCTCTAACGAATACGCGCCATCCAGCGCAGATGCCGTCATGTCCGCACTATTATACAAATCTCTCGTACGGACTCTTGTCGCGAGTAAACTTTGGTGAGCATCTCTCCACGTCGTGTCCATGATGAGTAAACCTTTGTGATTGCGTACAGCCTTGGCGAATGCTTGCGGGCCTTGTTCGTCGATAATTTTCTTGAAAGATTCTTTTCGTGCGAGGTCTTCGAACTTTTGCGATGGCTGCGGCGGTTTCGGTTCCATACCAATCGGTGGCGGACCAACGGCACCAGGATGTTTAGAGCCGTTGACGGCAATTTCACCCAAGTAAGTGAGCAATTTTTGCGTATCGTCGACACTGGAAGTTAAATCAAACAATTCAGGAGTTTCATCGATGAAATTCGTTGTCACTTTTCCACTCAAAAACGCATCTGATTGCAAAACATTTTCTAAAAATGGCACATTCGTTTTAACGCCACGAATTTTAAACTCCGCCAACGAACGATACATCTTTTGCACAGCGCCTTCGAACGAATGCGATTTGCACGTCAGTTTAACGAGCAACGAATCATAAAACGGCGAAATTCTAGATCCAACGACAACTTCACCATCGAGACGAACGCCTAGACCACCCGGAGGTCTATACACTTCAATTCTTCCAAAATCTGGCGAAAATCCCATCGAAGGATCTTCAGTGGTGATTCTACATTGCATGGCAAATCCGCGAACTTGAACGTCGTCTTGAGTTTTAAAGCCGAGTTCGGGCAATGTCATCCCACCGGCGATCAAAATTTGCGTTTGTACGATATCAACACCAGTCACTTCTTCCGTAACTGTATGCTCGACTTGAATTCTTGGGTTTACTTCCAGAAAGTAATGTCTATTTTCAGAATCTACCATGAATTCAACCGTACCAGCGTTTCGATAATTGACGTGTTTTGCCAATTTTACGGCATCATCGTGTAATCTCTTTCGTAAATGTTCGTCTAAGCACGGTGCTGGCGCCATTTCAACTACTTTTTGATGTCTTCTTTGTACTGAACAATCGCGTTCGCCTAAATGAATAACGTTTCCTGCGCCGTCGGCTATGATTTGCACTTCTATATGCCTCGGAGCTTCGACATATCGTTCGATGAACATTCGTCCATCTCCAAAGGCTGTTTTGGCCTCAGAAGATGCTCTCGTGAAAGCTTGCGCGACATCGCTCATATTTCTTACTACGCGCATACCGCGACCCCCACCACCCATGGCGGCTTTGAGCATTAAAGGCATGCCAAATTCTTTCGCGAATTCAACCGCGGTTGTCACGTCGTCCGTCGCAAATTCCGTCCCCGGCACTAACGGTAAACCGCACGCTTTCGCTTGCGCTTTACAGATGACTTTATCACCCATTTGTCCTAAAGTTTTCGACTTTGGTCCAATGAAAATAATTCCTTCCTCTTCGCACCTTCTCGCGAAATTCTCGTTCTCGCTCAATAAACCGTACCCGGGATGGATAGCATCAACTTGATTCGCTTTCGCGACCTCGATGATTGACTCGTAATCCAAATACGCAGCGACTGGTTCTTTGCCCTCGCCGACTAAATAGGACTCATCCGCCTTATATCTATGCGTCGCCAATCTATCAACCTCAGAGAATATTGCCGTCGTCCTCATGCCTAACTCCGTGCCGGCCCTGAACACTCTGACCGCGATTTCGCCCCTATTCGCGGCCATGACTTTCTTTAACTTCGACCCTTTCGATAAAATCTTCCCTAAAGCGTCCGAATTCGGTTTCTCGGCTTCGCGCGATTCAACTTCCGAGCGCACGGTTACTGTCTTCTTCCCAGTTCTTCTCTCTCTTCTTCGTTCTCCTTTCAAGGCATTGCCTAGAACTTCCTTTTTGAAAACAGTAGCGACCGAAGAGCTCCTCGCACGACTGGAAGGCAACGTCATCATCGATCGTCGCGCGCGCGCCGCCGGCTGAGCCGTTACCATTTGATGCCTCATCTATCTTCGCCTGTTCGAAATTTTACCTCTATTTCCCTCTCTCTCGCTCGTTCACTATCTTCTCCCTGTGGAAACGTGTCTGTATATATCACCCGTCTCTCTCTCTCTCTGATTCTTTCTGTCTTCTGTCTTCTGTCTTCTTCTTCTTAAAACGAAGGATTCGAGATATTTATATCGTAGGTCTACGAGAGAGAAAACAATCGCGGATTATAGAAGAGTGTTCTTCTTTTGAACGCGCTAGTTATTTAATAAATATATCGAAAAAGATCAAAACGAGACAGATACGCGCGAAATCTCTCTCAATCTCAATCTCTCTCTCAATCTCTTAAGCTCGCGCGTGTTTATGCGTGTTAAGGCGTGATCTCTCGCTGATTTATACCGAAGATTTTAACGTCGCCGCAAATTGCGTTATTGTGAGCTCAAGGGTCCAATAAACCCTAAACCCTAATTCCAGCTCAAAAGTTTTGGAACTCTCTCCCTGCAACGCTCTCTCTTTTGCGGCAGCTTCAGCAACGCACGGTCTTGGAAATCCCTATCAGTCTATCAGAGTCTATCGTTCCTATTGGCACGCTCTCTGTGATCATCCCGATCATCAGCGATTACGGATTGGCTCCATTTTCTGCGCCAATCGCATAGTGCGTTGAATGATCGCGTCAGTGCAGTAGAGAGATCGAATGCGAACACTCTTGCCAGCAGGTCGAGAGAGATCTTTTTAAACGATTAATCGTTTACTAGTATAGGGCGAGAATACTGTGGATGATCATCGTACCGGGTACAAAAGCAATTTTGCGACCAAGACACGATGCGTTCGTTGTTCGCTTTGGTACGTTGCGAACTTATGGAAGGAAGAGAAGCATATCTTCTTCTTCTTCTTCTTCTTCTTCTTCTATTGCTGACGACGAAGACGATGTAGTGAAAGTGAGAACGATCGATGGGTATTGGGAACGGAAGCAGAAGTTTGAAGGATATTTAAATAACGAAGATGAACGACGACGAGATGAGACGATGTTGATGATGACGATGATGAAGCGGGGGACAGAAAAGAGTACGACGACGACGACGACTGCGACGACGACGACGACGAAGAAGAAACTGTGCACCGTTTGTAAAGGCGAGACGAAGTGTACGTGCGATGGATGCGACGGTCAAGGATGGTTAAACGAACGCGAACGAACGACGAATGGATTGATCGAGTGGGACCCGGACTGGTGCGGTAAATGTCGCGGCGGAGGAAAAATTGGTTGTTTCCGTTGTTTCGGCACCGGCGCGAGAAGAGAACGAATCGGTTTTAGATTGCCCGGGATGGGCGACGACGACGACGACGACGACGACGACGACGATGCTTGAAAGTATAGCAATTCAATGAATAGAATACAAAAACATAATACAAGTAAGCGCGCGCTTTAAACCTTATACGCTTTCGCGCTCAGATCGACTTCGTCGAGGACGCCTAACAAACAATCCACGACGGCCAATCGTTCCCTCTGCCTGATCTTTCTCGTCTCTTCCTCCACGACCTTTCTCGCAATAATCTCCATCTTTCTACGTTCGTGATCATTTTCTTCCTCGTCCTTAGTCGTACTACTCGCTCTCATCCATTCGTTCGTCGTTAAATCTTCTTTTGAAAATATCTCAGCCGCTGTTTTGAACGCTCTGGCCATTTCCTTCTTCGCCGTTGCTATTTCCTTCTTCGCTAGCGCTAACACGTTCTCGCTCTCGAAAATCTCTTCGTCTTCTTCTTCCTCTTCTTCTTCGTCTTCGTCTTCGTCTTCTTCGTCTTCTTCGTCTTCTTCGTCTTCTTCCTGATGAACGTTGACATCTTCAACGGCAAGGTTGACTTTGCCGACCTGCGAGGTTCCCATCTCGCGACGACTTCGCTTCATAAAAACCGAGCTCAGGCATATTTCCTTCACCCTTCTCTCGAACGATTCCTTCGCCAGTCTATTGGCCGCTTCGTCGACAGCGTTCGCGTCGGTTTCGCAACTCTCTCCGAATCTTTTCATTTCATTTCATTGGCACAAATGCACAAAACCAACAAAGCCACAAAGAGGGAAAAGAGCTACAGAGAACACTTTTTCTAACACAGACTTTAATATATATATAAATAGTAAACATGGTAAGCGATCAGAGTAAATAGCATCTGTTCTGTCTTTGTCTGTGTCGTCGTCGTCATCTGTTCCTCTTTTCTGTTCAGGATAGATACGCGAGTCGTTCAAAGCGGTCGAGGTCGTTCGATGAACAAAACCGCGGTCTCTCTCTAGTTTCCAAAACTTCGAATGATTCGTTTCCGAAGGAAGTTCTCGCTCGGTGGAACTCTGAAGCACGAGCTCGAGGGAAGAGTATCGATGCTCTTTTTTGTTTTAGTAAACGCGCGATTCGATCGCGCGTTTGTTTGTTCTGATTATCATGTACTGACGATATAGATCCACTGATTATACTATTTATGTGTATATGTATTTATTTATGTGTGTGTGTGTGCGTGTAATACTATGATAGGCTGATTTCGTAGGCAAACAATTTACGAAGGAAGAAGTCGCCGCGAAAGTACTGGAACAATACGACGAAGAACAGACGCGAATTTTCTATACGTACGTCATGGGCGGCGGCGGGAACGATATTCATTTCGGGATTTATAGAGACGAAACGGATGGCGTGAGAGAATCCGCGAATAGGACCACGGAGTGGATGATGCAGCAGTTGGATATGGCAAAAGAGATTACGAAAGATATGCACGTTTTAGACGTCGGGAGCGGCCACGGAGGCGGTTCGCACGCGATGGCGAAAAAGTTTGGCTGTAAAGTTACCGGCATTAACATCGGTCCTGGACAAAACGCGATGAACTTGGCCAAGGCGAAAGAACTCGGGTTGGAAGATAAGGTCGACGCAGTCGTCGGTAATATTAACGAACCGTTACCAGAGGAGTGGACGAACAAGTTTGACGCGATTTGGTCCTGTGAAGTCTTATGCCATGCCGGAGATAAACTGGCTTTGTTCAAGGACTTATATAGATGCTTGAAACCAGGGGGCGCGTTTGTGTTTTCGGATATTTGTGGAGCGGATGGGGCGGACGAGAAAGCTCTGAAAGCGTTCACCGATCGTAACGCGACGACGTTCATGGGACGCCCGAGTCAGTACATCGAATACGTTAAAGACTCGGGATTCACATACGTGAACTGGTGGGATGGGAGCAACCATTTGGAGAGATATTTTCGCGACATGATTAAGCAAATTGACGATAATCGAGAAGAGATGAAATCGAAAGGAATAACGGATCAATACTTGGATAACTGGCACGGTAGTTTAACGGAAAGAGCTCAAATTCAAAACGAAAAAGGCGTTTTTGCTTGGGGAGTGTTCGTGTGTAGGAAACCAACCACCGCAGGGAAGAAGTGGAGTTAAAAAATTAACTGTATTTCTGCCTGTAATACGACGACGCGCGTTAGAAATCATGCCCATACATATATATCACGTGTGTGTATGTGTATTAGTTTCTCAGTAATATAATTATTAAATTGACCATCATAAAAAAGAACATCGTTTATAATTTTTCCTTCATACAGTTCTACGTGTAAAAATATTCTATATATCGACTACTACATCGGCTACTCTCGATCGAGCTAGAAGATGATGGAAGTGACAAAAAAAAATATTTACATTTCACCCGGTAACAGAGTATCTTCCAAATCTGCCGCGCAAACGCCATCTGTAATGCCCATCAAGTGCCCGACGCATCCCTTTTCGCCCGACAACTCTTCTTCCGATTTTTTAATTCTTTCTCTCAACCAATCGTTGATTTTCAAACCTTCGACGATTTCGTACGAACCGTCGCCTTTACTACGGCAAGGCATGGAAAATACCAAACCTTCTTCGATGCCGTACGGGTTCCCGTCGGTAATTACGGCTGAAGAAAACCAGTCTCCTTCCTTTGTCGGGGTAACTAACGCCTTCATGGCATCCGCGATGGACACTGCCGTGGAAGCCGCCGAGGATCTACCCCATTTCTTAATCAACAAACCACCTCTGGTTTGAATAGCTGGCGTAAAATCGTTTTCTAACCATTCTCGGTCTTCAATGACATCCGTGCATATTTCACCACCGATCTTTGCGTTGACAAAATCTGGAACCTGCGTCGTCGAATGGTTACCCCAAATAGTTACGTTCGAAACGGTTTCATAGAATACCCCGGCTTTCAAAGCTAATTGGCACTTTGCACGGTTTTCATCCAATCTCGTCAAGGCGTGAAAGTTTCTTTTATCTAAACTTGGCGCATTTGCCATGCAAATTAACGCATTTGTATTACACGGGTTTCCAACGACCATCACTTTACAGGTCTTCTTCGCGACTTCGTTCAAAGCCTTGCCTTGCTCGGCGAAAATACCACCATTCATTTCCAACAAATCACCTCTCTCCATCCCCGGACCTCTCGGTTTCGCGCCAATTAATAAAGCCCAATCTGCATCCGCAAAAACTTTCCTCGCATCGATCCCAATATCAACCTCTCTTAACAAAGGAAATAAGCAATCTTCGAGTTCCATCGCGACGCCTTCTAAGGCGACCTGCGACCGCTCCGATCCAAGTAACCTCAACGCAACAGGTTGATCTTTCCCAAAAACTTCCCCACTCGCAATCTTGAACAATAAATGGTTCGAAATCTGCCCAGCCGCCCCTGATACAGCGATTTTTACAATCGGCTTCCAGTTCTTCGTCTTCTCCAAGTCCTCGTTCTTCGCGTCGTATTCTAAAACGAAGACGCCGAGAGGAGCGTTCGTTACCGATCCAGCCGGTGTATTACGCACGACTTGTAAGCTCCCACGCTTTATTTTACTTTCATGCTTGTTCATCTCATTATTATTCTCATTGTCGTTAAAAACTCGTCGTCGTTGTTTCTCTGTTTTGTTCGTTCGCGCTATCGTCGTCCTAAGTCTAGTTTTCGTCTCGCCCTTATAACCAGAGCGAGCGCCTTTTTTTGAAGAGTGAAAAAAAATGATGATTGTTAGTTCTCTCGCCGTCGACGCGCATCTGAAACAAAACGAGCAACGCGTGCCTAAAACTTGCCCATCTTCCGCTCCAAATCTCGCTCTCACTCTCTATACTTTTCTTAAGAACGACGCGCGCGTTTACTGCCCATGAAAAGCGATCTTGACGCCGTACGAATCAGAACGATTACGCTGTTTCTATGGCCTCTTTTTGATCAAATCATGTGTCGCGGGAACCGTCGTACGCACGTCGTGGATCAAAGGACTCAAACAAACACAAAAACACACACACGCACGCGCGCGCGCACACGGGAACGATATTCGAAACGATTAGAAACTCACTTTGAACGACTACATTTGAGCTCATTTGCGCTCTCGATATCGAAATCATTGTTCTGATTTTGATTTGATTTTGTTGATGATGGATACGAATTTTTTTGCCGCCTCTGCTGCTGATGATGCACTTTTTCAGTTCGTGCTGCTGGAAAAGTATTGCTAATTGATGGCTTGCTTGTGTCCTTTTTTGGGCCAAAGTTTGACCCCTGTAATACCTTTTTTGACCCAAAGTTTGACCCCTACATAGTTCCTTTTTGAGCCAAAGTTTGACCCCTATACTGTACTACTTTTTTGACCCAAAGGCGCCAAAGTTTGACCCCTGCATATTCTTTCTTCCTACGTACTCTTTCTTTCATTTCGTAGAGAATAATAGGCACGCGCGGTAGTACACATAAATCATAAACATACGCGCGCGCTCTTCTTTCGCGCGAGATTCGATGCGCGAGAGCGATTCTGCGGAGGAATTCTCGCGAGAGTTCGCGAAGGCCGTGATACAGAAGAACGGTTCAGTCGTTCAGAAGTTCTTAAGCTGTGATTTCTTATTGAAGCATTCGACGGTGTTGAGGAACTTTTCGTGTAGTACTACTACTACTACTACTAATAATAATAATAAGAAGAACAGTAAACCGTTCGATGAGATCTTCGAGAAAGTCGTGAGAGCGTGCGAAAAGTACGCCTCTGTGAAGAACATGAACGAGTTCACTGAAGCGTACGACGTGCACTCCGAAGCGTTTTCGTCGTTCATTAAGGAGTTCAAACAAAGAGAAGAGGCCGACGAAGTTATTTGGATGATTAACGCGATGAAGCAAATGTGTAGGGATTCGCGATTGTTAGCGGAGAAAGCGGACGCGGTGGCAAGGAAACAAGGGAAGAAGGCGACTAGGTTAGAAGCGTGTGGGGCACAGTTAATGCAGGCGTATCGATGTTCGTCGCAAACGTCGACGAGGGAGAAAAAATTGGCGCAGTTGAGAATAGTAAACGAGTTGTTTAAGATTTATTTTGAGTTGAACGCGTTGCATTTGTGTAAGAATTTAGTGAACGCTGTGAATTTGCCGACGTTTTTACCGTTCGAACAATCGTTTCCTTCTTCAGAGAAGGTTACGTATCATTTTTACGTCGGACGTTTGGCCGTTTTCGATGACGATTACGAACAAGCTTCGGTTCATTTGAAATATGCGTTTGAGAAATGTCCAAGTGTAGCCGTGAAGAATAAAACGGCATGCTTGAAATATTTAGTGCCGGTGATGTTATCTCTAGGCTATGTTCCTTCCGGGAAGTTGTTCAAGAAGTACGCGCAAGCTTTGAAACCGTACGAAGACGTCTGCGAAGCGGTTAGAACTGGGAAATTAGGTTTACTCGAAACAGCTTTAGATCGTAGGAAAGCAAGATTTGTTCGCGAAGGCACGTATTTAGTGTTTGAAAAGTTACGTTTGTATTCTTTGCGTACTTTGTTTAAGAAAATTGCCGAGATTCAAAAAGATTTAGAGCCAGAGAAGGCGAATCAAGTAAAGTTGGAAATGCTCTCAACCGCCGCGAGATTGGTTAGTAGTAATAATAATAAGAATAATAATAATTCAACATCATCGACTGAATTATTAACGTACGATTTAGATGAAGTAGAGTGCGGCGTAAGTGAGCTCATACATCGTCGCATGGTAAAAGGGTACATTTCGCACAAGAGCAGAGTTGTCGTTTTATCAAAAACGGATGCGTTTCCAAAATTATCTTTAATTGTCGCTAATAATAGTACTATGTAATTTTAAAGTTTATTCTCTCATTTTTTATGCCGCCGGCGGAACATCATCAGCAGCATCACCATCGTCATTCCCGGCGGCGACCATCGATATCACTTCATCTTTGCTGCCTTTCGCGTTCCCGGCGTGCTTCTCCGAAAATTTACGCATCTGTCTCTTCAACGCATCCGCCGTCAAATCGATCGAGGCGTATAAATCCTCGTGTTCCTCCGAAACCTCGATTTGCCCATTTCTTGTTAACACCGTTACCTTCGTCGTACACAGGTGCGCACCTTTCGTTTTCTGTTTATCGGCGCCGCCCCTGGACGAACATCGCACGTCGATCTCTCTCGCATCTCTTTGATCCACGTTCACGCAGGCTTTGATGATTTTATCTTCAACGTATTGCCTAATCGCGTCAGTGATCTCCAAGTTATTCTCGCCTTGAAGAATTAACTTTCCTGGAAGGTGTTTCGATTGTAAATTGTTATTCCCAACCGAAGCGAAAGTCGTTCGTCGTCGTCGTGACGTTGTTGTTGTTAATGATGATGACGATGACGAAGACGACGTTTGAACAATCTTGTTATGATTGAACTTCAGCAGAGTTTTTTTATTGCCACTAAACGAGGCGAGAGATGCCGTATTCCTTAAAGCAAACATTACTGATTATGCGATTGTGATTTCTTTTCTCACGCGCGCGTTGATTTTAAGATTTATGTACGCGATCGCCGTAGACGCGTGCGCGATTGTAATAATATCTTTATGGTGATAAATGATGACGATGATGAAAAAAATATCTTCTGCTGATTGGCTACAGCAAGGGACCATCAAGTACCAAGTAAGTAGACAGTAGAGGCTAGCAGCAGGAAAGAGAGAGAGAGTAGTAGTGTTTTATTCAATAAGAATACTGATTAATTAATACAGTAATTAATAAGGATAAGAATAATTGATAGTAATGGTCAGGAAGAAAGGAATACCAATAAGGAATTTGAGGAATAACACTTTAGAGATATTA
>Ga0115004_10002957_pt1 | contig 13907 bp, 10 predicted proteins | sample ArcticOcean_MG_C_10_FD_88737 | JGI IMG/M metagenome (GOLD analysis project Ga0115004, IMG submission 88737) | Marine microbial communities from western Arctic Ocean - ArcticOcean_MG_CB11_90 | ecosystem: Environmental > Aquatic > Marine > Oceanic | place: Arctic Ocean: Canada Basin | collected...
ATGAAAGCGCTATTAATTAACAAAGATGAAGCAGGTTATACCGCCAAATTAGGACAAATTGAAGAATCACAGTTACCTGAAGGTGACGTATTGGTTAAGGTGGATTACTCCACCCTTAATTACAAAGATAGTCTAGCCATTACTGGAACCTCCCCTGTAGTGCGGAGCTTTCCAATGGTGCCCGGTATAGACCTTGCCGGTACCGTAGAACACAGTGATCATGCAGATTTTAAAGCCGGTGATAAAGTAGTATTGAATGGTTTTGGGGTAGGCGAGGGCCATTGGGGTGGCTTAGCCCAAATAGCAAGGGTTAAAGGTGATTGGCTAGTGCCACTGCCTAGTGCCTTTACGCCTAAACAAGCCATGACTATTGGTACTGCAGGTTACACTGCCATGTTGTGCGTGATGGCCCTAGAGAAAAATGGTGTAACACCAGACAAGGGTGAAATCTTAGTCACCGGAGCGGCTGGTGGTGTGGGTAGTGTTGCCATTAGTTTGCTGGCTAAATTAGGTTATAACGTAGTGGCTTCTAGCGGACGAGCAGAAGAGACAGATTATTTATTGAGCTTAGGTGCCACCAAAGTGATGCATCGTAATGAACTTAGTGAAAAGGGTAGGCCTCTTGCCAAAGAGCGTTGGGCGGGTGCCATAGACGCCGTAGGTAGTCATACCTTAGCTAATATCTGCGCCTCAATGAAATACGGTGGTACCGTTGCTGCGTGTGGTTTGGCCCAAGGATATGATCTACCGGCCACGGTAATGCCCTTTATTTTACGTGGTGTCACTTTAGCTGGCATTGATAGCGTTTATCGCCCTAAAGCAGACCGTATTGCTGCATGGAATCGCTTAGCGCAAGATTTAGATCTTACCCACCTAGATTCAATAATGACTGAAATAACCTTAGCCCAAGCTTTAGAAACGGCCCAAGACCAAATTGACGGCCGCACCCGTGGCCGTTTTGTGGTTAATGTAAAGGGGTAATTGATAAGTCTTAAACTGAGATGTAGATTAAGTTACAGCCGGCGTTAGGCTATGCGGATGACGTATCTGCATAGCCATTAATATCAATATCATAGCTACAATTTGGCCATGATCAAGCCCATTTCCTAGCACTATTGTGCCACCAATAAGCGCAACCACTAACTCTAAAGCACCCGCTATACTGGTCTTCTCAGCCCCAACTTTGGGCGCGCCAATGGTAAATAATAACTGTGGCAAACTGGTAGCTAATCCGGCTAACGCAATAACCCAAACATAGCCCGCATTAGATTGAGGTAACCAGACTGTTGGCTGGCTTATGATGGCTAGGGGTACCAGTACCAACATATGCCCAAGTAAACCACAGCGCATGCGCTGTAATGGCGCTAATGGTTTTCGAGGGTGTGACCAATAGTGAATGGTTAGTGCAAATACTAGTGGGGCTAAAAAGCAGGATAAAGTGGGTAGCCATTGCCCAGCATCAAGCTGTTGTGGTTGAAATACCAAGCTGGCGGCAATAATAATTAAACCAGCCGATATCATATGGTTAGTGGTTGGTTTTTTACCGTACAAGCCCCAACCAACAAGCAAGCTAATAACCGGGTATGAGTAATAAATAAAAATAGCTTGAGTCACAGGTATCTGCGACAAGGCACTGAAATAGGCTAGCATGGCAACGCCGTTAGCCATGCCAAACCCGAACATTACTAAGCCTTCTTTATATTCTGTTCTTTTAAGTCGCAACCATGGCATAAGTACTAAGGCAGGAAGCAGAAATCGATATAGAGTCACTAGTTGCGGGCTTAGGCCGTCACCCATAAGTAGCTGAGCAAGCATGGGGTTAAGGCCAAAGCCAATGGCGGCGGTGATAATAAATAAGTTACCGGAGTTCATAATAATCTGAGCTGCTTTAATAATGGCTCTAAAATAACTGGAATTAGATGCACAAAATAGTGAATAATAAGAGTTATATATTCATTACTTGCATCTATTTATTATGAAACTAGATATTAAACACTGGCAAATGCTTAAAGCCATGGACGATTTTGGTAGCCTTAACCGTGCAGCCATAGGGCTAAACTTAAGTCAGTCCGCTTTAAGTCACCGTTTAGCAGAAGCAGAGCGTCGTTTAGGCGGCGCTATTTTTCATCGTCAAGGTCGTCGTCTTGTGCCTACTCCTGCTGGCATTGCGTTAACGCAGGTGGCGCACCATATCGTTCCCACGCTGATGCGAGCGGAAGAGAGCTTTGTGCAAACGGCCCATGATGTAGAACATGTGGTTAAAATAGGTGTGGCCGCCTACCATAGCTTTTATTGGCTGCCGGGCTTCCTAGCTTTGTTGAAAAATCGACACCAAGACATTCAAATTGAAGTGGTTGCTTCTGCTACGGCGCAACCTAGGCATAGTATTTTGCAAGCTGAGGTAGATCTAGTATTAGTGCCGGGGCCGTTTTCAGGGCCAGGGCTTGAGTCTGTGCCTCTGTTTAAAGATCAGTTAGTTCTTATTACCGCCTTAGGCCATGAGCTATCTAATCATCAATGGATTAAAGCTGAACAATTACTCAATGAGGATGTGCTCACGTATGGGCGTGACCATTATCCAGGGTTTGAATACGAACGGTTTATTAGGCCCGCACAGGTGACACCTCAGCGCGTTAAAGTGATCGAAATGGTAGGCGCCATTGTTGAGCTTGTGAGTGCAGGGCAAGGTGTTAGTGTGTTGTCTCGCTGGGCTATTGAGCCTAGTCTAAAGGCTCAGCGTGTGCGTGAGGTGCAATTAGGGCCGCAGGGCTTAGATTTGTTGTGGTCTTGCGTTTGTCGTGTTGCAGAGCCTAAGCATTCTCCCACTCGGCAGGTTGCAGTGGCCTTGCAGACTTGGTTTAAGCAACAGGCTCAAGCAGAAGTAACTTGTTAGACTTTAGTTGTAAGAATGATGCTCATTATTTACCATTTTATAGGATTCATAGCTGTTGATTTTGTTCTGAACACGTTACTCTATTGCGACTTGAACATGTACAAGACCGACATTGAGTCGGTAAGCTAATCTGCCACCCCTAAGGAATGCTTTAAATGCCAGAGTCTCTAAAAGACAGCGCCATGCGCTACCACACCCATCCAACCCCAGGTAAATTGTGTATTCAACCCACAAAACCACTGGCTAATAAACGAGACCTTTCACTGGCTTACTCACCAGGTGTTGCCTATGCCTGCGAGGCTATTGTAGAAGATGAGGCTCTGGCTGCAGCGGTTACTGCCCGTGGCAACCTGGTGGGTGTAATCACCAACGGTACTGCGGTGTTAGGTTTAGGTAACATTGGCCCATTGGCGTCTAAGCCGGTAATGGAAGGTAAAGCAGTGCTGTTTAAGAAGTTCGCTAATATCGACGTATTCGATATTGAAATTCAAGAAAATGATGTTGATAAGCTAGTGAATATCATTGCTTCTTTAGAACCCACCTTTGGTGCCATTAACTTAGAAGATATTAAAGCACCTGAATGTTTCTTGGTGGAGAAACAGCTGCGCGAACGCATGAATATCCCCGTATTTCACGACGACCAGCACGGCACGGCTATTGTTGCCGCCGCTGCGGTGTATAACGGTTTAAGGGTGGTAGGAAAGAAAATAGAAGACATAAAAGTAGTGGGCTCCGGGTCTGGTGCGGCCAGTATCGCCTGTTTAGACTTGTTAGTGAGCATGGGTTTACCTCGTGAAAATGTGACTTTGGTAGACCGCACTGGCGTTATATATAAAGGCCGTGAGCAAGGTATGAACCCCTGGAAAGAGGCCTACGCACGAGAAACTGATGACCGAACCTTAGCCGACGCTATCGTGGGCGCCGATCTATTTATGGGTTTGTCGGCCCCAGGGGTGTTAACCCAAGACATGGTTATTGCCATGGCCCCTAGGCCACTCATATTAGCAATGGCCAACCCTACGCCAGAAATTATGCCTGAGTTGGCTATGGCTGTGCGCCCTGATGCTATTGTTGCCACAGGTCGTTCAGACTACCCTAACCAAGTGAATAACGTGCTTTGTTTTCCTTTCATCTTCCGTGGTGCATTAGATTGTGGTGCCACTACTATTAACGAAGAGATGAAGATGGCCTGTGTTAGAGCTATTGCAGACCTGGCCTGTAAGGAAGTTACAGATGTAGTGGCAGCGGCTTACCCAGGTGAAGACTTCCGCTTTGGCCCTGAATACCTTATCCCTAAGCCCTTTGACCCTCGCTTAATAGAAGAGGTGCCAATAGCTGTAGTAAAAGCAGCCATGGAAAGTGGCGTAGCAACACGGCCTATTAAAGATTTAGATGCTTACCGAGTGAAGTTACAAGGATTTGTGAACCAAGCTGGTTTGTTCATGCAGCCTATGATTGAAAAAGCCAAACAAGGCCCTCAGCGCCGAATCATCTATGCAGAAGGCGAGAACGACGATGTGTTGATGTCTATGCAAGCGATGGTAGACGAAGCTGTTGCTAAGCCTATTCTTATTGGTCGCGAAAGCGTGATGCAGTTGGCAATTGATCGGTTGAGTTTACGCTTTAAATTAGGTGAAGAAGTAGAAGTATTTGATCCCAAAGATTGTGACTTACATGATCGCTACTGGCAGCATTACCATACAAAAGTGGGCCGCAAAGGTGTTTCTGTAGAAACTGCAAAACAGGAAATGCGCAATAATCCCACCGCTTTAGCCTCGGTGATGCTGGACTTAAACGAAGCCCATGGCATGATCTGCGGTAAAATCGGACGCTTTGACACTCACTTTAAGACCCTGTTCAACGTGCTTGGGCCTAAGACACCTGACACTCACGTATCAACGGTGTGTGCACTATTGTTGCCTAGTGGCCCACTATTCTTAGCTGATGCGTTCTTAACAATAGACCCAACAGCGCAAGATATTGTGGCCTCTACCGAGGCAAGCATGGACTTTGTGCGTCAGTTTGGTATTAAACCCAAGGTTGCACTGTTGTCTCACTCTAACTTTGGAACATCGAGCGATCATCAGGCCAATAAAATGCGCCAAGCCTCCGCTACCTTGCGCGAACGCTACCCTAACGAAGAAATCGAGGGTGAAATGCATTCATTCACAGCCTTTAATGAACAGTTGCGTCAGACCATTTTCCCCAATTCAAACCTAACTGGTCAACCTAACCTGCTAATTATGCCTAACTTAGATACTGCTAATATTACCTTAGGCCTTATTCGTTCGTTAACCGATGCCCTGCTAATTGGGCCTTTCGTGCATGGTTTAGCTAAACCTGCTCACATTGTCATACCGTCGGTTACAAGCCGTGGCATGTTCGACATGAGTGCAATCACCGCAGCTGATGTAGAGATCCATTGTGAAACCAACGTTTGTAGCCTCTAGGTTATAGTGGAACCCCCATCCTTATCCTTGGGTGGGGGTACCCTATCGTACCGTACAGGGCCGTGCTATTTGTTCGCTATTTTTTGGCGGCTGGTGTGGCCTTTTTCCAATTTTTCTTTCGTTTCGAAAATGTCTTACCTGTTCTTTTGGTGCCCATACCTTTCATACCAGAAAAATTCACTCCGCTTACTTCGTTAATCAACGTACTTAAACCTTGAGTTAAGGGCAGCATAAACTCGCCATACTTCATGGTCTTTTCACTGATGGCTTCTAGCTGAGATTCCCAGTGAGCCGTCATGTCGGGTAATACCATTTGTTCTGGAAGGCTGTTGATGAGTTGGCGGCCAACGTTAGTGGCGTGTATTTCTTTACCTTTACGAGTTAAAAATTGCCGCTTAAATAGTAATTCAATGATGCCTGCTCGCGTGGCTTCTGTGCCAAGGCCATCAGTCTCTCTGAGTATTTTTTTTATTTCTGGGTTAGATACATGTCGAGCAATGCCTGTCATCGCCGCTAGTAATGTAGCGTCTGTAAAATGCTTAGGAGGGCTGGTTTGTTTTTCATCAAGTTTGGCATCAATGCAACTGACTTGATCGCCTTTAGCAACATTAGGTAGTTTTTTACTGGAAAACTCACTATCGCTTCCTTGAGCTTTTGGCTTTGGAAATAACGCTTTCCACCCTTCAGCTAATACGTCTTTTTGCTTGGCTATGAATAAACCACCAGCCACTTCACTGTCGATCTGCTTTTCAGCGTATTCAAAAGGGGGGTAGAACTGGATCAGGTATTGACGAGCAATTAATTCATAGAGGTTTTTCTCATCCTTACTCAGCTTACTGCTATCCATAGATCGTGCTGTGGGAATAATGGCATGGTGAGCACTTACTTTGGCGTCATTCCATGCTTTACCTTTAATTGATAAGTCGGCTTGTATCGCTGCATCTGCTAACGCAGGGCACGTTTTAGCAATAGCTTGAGTTACTTTGTCTTTATCATTTAGGTGCCCCAGAGGAAGATGACGGCTGTCAGAGCGTGGGTAGGTGATTAGTTTATGACGTTCATAAAGTTGCTGACAAACATCCAAGGTTTGTTGTGCACTTAAGCTAAAACGTTTTGAAGCGTCTATTTGAAGTGTAGAAAGGTTGTAGGGTAGTGGGGGTGCTTGCTTCTTTTTATCTTGTTTAACGCCCGTTACTATACCCGTTACTGGACCCGTTTGATGGGCTACTTTGTTACATACTGTAGATGCTAGCTTATTGGATAATACTCTGCCATCTTCATCCATATAGGGCTCACAAGCCTTACTGGGCTTCCATTGAGCGATGTATTGATCACCTTGAGCAGTTTGTAACGTGACAAAAACCTCATAGAACGCTTTTGATATGAAATTTTCTATACTTTGATCTCTATGAACCACCAAACCCAGAATAGGTGTTTGTACTCTGCCCACTGAAAGTACACCGCTATAGCCTGAGCTTTGTCCTTGCAAGGTGCATAACCTTGTCATATTAATGCCATACAGCCAGTCGGCCCGTGCTCTTGCCAATGCAGAGGTAGCAAGGGGTATAAAATCGGTATTATTACGGAGGTTATTAAGGGACTTTTTGATCGCATCAAGGTTCATGTCATTAATCAAACACCGCTTAGTCGCTTCACGCTTGGCTTTACTGACACCACAATAATTAATCACTTCATCGACTAAAATCTGGCCAACCCGATCAGGGTCTCCTACATTCACTAGTACATCTGCTTGTTTGATGAGTTTTTTCACCGCAGTAAACTGTTTTCTTGTCTGTGGCTTTATTAGGTATTTCCATTCACTGGGAATGATAGGCAGGTGTTCTGTTTTCCATTTTTTATATTCAGGGTTATAAGCTTCTGGTTCTGCTTGTTCCAGTAAGTGACCAATACACCAAGTAACCACGTCTCCAGTAGCCACTGTAATAAACCCATCACCTTTTTGGTGGGGTTTAGGCAGGGCATCAGCGATGGCACGGCCAACACTTGGTTTTTCAGCTATGTATAAAATCACTTCGTGTTTCCTTCATTGTTAGTAAGTTGATGCTGTATTGAATCATTACTCTCCAGCAATACTTGCCTAAATATCTCCACGTTTTCACCCAATTGTTCATCATCGCATCCAGAAAACCCCAATAAAAATCCACATGGGGCTGTATTAACATAGGTAGTGGCATAAGTAGTTGTATGAGTAGTTTTATAAGGAGTTTTATAAGGAGTTTTATAAGGAGTTTTATAAGGAGTTTTATAAGGAGTTTTATAAGGAGTTGCGTAGCATTTTGACAGAGCAAAAGCGGTGACACCACGACTTTTCAACTTCATAGCAATACTCTGGTCGTCCATGGGTTGGTGGCAATAGGCCACTAAGTGCATACCAGAATCTGGAGCTGTAACAAATAGCCATTGGCTCAAGTGTAGGTTGATCAGCCTACAAAGTTCGTCGCGACGCTGGCGATAAAGCCTGCGCATGCGACCAAGGTGAGGGTTGAAGCTGCGGTCTGTTAAAAACAGACTCAAAGCCGGTTGGATGTGTAATGAGGCCATACCACCAAGTTCTTGTTGAATTTGTAAAAAATCATCCACTAATGGCTCGGGTAGAACCAAATACCCTAAACGAAAGCCTTGAAACATTAGTTTTGAAAAGCTGCCCAACAGGATCACTTTTTGGGTTTGGTCCAAGCTCATTAAGGCGTCTGTTTTTCGCCTTTCGTACGTGTATTCGCTGTCGTAATCGTCTTCTAATAGCCAGCAATTATTGGTCTGTGCGTAGTTTAACCATGCTATTTTTCGTGGCCCGCTCATCGATGTACCTAATGGATACTGCCTACTGGGGCATAAAATGGCTAGGTTGTTAGCCTGTTGATGTGCTTTGGGCAGTTGCGCTCCTTGGGAGTCGACCTCTAAAAACGCTTCATTTAGGCCGAGACTCTTGATGACTTGCCTTTGGAGCGGGTAACCGGGGTTCTCCATATACACTGACTCACCATGGCTCATAAGTGCTTTGCTTATTAAGGAAAGTGAATCTCGTTGGCCTGCAGTAATTACAATTTGGCGCGCATCACATCGTAATCCACGGGTAATGTAAAGGTAATGGCTTAATGTATGACGTAACACGGCATAGCCACCTGGATGTGCGTCATGTAATAAGCTGGGTTCTGGTTTTCGCCATGCTTTAGCCAGACACCTTGCCCATAATGGGAAGGGGAAGTTTTGTGCATCGGGTTCAGAACTAAACCCACTGTTAGTGGGTGTGGCAGGTTTGCTAGTGGCTAATTTAACAGGTGCAAGTGAGCCTTTTGGGTTGGTTTTTATAATGCCTTGATGAGCTGATACGGGCAGGGTGGTGTTTACGTAAATGCCTGAACCTTGGCGGCTCACTAGTAAGCCTTCTGCAAGTAATTGTTGGTAGGCGTTGGTGCAGGTGGTACGGGACACCTTTATGTCTATGGCTAATTGACGGCTGGAGGGTAACTTACTACTGGGATGCAGGCGCCCAGCAACAATAAATAGGCGTAGTTGATGAATGAGCTGCTGATAGAGCGGCTCTGGGTGATCTATAGACACAGTCACAAGGCTTTCTAATAATAAGTGGTGGCTTTTATCTTTCATTAAATTGGCTATTAAAAATTATATAAAAGTGGCTATTTTTATAGCCAGTTACTGAGCTATATTGCACCTATTACTTTTCACAATCAATGCATCCACATGCACAGAAGGTTAAATTTATGAGTCAGCATAAGCCTACTCCCCGTACACGTATTAAACGTGGGTTAAAACGTGCCGAATACGACGTAGATAAAGTGAATGCCATTATCGATGAGGCGTTGATTTGTCATGTGGGATTTTTAGTAAAAGGCCAGCCGTTGGTCATTCCTACCTGCCATTGGCGAGAAGGCAATAAGATTTATTGGCATGCCCACAGTAAAGCTCAAAATGTTAATGCCCCTAAAGATAATGAAACTTGCCTCACTATTACCTTATTGGATGGTTTAGTGATGGCCCGTTCGGGGCTTAACCACTCGGTGAATTACCGCTCGGTAATGATCTTTGGCCAACCTCAAAATATTACTGACTCTGGGGAAAAACAACGTCAATTGAAGTTGATGATAGACAAATTCTCTCCAGGTCGTTGGGATCAATTACGGCCTATTACTGATATCGAAGTTTTGGCTACCGGTGTATTGATGATGGATTTGGATGAGGTGTCCTGTAAGGTGCGTAATGGCCCAGCAGTAGATGAGCCGGAAGATGTAAGTTGGCCAGTGTGGGCGGGAGTATTGCCCATCGTGTCAGAATTTAAAGCTGCACAGGCTAATCCTGATACGCAACAAGAGTTTACTGAACCCACTTTACCGAACGGACTTTCTCCTAAACCCTAATATTAAACGGTAAAAGGGTTCCTCAGTGTGGGTATCAGCAGGTTCGGCAGTAGCTTTAGTATTTCTGCCACCACGCATCCCTAGCTATAGGTTCATTGAGTAACTGCATTAGCTCTCCTATGCGAGGGATAACAATAGCCTGGCCTTGCTGTTGAGCCAGCAACGTTGTTTGTTCTGCAGGATCGTCCCATGCATGTAATGACAAGGTAAACGCGCCCCAGTGTACTGGCATCATAATACGGGCATCTAAATCTTGTGCAGCTTGTACGCTTTCGTTTGGCAGCATATGAATGGCCTGCCAGCGATAATTATATTGTCCAGCTTCTATTAAGGCGATATCGATGGGGCCAAAACGTTGGCCAATTCCTTTAAAGTGGGGGCCATAGCCGCTGTCGCCGCTAAAAAATACCCGTTGATCGGGGGCTTCAACCATCCATCCGCCCCAAAGGGTAGAGTTGCTGTTGCCTAAGCGCCTGCCAGAAAAATGGCGAGCAGGGGTGAGCGTTAATTTAATGCCATTTAAATCGGTATCTTGCCACCAATCCATTTCACTAATACGTTCTGGCGCTATGCCCCAATGAAGCAAGTGTTGCCCTACGCCAAGGGGTACGTAGTAGTGCTTAACTTTGTCATCTATGCGCATAATGCTGGGGTAGTCTAAATGGTCGTAGTGATCATGTGAAATAACAACCGCATCAATGGGTGGCAAATTCTCCGGCTCAATGGGTAGTTCATTGCTATAGCGTTTACTACCAAGAGACGGATGAGGGGCTGCTACATCGCTAAATATTGGGTCGAATAATAAGTTTTGTTTGGCAGTTTGTAGTAAAAATGAGGAATGACCAAGCCACATGAGTTGGGTACTAATATCGCTGTTGGCAGCGTTATTGAGTTGCGAAGGATCAGCTTTAACGACGTCAATATTACGCTCTGGGGCTAGATCTTTTGCAGTAATGTAGTCCCATAATGCGCTAGCCATAAAGCCAAAAGATTGGTCCATATTAGTGGGTATTTCATTAACAAATTTGGAGTCCAAAAGGTTGTTTGAGCTGGTGTAAGGTTGCTGCTGTGCAGGGCTCATAGCAGCACCAAATACGGCGGCGCTAGAGTACCAATAATAGACTGCTCCTGCTCCTGCTCCTGCTCCTGCAGCTGTAAGGAGTAAGGCTAGGGTTATAAAAACTATACGGCGCTTTGTCGTTTTAATCATTGAAGTTCAAACCTACGATATCTTTATTTTCTAGAATAGTACGACTATCACCATACAAGGCAAGATGCACCATAACTGCCGCAAGGTGTGATGAAGGGACCGAAAAGTTGGGCCCTAATCGTTTAATTAGCGGGTATATTCTACGATAAATGCGATAGGCAATATTAGGTTCTGTACGAGGTTCATCAGGATAAATATAAGACGGCCGTACACTATGAAAACGACCTAAGCCAAACGCTATTAATTGATTCTCGGCCATGCCTTTATACTTTGCAAAAGATACACTACTTGTTTCTTTTCTATCGGCCCCTTGGCCACTAAGTAAGATAAAACCTGCGCTGGGGTTTGCTTTTAGTAGCTGGCTACCTAGTTGTACCGGCATATCTACAGTAACAGCCTTGAATTGATCGTCTGGCAGGCTGCCGGTGTAAGCGCCAAGACAAAAGATAACCTGATCAATATCAGCTAAAGTACTATGCATATCTTGCCAGTCATTAAAGTCTTCACGGATATGTTCTGTGAGCTTCGGGTGACTGCCCCTACTTGATCGGCGCAATACAGAATGGACCTGATTTACATTTGGATGCTGTAAGCACTGGGCCTCAACGATTTTGCCAATCATGCCACTGGCACCGGTAATTAATATGTTCATGTATGAGAGTAATTTTTCCATGGTTGGTTAACTATAGTTGGTGTTGACCATAGATAGGTTAGATCATACCTAGGTTGGCTCTCAAATAGTGACATTTACACACTTTTTTTACACTGAGTAATGCACGCCTAAATATACAACGAGTGGTTGCATAGAACGCCTGTTTTGGGTGATGATGCCTAATCAACGACGGGCAAGTCCTCAAGGAAAATTCAATGTCTAAACTGCAGTTTAAAAAAGCCTTTACCCAACAAGAGCCGATACCTGAGCAGGCCAAAAAAAGGGTGATGGAGTTGCTTGATTCTGGTCGATTACACCGTTACAACACGGTGGGTGATGAGCTGTCTGATGCTTCCTTGCTGGAACAAGGTTTTGCACGTTATCAAGGGCGTCGGTATTGTTTAGCGTGCACTTCTGGTGGCTATGCTTTGCACATTGCTTTGCGTGCCATGGGGCTAAAAGCAGGTGAAGCGGTGCTAACTAATGCCTATACCTTGGCGCCTGTGCCGGGGGCTATACATGCAGCGGGTGGAAAGCCGGTGTTAGTGGAAATTAATGAGTCATATCATCTAGATTTAGATGACTTAGTGTTAAAAGCTAAAGCCAGTGGTGCTAAAATTTTACTTTTGTCTTTGATGCGTGGACATATCCCTAATATGGATCGGCTTATGGCTTTGTGTAATGAACTAGGCCTGCAAGTACTGGAAGATTGTGCCCATACTATGGGGGGCGCATGGAAAGGGGTTAAATCTGGTAATTTTGGGCAAGTAGCCGCGTTTAGCCTACAAACCTATAAGCACATGAATACTGGCGAGGGCGGCTTAGTTGTTACAGATGATGCCGAAATTGCGGCGCGCCTTATCATGCACTCTGGGTCTTATATGCTTTATGAGCGCCATGGTGCAGCGCCAGCGCCAGAAGTGTTTGAACAAGTGCGGCTAACCAGTGCCAATATGTCTGGCCGTATGGATAACATTAGGGCGGCAATCGGTTTAGCGCAGCTACCAAATTTAGATGAGAATTGTAAGCGCTGGAATAGGCGTTACAGCATTCTTCATAACGCCATTGTAGCTGTGCCTGGGCTGGCTATTCCGGTTAGAGACGCGGGGGAAACTTTTGTAGGAAGTTCTCTTCAGTTTAGGGCGGAAGCCTTAGATATGACGCAAATACCAAGCTTTATTGCAGCTTGTGCAGCACAAGGAGTAGAGCTTAAGTGGTTTGGTGCAGACAAGCCTAATGCATTTACAAGTCGGTATGACAGCTGGCATTACATAGACCCAATGCCGCACTTGCCCAACACCCTTAAGGCCTTAGAAAAAACCCTAGACCTACGAGTGCCGCTCACCTTTGATGATGAAGATTGTTATTTAATTGGTGCTGTAATTGAACAAGTGACGGCTGAGTTCATGGGGCTATAATCAAAAATGGTTCACCCTGTAATCTCCCCATGAGGTAAGGCATTTATTGGGGCGGTCTATTGAGTCCGTTCGATTATTGCATTAAGTCTGGGTATTTTTTATGGTACATACGGCGAAGTGCTATGAAGTGTTTTTCACCTTCTAGCTTGCTCCATTTAATAATGTTGCTACCGAAATTGTTAGCTGCAGCTTCTGGGATAATATTCAGTTCACGTCCCGTATTCATGGCTTTTAACTGAACTTCACAGGCGCGATCTAAGAAATAGAGATCGTCAAAAGCATCCCATAAATAGGGTCTAGAGACGAGGACGCCATGGTTGGCGCACATCAACACATCGTTTTTTTTCAAGCTATCAACAATAGTTCCTCCAATAGCTGGATCAACAGGATCTCCATATACACCAAGATAGGCAATACGTCCTGCAAACCGAAGTGCATGTTGGCTGGACATAGTGACCGTTTGGTCTTTTAGTAATGTCAGTGCCGTTATATTAGGTTGATGCGAATGCAAAATAGCCCTGGCTAGAGGTACTTCACGATGAATTGCCCCATGGATGTTTAAGTTGCTAGCTTCAACTTCGCCAACCCCGGAGATTACATTGCCATTAAAGTCGGATACTAAAAAATCTGAACTTTTAACTTCGGACCAATGTAGGCCATACGGAAGCGCCAGAAAATGTTCGTCACTATCGGGTAACATTGCGGTTAAATGATTTACCACACCTTCATTCCAATTATGCTCCGCCATATAACGGTGTATAAGGGCTAGATCAAATCGCAACTGATTTTCAACTGAGAGGTCGTGAAACATATTTTAAATACCTTTATTTAACATACCTTTATTTAACATACCTTTATTTAACATACCTTTATTTTGATTACATCCA
>Ga0115004_10002967_pt1 | contig 13867 bp, 13 predicted proteins | sample ArcticOcean_MG_C_10_FD_88737 | JGI IMG/M metagenome (GOLD analysis project Ga0115004, IMG submission 88737) | Marine microbial communities from western Arctic Ocean - ArcticOcean_MG_CB11_90 | ecosystem: Environmental > Aquatic > Marine > Oceanic | place: Arctic Ocean: Canada Basin | collected...
GGAGATCCAAAAGCAGCTTTTGATAAAGCTTTAATTCTTGCAGACAAGTCAGCTATGTCTTTGTCGGATAAATTTTGTGTTGAAAGACATAAAAAAAGTTTTTTTGATTTAGTAAAAAATAAACTAGATATTATATTTGCTAACGAACAAGAAATAATGGAATTAATTGATGCAAGGTCATTTAATGATGTGATTGAGTTTGGTAAAGATTTAAATAAAACATTAGTCATAACAAGATCGGATAAAGGAAGTGTTGCGATCAGCGGCCCGGAAGTTTTCGAATGTGAAGGTCAGAAAAATCTTAAAGTAGTAGATTTAACTGGGGCAGGAGACCTGTTTGCTTCTGGTTTTCTTCATGGATATATTAATAAAATGTCAACCAAAGAGAGCTTGCAAAAAGGCACAGAAATGGCGTCTCAAATTATCCAAAAAATTGGTGCTCGATTGAATTAATAATGAAGGCATTTTAGTTTTTTTTTCTTTTGAAACTACCCTTACCTTTTTTTGATTTAACAATTCTTTTTCTATATTTTTTAGTAAATAGATCGATAGCTATCTTGTTTCTTTTTTTCAAATGGAATAACCATCTTTAGAGTTAATAATAAAATTATCATCTTTAAATATACTTAATATTTTCTTCCTAAGTCGATAAATATGAGTTTCTACTGTGTGTGTGTCGGCATCATCTGAATATTTCCATACTCTTTTTAAAATAGTAGTTTTGGATAATGGCTTTTTTTCATTAAACAATGATTCAATGAGTTCTATTTCTCTTTCGGTAACAATCATTGATAGTTTTCCTTTTTTTAATTTTCTTTCATTTTTGTCTATTACATATTCTTTAATTTTAATCGAAGAATTTTGATTAAATTTTTTGGAAGTTATTAAATTTGTAATTTTATTAGAAATTTCTATTATGCTTGAAGGTAGATTAACAACATCGTCATAAATAAGTTTAATAGAGTTAGGATAGTTTTTTTTTTTCAACAGTAAAGTTGGTTTATTCTTTATCATATTTATTGAGTTCAAGATTTCTATATCACTACAAACTTCACTGTCTACTAACACAGAATTAATCTTTGAAATTGATGATTCTAAAAGATAATCTTTGCTATAGAAAACTAATGAAAAGTTTAAATATTCTTTGATTTCATTAAAAGAATTGTTAAAGTTTTTAGTGCCAAAAATAAGTAAGTTATTTTTCATAGTTATATGAATATAAAATTAAAAAATAAATTTTTATACTTTAATAAGTATAAAGTAAAATGTGCCATAGGTAAAAGAGGAATTACTTCTAAAAAAATTGAAGGAGACAAGAAAACACCTAAAGGTACTTTTACCTTTGAATCAATATTTTATAGAAAAGATAGAATTCCAAAAATAAAGTCTATTCTTAAGAAGAACATAATAAAAAAAAATATGGGGTGGTGTGACGACACTTGCTCCAATAAGTATAATAAAATGATTAAGTTTCCATTTAATTTAAGTGCGGAGAAACTCTGGTTAAAAAATAATATTTACGATGTAATTATTGTAATAAATTATAATTTAAAACCTGTTATTAAAAATAGAGGAAGTGCAATTTTTCTACATATTGCAAAAAAAAACTATGCTCAAACAAGGGGGTGCATTGCTATTACGAAAAAAAATATGATCTTACTTGCTGGTAAAATAAGCAACAAGACAAAGATAATAATTAGTTAATTTCTATTTCCGAAAATTGAACTACCTATTCTTACAAAAGTTGTTTCGTAATTTAAAGCAATTTTAAAGTCTGAAGACATTCCCATGCTTAGTTCTTTTAAACCTAGCAATTTATTTAGCTCCATTAATTTCTTAAAATAATCATTTGCCTTACCATCGTTAGGAGGTATTGCCATTAACCCAATGACATTGATTTTTAATTCTTTGACACAATAATAATAAAAATCATCAAGAAGATTTATACCTATTCCTGCTTTTTGATTTTCGTTACCTATGTTAACTTGAATAAAATATTTTAGTTTTTTGTTATAAATATTTTCCTGTTTAGCTAAAACGCTTGCAAGTTTTTGACTATCTAATGAATGAATATAATCAAATATTTTTACTGCTTCTTTTGCCTTATTACTTTGTAGCTTGCCAATCATATGCAAACTTATATTAGGTTTATTTTTTTTTAAATCTGACCATTTAGACTGAGCTTCTTGAACTTTATTTTCACCAAAATGTAAGTGTCCGTGATCCACTAAAGGACTTATATGGTCATAAGAAAATGTTTTAGAAACAGCAATAATTTTCACATTGTTATTGCTTATACCAATAAGAGATTTTATATTTTCAAAATTAGAAATTATTGGATTCATTAATGTTTATTATAAAGAATAATTATTATTTATATATAGAAAATACTAACTCTGTTAATTTAGCTTCTATAAAAGAAAGTAGGAAAATCTCTATTATCTATAGAAATAATACGGTGCAAGAAAATTACAAGAGTGTAATTAGATTTAGAGAAAAGTGTAAGATTAAAAAATTTAAATTTTATGTGGCAAATAACTCAAAATTAGCGAAACTTTGTAGGGCAGATGGACTATACATTTCATCTCATAACAAAAAAATTTACTCTAGTCGTTTTTGTGATCTAATAGGTTCAGCTCATAATTTTAGAGAAATATATGAAAAAATAAAGCAAGGTTGTCATACGGTGGTATTGTCAAGGTTGTTTCGGACATCGTATAAAAACAAAAAAAACTTTCTCGGTATTCATAAATTTAATCTAATAAAAAAAAATTACTCCATAAATCTAGTTCCTTTAGGAGGAATTAATAGTGATAATTTACTTAAATTAAATCTGGTAGACGCAAAAGGTTTTTGTTTATTGTCTGAAATAAAAAAAAAGCCGGTTATTTCTAACCGGCTTTTTTAATTTTAAATTATTACTTAACTAACTAAAACGCCATAGCTACTGATAAAGTAGTAGTATTTTCTTTTCTATTCGCTACGTAATCTGAATCAGATGCTTCAGCTATAGCTAAACCTAATGTTGCTCCACCAACTACATAAGCAGCTTGGTAGTGTTTAACTTTCATATCTACGTTAGCAACTTGTGTTCTTACACCAGCTCCTGAAAGAGTAGTTGAGTTCTCTTTAGTAGATCTTTCTTCTGAATATGAAACCGAAATTGCGTCGTTTACAGCAAATTGAACACCGTACTGATCAGTTACATAGTGTACAGATCCATCAGAACCTATTGTAGCGGCATAATCTTCATCTGGTTGATTAACAGCTCTAGCCGCACCAATTGTATAAGCACCAACTTTGTACTGAACATATGCTCCACCACTTGCTTGGTTGTATCTTGTTGCTGCTTCTCCACCTTTGGTAGTCATGTAGTCAGCACCAATTTTTAAACCGTCTTGTGGAACGAAGTCTACTCTAAATGCCTGAGCACTATCACCAATGTTATCACTTGCAGTCGTCGTCGCAGTACCATCAGCTTTAGCTGATGATCCTTGAGTTGAAGCTAAGTTTGGAGCATAAGCAGCTTTTACTGTCATACCATAAGGTAGCAATCCAGCTGGAGAAGAGTAACCGATGTTGTTGTAAGAGTTCATAGTCGCACCCCATAATACTGAAGTAGGACCTGTGTAATCTGAACCAACACCCATTGCACCAATTCCGTAACCTAATTTAGATGATATGTCATTTTCTGAAATGTAGAAACCAAGTGTTCCTAAATTTCCAGCACCTATTTCTAATCTTGTATCGTCGTTAACTGCACCTGCATCATCTAATTGAGTTTGCCACTTCCAAGTGTAACCATTATCTAGTTCACCGTTAGCGTTAAAATCTAATTCATTAGATACACCAATTCCTTTACCACCATTACCTGCTGCTGAACCTATTTTGTAGGTTGCAGACACGCCACCAGTAACAGATAATTCACCTGCAACAGCTGACAAAGTAAAAGCAGCAGAAGAAAGAATGACTAATAAAACTTTAGTTATTTTTTTCATTTGTTTTTCCTTTATTTGTTATTAACGTTAAATTTAACATTTAGGGGATTTTTACTCTTAAATTCCTCTTTTGTTGAGAAATTTATATTATATATTGAACTTTTATCCCTACTGTTGTAATAAAGACACTATTATTTAGCCATTTTTAAGTAAATCTTTTTCTTTAAATTAGATAAATAGAAGCAGTGATTAAGGCTGCGATTTATATAAAAGATGTTTAAAACTATAAAATACATGAAAAATATTACCATTTTTAAAATTTTAAAATTATTTGTTCATATTTTGTTAATTAGTGCATTATTAGGATCTTGCGGCATATACAAAAAAACTGATGCAAGAAAAACACCTACCCAGGCAAAAGACAAGGCTAGAGATAATCTTAAGACAGGTAAAGGTGCAAGCCTTAACAAAATACTTGGTGGTCGCCGTGGAGGAACAAACTTTGAATTTAGCAGTTCTAACCCTCTTTGGAGATCGTCCTTAGAGATACTTGACTTCCTTCCTCTAACGACAGTCGATTATTCTGGTGGTGTGATTATAACAGATTGGTACAATGACACAAAATCATCAAATGAATCTATAAAAGTTACTATAAGGTTTTTATCAAACGAAATTAGGAGTGATAGCGTTAAAATAATAGTTCATAAAAGAACTTGTGGTCAAACAAACAATTGTAGAGTGAACATACTAAATTCTAAAATAAAAGATGAATTATTGACCTCAATTTTAGCTAAAGCTGTATTGATGGAAAAAGAACCAAAAAAGAAAAATTAAATAAAAGTAAACAGGATGTTAAGAGTAAATTTTCAATCTATTGAAAAAAAATGGCAATCTATTTTAAAAAATAAAAAGCTATACAGAACAAAACAAAATCCAAAATTTTACTGTTTAGAAATGTTCCCTTACCCTTCGGGTAAAATACACATGGGTCATGTAAGAAATTATACTATAGGTGATGTTATTGCCCGTTTTAAATATTTAAACGGTTTTAATGTTTTACACCCTATGGGCTGGGACGCATTTGGCTTACCTGCGGAAAATGCAGCTAAAGAAAATAATCTAAGTCCTAAAGAGTGGACTAAAAAAAATATATTTGAAATGAAACGTCAGCTACAAATGCTTGGCCTATCTATTGATTGGGATCTTGAATTGTCAACTTGTGATGAAAATTATTACAAACATCAGCAAGAGTTATTTATTGATTTATATAACAGCGGTTATGTATCAAGGAGAGAAAACTACGTAAACTGGGATCCTGTGGAGCAAACAGTACTTGCAAATGAACAAGTGGTAAACGGTAAAGGTTGGAGGTCTGGTGCTGCTGTGGAAAGGAAAAAATTATCTCAATGGTTTTTTAATATTACAAAATTTGCCGATGAACTTCTAGAGGGTTTAGATTTATTAAAAAACTGGCCTGAAAAAGTTAAATTAATGCAAAAAAATTGGATTGGAAAATCAACTGGTTGTGAAATTAATTTTGAAGTAGCTGAACATAAAGAAAAAATAAAAGTATTTACTACAAGACCTGACACTATCTTTGGAGCAACATTCTTAGCTATATCTACAGACCATCCTTTCTGCAAACAATTTGAAGAAAATAAAGATTTTTTATCATTTAAAAAAGAAAGTTTAAAAGTAGGAACAACAGAAGAAGCTCTCGCTGCTGCTGAAAAAATTGGTTTTGATACAAGTTTTTTTGCCTATCACCCGTTTATTACAAATAAAAAAATTCCAATATATGTAGCAAACTTTGTTTTAATGGATTATGGAACAGGAGCTATTTTTGGATGCCCTGCACATGATCAGCGTGACATGGATTTTGCAAAAAAATATAATTTGGAAATTATAGAAGTTGTTTCTGAAAAAACGCAAAAACCAAAGAACTTAATTAATTTGGATACAGCTTACTCGGGTGAGGGTGTGATGATTAATTCTCAATTTTTAAATGGTTTAAATATTGTAGAGGCAAAAGATGCTTCCATTAAGAGAATTGAGTCTGAACAAATAGGAAAAAAGAAAATAGCTTTTAGATTGAAGGATTGGGGTATATCAAGACAAAGATATTGGGGTTGTCCAATACCTATGATTTATTTAGAAGACGGTAGTATCGTTCCGGTAGACAAAGATGAACTGCCAATTAAATTACCGGAAGATATAGACTTAAATAAAAGCGGCAACCCTCTAGAAAATCATCCGACATGGAAAAAAGTGGTTCATAAAAAAACGGGAAGGCCTGCAACCAGAGAAACCGATACGCTAGACACCTTTGTAGATTCCTCTTGGTATTTTATGAGATTTTGTTCTCCACATAATAATGAAAAACCTTTTAGTCCAAATGATCTAAATTACTGGTTACCTGTTGATCAGTATATAGGAGGTGTTGAACATGCTATACTACATTTACTTTATTCAAGATTTTTTATGCGGGCTGTAAAAAAAAGTAATCCAATAGTAAAGGAAAAAGAGCCATTTAAAGGGTTATTTACACAAGGAATGGTTTGTCATGAAACCTATAAAGATACTAAGGGGAAATGGCTAAGCCCTGATGAAATTGAAAAAAATAATGAGAATAATTTTATCAAAATTGAAGATAAAACTGAAGTAATAGTAGGACCCTCAGAGTCAATGTCGAAGTCAAAAAAAAATGTTATCGATCCTGAGAGTATGATTAAAACTTATGGGGCGGACGCAGTTAGATGGTTTATATTATCTGATAGTCCACCTGAAAAAGATGTGCAATGGTCAAATCAGGGTGTAAATGCAGCATATAAATTTTTACAAAAAGTTTATAATTTAAATAACTTAATTGTTGAAAGAAAAGACAGACAACCAGAAAAAGATAGAGAGTTTGAAATTAAATTTAATAATTTTATTTTAAAAATAACAACTTTAATTAATAATTTTCAATTAAATGTAGCAATAGCAAATTTTTATAGCATCTATAGTTTATTTGCTAAAGCAATTGAGGAAGACATTAGCAATAAATGTTTAAAGAAGAGCTTTTCTAATTTAATGAAAATTTTTATTCCTTTCACACCTCATCTTGCGTACGAGTGTCTTGAACAAATTGGTGATGCTGAGACAGATAAATGGCCGATGACAAATCAAAAATTCATTTTAGATGAAAAAATTAAGATTGCTATACAAATAAATGGTAAGACTAAAGAAATTATAGAAGTAAAAAAAAATTTAGATGAAACAAGTGCTGTAAAAGAAAGTAAAAAAAATAAAAAAATTGAGAGCAGTCTAATGAATAAAAAAATTATAAAAACTATATTTGTAAAAAACAAAATAATTAACTATCTTATAAAATAAATAACCATGATGAAAAAAATTATATTTCTTTTTGTTTTAGCTACTTTGGTGAACTCTTGCGGTTTTAAAACAATTAGCCAAGATCGTCCTGCAATTTATTTACAAAACGTAAATGTTGTCGGTGACAACCGAATTGCTTATGCAGTGAAAAATAATATTTTATTGATTTCAACAAAAGGCTCTAAAGATAAATATAACGTAGCCGTGAGTATTAAAACAAACAAATATAATAAAATTAAGGATAATACAGGTAAAATAACAAGATATGAACTACGTATATCTGCAGATTTAACCTTGAAAAACCTTGACACTGAAAAAGTCTCTACCCGATCTTTTATTAAATCTACTGATTACGACATTGCTTTGATACACTCAGATACTATTAACAATGAAATGTTGGCTAGCAAAAATATTGTACAACAGATATCTGATGAAATTACAAATTATATAGTATTCACTACAAATAAATAGGTGATTTTAAAAAGCTATATAGTCGAACAAAACCTTAATATTTTAAATGAATATCAAGCAGTGTTGTTGTATGGAGAAAACGATGGCATCAAAGATGATGTTAAAAACAAATTAAAAACTTTAAACAGCGATTCTGAAATAGTAACATTTTTTGAAAATGAAATCATAAAAAACAAAAATATTTTATATGAAAATATAATAAATGAATCTCTCTTTAATGAAAAAAAATTAATTATTATTCAATCAGCAACCGATAAGATATTTAATGAGATTTTGGAATGTTTAGAAAAATTTAGAAAAAATATTAAAATATATATTTTTTGTGAAAACTTAGACAAAAAATCAAAATTGAGAAACTTATTTGAAAGAGAAAAAAAATTGGCAATTCTTCCTTGCTATGATGATAATGAAAAAACTTTGATTAATTATGTAAGCAAAAATCTCTTTGGATACAAGGGTCTTACAGGAGAAATAATTAATCTTATAATAACAAACTCAGGCTCTAATAGAAAGATTATAAAAAGTGAAATTATAAAAGTGAAAGATTTTTTTGTTGAAAAATTAATCAACAAAGAACAGCTGCTGGAAATTTTGAATATTAGAAATGATGTAAATTTTGAGGAAATAAGAGATAATGCTTTAGGCGGAAAGAAAGAAAAAACTAATAGACTTCTTTCTGAGGTTGATTTAGCAAATGAAGAAAGCTTTTTTTACTTAAATAATATTAATTTTCGTATTTTAAAATTAATAGAAATTCACAAAGCTAACAAAAATTTTAGTAATTACGAAAAAACTCTAAATAATTTAAAACCACCTATTTTCTGGAAGGACAAACCTGTCTATCTTGAACAACTTAAAAAATGGAATTTGAATAAGCTAAATAAGACAGCTAATAAAATTAGTGAAACCGAAATATTAATGAAAAAAAACTCATATATAAGAAATGATCTGGTAATAAAAGATTTTATAATCTACCTCTCTAACGAAGCTTCTATTTCGCTCTAAGCAAACTTGATAACATATCGAATTGTTCTAAATTATTGTATTCAATTATTATTTTTCCTGAATTATTTTTTTGGTTTTTTATTTTGATATTTAGTCCTAGATTTTCTTCTATTTTTCTTTCTGCTAATAAAATATTAGGGTCAGTTTTTCTTTTTGGTTTTATGTTGGCATCTTCTTTGTCTTTTTCATTTTTAACTAAATTTTCAATCGATCGAGCACTTAATTTTTCTTTCACTATAGTTCTTGCTATCTCTAAAGCATTGAATCTTCCAACTAACGGTCTGACTTGGCCTGCTGTTAATGTCCCTAGTTCAACCATCTTAATTACTTCTGCGGGTAAAGATAAAAGTCTTAGCGTGTTGCTTATATGACTTCTGCTTCTTGACATAAATTCTGATAACTTTTCATGATCATAATTGAATTCATTCATAAGCCTTTCATATCCTTTAGCCTCCTCGATTGAATTTAGATCTTCTCTTTGTATGTTTTCTATTATAGCCAACTCTAAGGCTTGAGTATCATTTAGATCTAATACTACTACTGGCACTTTGTGTAGCCCAGCTTTTTGGGCTGCGATCCATCTTCTTTCTCCTGCAATAATTTCATAAGTATTGTCTTTGTCAGGACGCACTGCTATCGGCTGGATCAAACCGTTTTTTTTTATAGACTCTGCTAATTCATTTATTTTTGCGTCATCAAAGTAAGTTCTAGGCTGAAATCTGTTTCTACTCAAATCTCCTATGGATGCTAGTAAATATGGCATATTAGGATTAGTTTCTTCTGTTGATATTGTTTTATTTTCAACTGGTTCTACTTGATCTCCAAATAATGACATCAATCCTCTTCCTAAGCCCTTTTTGTTTTTTTCTTCACCCATTAAATTCCTTTATTAATCTCCTGCACCATAAACTCATTAGCTAAACTTAAATATGATTTGCTCCCCAAGCATTCTTTGTCATAAATGATACACGGAACTCCGTGTGATGGTGCTTCTGATAGTCTTACGTTTCTTGGTATAACAGTTTTATAAACTTTTTCTTTAAAATATTTTCTGGCTTCATCATCAACTTGGGTTGATAGCTTATTTCTTTTATCAAACATAGTTAGAAGGATTCCTCTTATTGTTAGTGAAGGATTTAAATTAATTTTTATTCTTTCAATTGTTTTTACCAGTTGAGAAATTCCTTCTAACGCAAAGAACTCGGTTTGAAGTGGAACTAGTAGCTCATCGGCTACTACTAACGACATAACTGTGAGCAGACTTAATGAGGGTGGGCAGTCAATAAAAATATTTTCATATTTATCCAATAAATCTTGATTTTTTTCTTTTAAAATTTCCTTTAAAAGGAATGCTCGGTTGGGATCATTAGCAGTTTCGACTTCTAGTCCTGATAAATTGACATTTGAGCCAATAATATCAAGGTTTTCTACGCAACTTTTTTGTATACAATTTTTTAGGTCAGCTTGACCTATAATAGCTTTATAAATATTTTTTTCTCTTTCATTGTTTGATCTGCCAAGACCGGTAGTAGCATTTCCTTGTGGATCCAAATCTATCACTAAAATTTTTTTTCCAAGTATAGCAAGAGCAGTTGATAAATTTACAACGGTCGTAGTTTTACCTACTCCACCTTTTTGATTTATTACCGAAATGATTTTTTTCATTTTATTTTTTAATTTCGATTATTACTATTTTTGAATCTGGACTAGTAATACTTTTTTCTAAAGTATAGCTGTATTTAAAATCTTTGTTAAGGTTTTTTATTTCTTCTTCAGCTTTTCTACCTTTCAATATGATAAGTTTGTGGCTAACTTGTACTATTTCACGTGAAATCCTTATATGTTCCTCCAATTTCTTAAAAGCCCTTGAAACAACATATTTACTTCTAATATTATGAGTAGCATAATCATTATCATATATTTCTGCCTTTATGTTCAGTTTATCGCATAAATCATTAAGAAATTTAGTTTTAACTCTAGATTTTTCATATAATTTCACGTGAAATTTTGAATTTTTATTGAATATTGCAAGGACTATGCCGGGAAAACCAGCTCCTGTACCTAGATCTGATAAACTTAATCCGTCCTCAAATTTTATGAATTTAACTAGTTGAGCTGAGTCCAGGATATGCCTATCCCAAACATTTTTTATAGTAGATTTAGATATTAAATTAAACTTTGTATTGTAATCTATGACTTCTTTACAAAATATATCTAACTTATAAATAGCGTCATGACTAAATTTTAAATTACTAAATAAAATAGATTTTACTTCTTTTTCATTCATTAAGCAGAGGCTTTATACCTGCTTTTTTTTATGAAGGCTAAGAGTAATATAGCTGCTGCAGGTGTAACACCATCAATTCTTAATGCTTGACCTAGTGTCTTGGGCTTTATCAAGCTTAGTTTGGATTTGATCTCATTAGAAAGACCGCTAAAGTTGTCATAATCAATATCATCTGGAATAGATACAGACTCATCCTTCTTAAAGGCTTCTATATCCTGATATTGTTTTTTTAAGTATCCAGAGTAGTGTGCATCGATTTCAACCTGATCATCTATATATTTCTCAAATTTGGGCACATTATCCCATATTTTTCTTAACTTTAAAAGTGTGACTCCTTTTTGGGACAGCAATTCCAAACCATTTCTTTTTACGCCATCCATCGCAATTTTAACTGAATGTTTGGCGGCTTCATTTGGTGATATTGATTGAGACTGCAGTGTCTCGCAAACAGAGATTAGTTTACGTTGCTTATCTAAAAAACTTTGTTCCCTAAATTTTTTTACTAAGTCAATTTTTATTCCAAGACGTGTTAGTCTTTGATCAGCATTATCAGCACGTAAAGAGAGTCTGTATTCTGCTCTTGATGTAAACATACGATAAGGTTCGGACACACCTTTGGTAATCAAATCATCGATCATAACACCAATATAAGATTCCGATCTGTCTAGTATAAATTCTTTTTCATTTTTTACTTTTAGTGCAGCATTGATACCCGCTATTAGTCCTTGAGCTGCCGCTTCTTCGTAACCTGTTGTTCCATTTATTTGTCCTGCTAAAAACAAAGACTTAATTTTTTTTGTCTCTAAAGTAGGATTTAATTCTCTAGGATCCACATAATCATATTCGATTGCATAACCTGCTCTTAGCATCTTAACGTGCTCTAAACCATTGATTTTACTTAACATTTGAAGTTGAACTTCCTCTGGAAGAGAGGTCGATATACCATTTGGGTAAACAGTATTGTCCTTTAATCCTTCGGGCTCAAGAAAAATTTGGTGTTGTTCTTTTTCCCTAAACTTAACAATCTTATCTTCTATAGATGGGCAATATCTAGGCCCAATACCTTTGATGTTTCCAGAATACATTGCACTGAGGTGTATGTTGTCGTTTATTATTTTATGAACTTCGTTATTTGTATGAGTTATACCACATGAAATTTGTTTGTTATAAAGTTTGGTGGTGAGAAAGGAGAAGAAAAAAGGCTTTTCGTCAGCTGCTTGCATTTCAATTTTATCATAATTGATAGTTGTTCCATCTAAACGTGGAGGAGTACCAGTCTTAAGTCTACCAAGTTTAATTTTATATTTTTCTAATTGTTTACTTAAACCTGTTGACGGTTTTTCATTAAATCTTCCTGCTGGTATTTGTTTATGACCAATATGAATTAGTCCGTTTAAAAAAGTTCCAGTTGTTAAAATTAACTGTTTACAGAAAACTTGTTTACCGCTTTCACAAATAAATCCTATTATTTTATCATTTTTGTTATCAAATAAAAACTCGACTACAGGATCTGCTACTACGGAAAGATTTTCATAATTTAATAGAGTTTTTTGCATATGCTCTTTGTACAGAGATCTATCTGATTGCGTTCTTGGACCTCGTACAGCAGGACCTCTGCTTCTATTTAGCAGCCTAAATTGGATTCCTGATTTATCCGTTACTGTGCCCATTACTCCATCAAGAGCATCTATCTCTCTTACGAGGTGGCCTTTGCCTAAACCTCCAATGGCAGGATTACATGACATCTCACCTATAGTTTCTATTTTATGTGTAAAAAGGGCAGTATTAACACTCATTCTGGCAGATGCTGCTGCTGCCTCACACCCGGCGTGCCCACCGCCTATAACAACTACATCGTAGCTCAAATCATTCATGGGCTAAATGTATTACTCTAAAATAATTTTACAAGGGATTATTTAATTATTTACCAATACAGAAATCTTTAAATATTGAACCAAGAATTTCTTCAACGTCAACTTTTCCAACTATAGACCCAAGGTGACGTGTTGCTAACCTAAGATCCTCAGCAGCCATTTCAATGTCTTTACTTTGATCATTTTTGAGAAAATTATCAATTTCCTTCAAACAGGAATTTAATTTATTTCTATGTCTTTCTCTTGTGATCATAACATTATTTTGAACTAAAAATTTTTTACTTAGCTTTTCTTTTATTTTATTTATGAGTTGAATAATATTTTTATTATTTTTTACAGACACTAATACTACTTCCGTATTATCAAAACTATAATTTTGTTTATTTTCAATGTCAGACTTGTTTAAGACAACAATACAATCTTTGTTGATTAATTTTTTAATTTCAGGATTTATATTATTTGATGAATTGTCTATAATGATTAAATTCAAGTCTGATTCTTTTGATCTATTGATTGCCAATGAAATTCCTTTTCTTTCAACGTCATTTTTAGAGTCTCTGATACCTGCTGTGTCAGCTAAAATAACAGGGTATCCGTCAATATTTAGATATACTTCTATAATGTCCCTAGTGGTTCCTTTTTCCTCTGAAACAATAGCCACGTCTCTCTTAGATAGGAGATTAAGAAGGGAGGACTTTCCAGCGTTTACTTCTCCAACTATGGACACCCTAAAACCATTCCTAATTTTTTCGCCGACTTTTTCATCCTCTAAAGCTTTTTTAATGTCTAGTTGTACTTCTTTAATAGATTTTTGAACTTCTCTTAAAACGCTTTCTGGTAAATCATCTTCAGCAAAATCTATTTTGGCTTCTACAAAGGCTAATGATCTAATAAGTTTTTCTCTTAAATCGTTATAA
>Ga0115004_10002968_pt1 | contig 13867 bp, 16 predicted proteins | sample ArcticOcean_MG_C_10_FD_88737 | JGI IMG/M metagenome (GOLD analysis project Ga0115004, IMG submission 88737) | Marine microbial communities from western Arctic Ocean - ArcticOcean_MG_CB11_90 | ecosystem: Environmental > Aquatic > Marine > Oceanic | place: Arctic Ocean: Canada Basin | collected...
AAAAAATAGTGGAACACAAAAAAAGGAGCCATTTGGCTCCTTTTTTATTTTACAGTAATATGTGCGGCAATTTCTTTTGCCTTATCTACAAGCTCTTCTACGGATTCTTTACCAAAAGTCAGTGCTACAGCCATTCTCCTATACGGTCTGGTAGTAGGTTTTCCGAATAGCTTAAAGTCGCTATTTTTATAAGAAGCAGCTTTATGAATGCCCGAAAATATTGGTTGATTAGTGCTTTCAGAATTAGCTAATACCACAGCACTAGCGCCATTTCTCTCTAATGTAATTTCTTCTACAGGAATTCCTAAAATCGCACGCGCATGTAATTCGAATTCAGAAAAATTCTGTGTATTACCTAAGGTTACCATTCCAGTATCATGTGGTCTTGGAGATAGTTCAGAGAAATAGACTCCTTCTTTTCCGATAAAAAATTCTACTCCCCAAATACCAGAACCACCTAGTGCAGAAGTTACATCTGCAGCAATTTGTTGAGCTTCTAATAAACGAGTGTCAACCATGGTCATAGGTTGCCAGCTTTCTTGGTAATCACCACGTTCTTGTCTGTGCCCAATAGGTGGGCAGAACAAAGCCTGTCCATTGTCTTGTGTTAGGGTAAGTAAGGTGATTTCATAGTCGAAGTTTACGAACTCCTCTACAATCACTTCTAGTACATCTCCTCTAGATCCTTCTAAAGCATATTCCCATGCTTTAAGAATATCGGCCTCTGTTTTTATAATCGATTGTCCTTTTCCAGAACTAGACATTAATGGTTTTACTACACAAGGCATTCCACAAATGGCAACTCCTGCTTTTAATTCCTCGTAAGAAGTAGCGTACCTATATGTTGCCGTTTTCACTCCAACTTCAATCGCAGCTAAATCGCGTATTGCTTTGCGATTCATGGTATAGTTTGCCGCTTTAGCACTGGGAACAACTTTTATACCTTGCTTTTCGTACTCGTAAAAACGTTCGGTACGAATGGCTTCTATTTCGGGTACAATAATATCGGGTTGATGTTTTGCTACAATAGCATCTAAGGCATCACCATCTAACATATTTATTACTTCCGAAGCTTGTGCTACTTGCATAGCAGGAGCATTATCGTAAGAATCTACAGCAATTATATATTGTCCTAATCGCTGACAAGCAATCACGAATTCTTTTCCTAGCTCGCCAGAGCCTAAAAGCATAATTTTATTTCTCATGGTGTAAAAGTAATTTATTCCACTAAATAACCCTGCTTAGGTTTTAGTTTAGTTCTTAGGGTATTTGCCCATTTTAGCTCCACAATAATGAAGGCATCGTAGGCTAAATCTGTAATTTTTTCGGTTCCTGTTTCTAAAAACAGAATATTTTCTAATACACTAAATTCTTTGAGATGAATTAAATGGTGTTCTGCAATCTTAAGAGCATCAGGCCCACTAAAATTCCAAACTAATTTTGCTTTTTGAGACATTATGAGTATTTGTTAGTATTGATGAATTCCAGGACTGTATTTGCCAATTTTGTTGCCGCTTCAGGACAATTTCTAAACCATAGCTCAGGTTCAATTAATTCTAACTCCCCAAGAGCAAGTGAGTTGCTATTGTCGTAAAACACATCTACTCGAGCATACAAGGGCTCATGAGGGCATGCGGCTAGAGTCTTACTAGCGAAATCAATTTCTTGGGCTGTAGCTTTGTATTCTTCTACACTTCCTCCAAAATCGTCTTGCACCCTAAAGTCTCCTTTTTTGGCTTTTTTTAAGACAGCGTGAGAATATTCTCCACCAATCATGATGAGGCTAATTTCTCCTTGTTCTTGTATTCGGTATTGGAACTCTTGAAACAACATTGCTTCTTGAGATAGGAGTCTTTGTAAATTAGACTCGTGGTGTTTGTAATCGGAAGAGCTTACTAAATAAGTTTCTCTGGCAGCGCCGGCAATAGCTGGTTTAAGAACGGCTTTTTCCCAAGAAGTTTTAGAAAATAAATTACCAAGTGTTTCCGTGTCTCCTTTTTCTATAAATAAAGTAGCCGGAATGTTAATTTGTTTTTGCTCTAAGTCTTTAAGGTAGTGCTTGTCGAGGTTCCAATAAATAATCTCTGGAGTATTAATGAACTGTAAAACCTTTTGTGTTTTTGTCAACCACTTAAAGAAATCCTCAAAACGCTCAAAATAATCCCAAGTAGTTCTAAAAATCGCATAGTTGCATTCGCTCCAATCGAAATTTGTTGCGTCCCATGCTTTTTTAATAACCTTGAGACCTTTTTGTTCTAAAGCCTTTTTTACCAATTCATCTTCCAGAATAACTTGATCAATATACCAATCTGATTCTGTCGGATTCTCGTACCTCGAGTCGGTGAGTATTACTATATCGTAGCTCATTGGTTTGGGATCCTTTACTAGAAATTGTATTTAATTATTTTACAAGAGCGTTTGCAATTGTAATAATTTGAGACTCATTGTGTCTGCCATGACTTAAATTCACCAAATACAACCCTTGAGCTTGACTAGATAAATCGATCTCAATTTTATTTTTTTGATTAGGTGTACAGCCTTCTATATTCACATCTACTACTTTTTCGCCTAGTACAGTAAATACTTCTAACTTGGTGTTTTCTTGTACATGAAATTCTATAGAGAAATGACCATTACTAGGATTTGGGAATACAGAAAATGTATTGTTAATAGTTTCATTATTATTTAGTCCAACATAATTTAGTCCAGTTGTAATAGCTTCTACTACATCGTCGTAATTAATAGAACCATTGTTTTTGTTGTAGAGCACCGCATGGTCGCTTCCAGCTAAAACAACAACTTTAGGCATTCCATCAGTTCCGTAATCACTCATATTTATAGCCGTTGAAGAAAAGGCTATATGGTTTGCCATACTGTTTGTTGTTCCCCAATTTGAGATACTCGAACAACTCGTATTCGCATAATCATCTGTTAAGTAGAACTCAACCTTTCCAGGATGTGTTTCAGCAAAAGTCTGTACTGCATCGTATGCACGACTTCCAAAATACGAACAAGAGTAACAAGGCATAACCCAAGCTATAACGATTACGTTACCTTCATCTAAGTCATCAAAAAGAGTATGAGAAATACCTTCGCAGTCTTCTTCTGAAAAGTTGGTTGCAGTTTGTGCATTCGATTGAGAATTCAGACCTATTAAAAAACTTACAAAAATAAATAGAGGGATTTTCATGATCTATAGTTAACGTGTTCTCAAATATAGGTAATTTCTTCTTTCTTAATTAAGGAGTCGGTTCGTACGGGAAATCCATTTGAGTAAAGATTTTTTAAATAAAAAACCTCCATCGTTTGTACGATGGAGGTTTTTGTTTGTGGGCCCACCTGGGCTCGAACCAGGGACTTTCTGATTATGAGTCAGATACTCTAACCAGCTGAGTTATAGGCCCTAATTTAATCGCTTTTCACTAACAGTGAATTGCCATTTAATTAGGCTGCAATAATACGCATAATCTGTTTACCTTGCAACGAAATGGAGAGATATGCTAAAGGGAATAAAAAATATAATTTTCGACTTGGGTGGTGTTATTTACGCCATCAATTATAAAAGGACTATTAAGGCATTTGAGTCATTGGGAATCAATGATTTTGAAGCTGTTTATGCCAAAGCTGGACAGTCTGATTTGTTTGATAATTTAGAAACTGGAAAAATTAGTCCTTCTGAATTTTTTGTAGGAATCAATAAATTCTTGCCAAATACTTTAAGTGCAATACAAATAAAGGATGCATGGAATGCAATGTTAATTGGTTTTATGCCAGATGCAGTTTCCAAATTAAAAGAGTTGAATAAAACTCACCGTATTTTTTTACTGAGTAATACCAACATTTTTCACATCGAAGAGATTCAAAATACAGAAGGTATGGCTAGTTTTTTTGAGTTTTGTGAGCTCTTCGAGAAGGTCTATTTATCGCACGATATTGGTTTGCGTAAACCTCATACCGAAGTCTTTACCCATATTGTAGATGAACGGGGTTTAGAGGCCTACGAAACTTTATTTATAGACGATTCACCACAACATGTAGCTGGTGCCTTAAAGGCGGGTTTAAAATCCTATCATTTAAAAGATGGTGAGGAAATCTCTCAGCTTTTACCGTGAGGTGCAGGTTTTAAATTTTTGTCTAAGTGTACAAAAACTACCTTATCTAAGGTGATGATTGTTTTAAGGCTTTGTTTTACTCTTGCTATACATTTCACCGTTATAGAGCTCGTTCCAAAATCAGTGGTTTCAAAACCAATTTCAACTACATCGCCTGTAAAAGCAGGGTTGGTAAAGTTTATCTCCGACATGTATTTTGTTACAATATTCCGGCTGTCTAGTTGACACATAACATAAATAGCTGCTTCCTCATCAATCCATCTCAGTAAAGTACCTCCAAATAGGGTTCCACCTGCATTTAGATCTTCTGGTTTAACCAGTTTTCGTGTGTGATATATCATAGTTTATTCTTTAATTTCTTGGCAGAGCTCTACTAACATGCCATTTGTGTTTTTTGGATCCACAAAGCAAACCAATTTATTGTCGGCTCCTTTTTTAGGTTCTTCGTTTAAGATTTTAAAACCAAGACCTGCAAGGCGCTTCATTTCTGCTTTAATATCCTTTACCGCAAAAGCAATATGGTGTATCCCTTCTCCTTTTTTTGCAATATATTTGGCAATAGCACTTTCTGGATTTGTAGCTTCTAAGAGTTCAATCTTACTCTCACCTGTTTTGAAAAATGAAGTACTAACACCTTCACTTTCTACCTTTTCCATTTTGTATGGAGCAACTCCTAAAAGTGTTTCATAAACTGTATTTGCTGCTTCTAAATCTTTAACAGCAATTCCGATATGTTCAATTTTCTCTACCATTAGTTAAGGTTTTGCATATGGTGTAGTTTGTGGTATTGTCCTTCTACCTGAAGTAATTCTTCATGAGAACCCTGTTCCACAACTTGCCCATCGTTAATGACTATTATTTTATCGGCATTTTTAATGGTTGAAAGCCTGTGAGCGATCACAATAGAAGTTCTATTAGCCATAAGTTTTGTAAGCGCATCCTGAACCAGTCTTTCAGATTCTGTGTCGAGTGCCGAAGTAGCCTCATCAAGAATTAGAATTGGAGGGTTTTTCATTACTGCTCTAGCAATACTTAATCGTTGTTTTTGACCTCCAGAAAGTTTGTGTCCACCATCGCCAATATTATGTTCGTAGTCATCTTCGAAATTAATGATAAACTCATGTGCATTTGCAATTTTGGCTGCCTCTATAATTTTAGCTGGATCTGGATTGTCTATTCCAAGTGCTATATTATTGAAGATAGAATCGTTAAACAAAATAGCGTCTTGGGTTACAATACCCATTAAACCTCTTAAATCTGCTAATTTATAATCTCTAATATCTGTGCCATCTATTTCTAAACTACCACTATTCACATCGTAATATCTAGCTACTAAATTTGCAAGTGTACTTTTTCCACCACCAGATTGCCCAACAAGTGCAATAGTTTCACCTTTTTTAATAGTTAGATTAATATTATTTAGTACGGCTTTATTAGTATAGGCAAACCCCACATTTTTAAACCGAATAGAATCCTTAAAATCACTTATCGGACGCGCATCAACTTTTTCTTTTACTTCAATTTCTGCATCTAAAATTTCGCTAATCCGTTCTGCCGAAGCTGATCCTCTTTGTATACTATAATACCCTTGAGAAAGAGATTTTACAGGAGGTAGAATTTGAGAGAAAATAACAATGAATCCAATAAAAGCCTGCGGACTTAAGGAGCTATCTAGTGGGTTTAATTGGCTTTCGAAAATTAAATTCCCACCGTACCAAATTACAACTACCATCACCATTGTACTCAAAAATTCACTCATCGGAGATGCTAAATATCTGCGGCGCATAATACTCGACATAATATTTTGATGCTTCTCTAATTCTTCTTCAAATTTCCGATTAATTTGTTTCTCAGCATTGAAAGCCTTTATGACTTTAAGTCCAAAAATATTTTCTTCTATAGCCGACAATATCTGTGCAATTTGAACTTGCCCTTTTCTAGATTTCCTCTTTAAACTTTTTCCTATATTTCCGATAATAAGTCCTGCTATAGGGAATAAAAAGAAAACAACCAAAGTAAGTTTCGTGCTCATCATTAGTAGTAAAACGATTGAAGAGATGATGTTAACTGGGTCTCTAACAATCAGTCCTAAAGTACTCATCATAGAGGCTTCTACTTGATTTACATCCGTAGTCATTCGAGACATTAAATCACCTTTTCTTTTTTCAGAAAAATAAGAAATTGAAAGCAATGACATTTTGGTGTGTAAGGCTCTACGTAAATCTCTAGAAATACCTGTTCTTATAGGAACCAAAGTATATTGCGCTAAATAACGAGTAACGTTTTTAAGAAAAAATGCCAATACTATACCTACACATATATATCCAAGTGCTGTAGAGGGACCTACCTGTTCGATGGACGAACTCATCCAATAAGACAGGTAATCTTTTATCCAGTCTAGAGATAATTCTCCAGTTGGTTTTATGCTTACTATTTGTTGGGTATCGAACAATATTCCTAACATAGGGATCACCAAAGTGAATGAAAAGAGTCCAAATATTACAGATAGGATGTTTAATAAGGCATTTAGTAAGGCCATACGTTTGTATGGGTACGCGAATTTTAAAATTTTATAAAAACTTTTCATTTCGATTTATTCCTTTAAGGATTATTTAAAGCCTCTGCAAAGATACTATTCAATTTGATATAGATTAAATACTAAAGACTATTCTATGTGAACTTGTTTAAGAGCCTAGAACCAATTTGATTGCTTATCTTTGCCGCATGGAAAGTACAAGACAGAAAAAAGTAGCGCGTCAGATTCAAAAAGACCTTGCGCAAATTTTAATGACTAGAACAAGTTCAATCGCTCCAGGCACCATTATATCGGTGTCTCTGGTTCGTATGAGCCCAGATTTGTCGTACGCTAAAGTATATTTAAGCGTCTTTCCATTAAAAGATAAGGAAGCTTTCTTAAAGGCAATAAGTATTCAAGGTGCTGAAATAAGAAACGAATTAGGTAAATTAGTGCGTCATCAACTAAGAATAGTTCCAGCATTATCATTCTATATTGACGACTCTGTTGATTATGCTGAGAATATCGACCGTCTTTTAAAAGGTGATGACAATAATACAGCTGAGTAATCTTGAATATTGCTCTTTACATAGCACGTCGCTATTTATTTTCTTCAAAGAGTAAAAATGCCGTAAATAGTATTACTGCAATATCCGTTCTTGGAGTTGCTGTAGGCACCCTAGCTTTGGTACTTGTACTCTCTGTGTTTAATGGATTTGAGAGTTTAATCAAGTCAATGTATCAAGAGGTGAACTCAGATTTTGAGGTTCATTCTACCACCGCAAAAAACTTTGTATTCTCTGCAGACCAGTTTGAAAGTGTAAAGTCTCTTTCTACTTGGTCGAGTATAGAACAGGTTTACGAAGAAAAAGTATTACTTCAGGTTGATGAAAAGCAGCATATCGCTTTATTAAAAGGAGTAAGTGTGTGGCCAAAAGAGGCTAGTCTCTCACTAGAAAAACATATTTTTAAAGGACAGAGTTTTAGAGAATATCCTGATGGATATTGGGCTATCATAGGTCAGTCTTTGGCCTATACCTTATCGGTTTCGGCAGAGAGTGTTCAAGAAGTATTGAAAGTTTTTGTGCCCAATCAAAATGCAAGCGCGAGCTCTTTTTCTGAACAAGCCTTTAAAGAGGAACAGTTTTTAGTGTCTGGGATATTCTCGGTACAATCGGAATACGATGCTTCTTATGTTCTGACTAATTTAGAAACCGTTCAAACTTTTTTAGAGAAGCCAAAACAACTTACAAGTGTAGCTTTTTATGTTAATGAATCGGTAGATTTAGAGAAAGTTCAAAAGCAGTTAGCTTCATTTTTTGGTAGTGATTATAAAGTAAGGAATCGTTTTCAGCAACAAGAGTTTTTATACAAAGTGTTGCAAACAGAGAAATGGGCAATATTTTTCATCCTTTCCTTTATTCTCCTTATCTCTACTTTTACCATTGTCGCTTCGGTAGTGATGATTGTTTTGGAAAAGCGTAAAGACATTTTTAGCTTATGGGCTATGGGGACTCCCGTAAAAACCATTCAAAAAATATTCTTTTACGAAGGTTTATTAATTACTGTTTTTGGAGGTGTACTCGGATTGTTTTTTGGAGTTTCATTGAGTTTGCTTCAGCAACATTATGGTTTTATACAGCTTGGAGAGCAAGGTTCATTTATTGTAAATGCATATCCTGTAGAGGTGCATTTTCAGGATGTACTTCTAATCTTAGCAACTGTAGTAAGCATTGGTATGCTTATCACCATTATCCCTGTACGATTACTTAAAAGGAAGTTTATTCAGGAATCTTAAAATAGGCGTCAGAATTAAGAAGTCAGGAGACAGATAAAAGAAGATAGAGAATTAAGATTTAATTTTTAACACTCCACCAATCATTAATTATTCCCTTCAAGTCTTTAATCGACCATTTGACAACAAGACTATTTAGATGAGTAGTTATACTTAGCCTATCGAAACAATCAAATCATTCTGAATTGGCCATTTTTTTCAAAACTGATGTCCTTTAAACTTAACAGCAATCTCATCTAAAATAGCAAATAGCTCTTCGGGAGAGTCTGTTGTAACTAATTTTCTACGGTATTCTTTTACCCCAAACATTCCTTTAAAATAGTTGGTATAATGTCTACGAGTTTCTACCACTCCTAAAACAGGTCCTTTCCATTCTAGTGCTCGTTGTAGATGTTGCCTACAAGCTGCCACACGTTCGTCTATTGTTGGAGGAGCTAGTTTTTCTCCCGTTGCTAAAAAGTGCTTTATTTCGTTAAAAATCCAGGGGTATCCAATAGAAGCTCTACCAATCATCATTCCATCTACGGCATAACGATCTTTCATCATTTTTGCTTTCTCAGCAGAATCTATATCTCCATTCCCAAATACAGGAATATTCAAGCGAGAATTGTTTTTAGTCTCTGCTATTAACGACCAGTCTGCCTCGCCTTTATACATTTGCTTTCGCGTTCTACCATGTATAGAAATAGCTTGTACACCTACGTCTTGAAGTCTTTCGGCTACTTCAACAATATGCTGACTTTCCTCATCCCAGCCCAAACGAGTTTTTACGGTTACCGGCAGATTAGTAGATTTCACAATCTCTGCGGTCATACGTACCATTTTAGGAATGTCTTTTAAAATCCCAGAACCAGCTCCTTTACAAGTCACCTTTTTTACTGGGCAGCCGTAGTTAATGTCAATGATATCTGGATTCGCTTCAGCCGTAATTTCTGTTGCCTCACGCATAGATTCTATGTCGTAACCAAAAATCTGAATCCCTATAGGACGCTCGTACTCAAAGATGTCTAGTTTCTGAACACTCTTTGCGGCATCTCTAATTAATCCTTCTGAGGAAATAAATTCGGTGTACATTAAATCTGCCCCATGTTGCTTACACAGTTCACGAAATGGTGGGTCACTTACATCCTCCATAGGAGCGAGTAATAATGGGTATTCACCAAGTTCTATATTTCCTATCTTTACCACAATTCGAAATTTTGCCAAAAATACAAAAAACACATGGGATTGGGAATCATTCAAAAGACAAAAGGCGTTTGGATTAATACTTCGTACTCTACCTTACTGTATTTGCTCTTAGTTGTTATATTAGGAGGATTAATAAGTTCGTATTTATTGGGTGCTATTATTTGTAAGTTGGTTTATGGAATAAGTTTTTTCTCGAGCTCTCATCAAGTTTTCGACCCCTCGAATTTGGAGCTGATGAATGCCATGAAAACGATGCAGTTGTTTAATGCAATTGGAAATTTTGTACTGCCACCCTTGGTGTTTTTACATTTTAGAGGCTTGTCTTTTGTAAATTACTTGAAATTGGAAAACCCTCTTAGTGGTCTAACAATCGCTAAGGTTTTTGTTTTAGCATTAGCCATGATTCCTCTTGCTAATTATTTGGGCTCCTTAAACGAAATAATTCCATTTCCAGAGTTTTTAAACTTCTTGAAAGTGGCAGAAGAACAAACATTACTTCTAACTCAGCAGTTTCTTATTATGGATTCTATTTGGGATTTAGGAATCATGATTTTTATTATAGGGGTAGTAGCAGCGCTAGGAGAGGAGTTGTTATTCCGTGGAATACTTCAGAATTTATTCCAGGATTGGTCACAGTCAAAACACCTTGCCGTATGGTTTACAGCTTTATTGTTTAGCGTAATTCATATGCAGTACCACGCAGTATTGCCTCGTTTCTTTTTGGGCGCTTTTATTGGATATGTTTATGTGTATTCTGGTAGTTTAAGAAGCGCTATTTACTTACATTTCTTTTACAATACCAGTTTAGTAGTGCTTAGTTATTTAATACAGCATGAGTTTGTTGCTCAGTCTTGGGAGTTTATTGGTAATACTTCTATTAGTGTTATTATTGCAGTAACTCTACTGTTTAGTCTTTCGTATAAGTGGTTTAGCAATCGAACCGAGTATTTGAATTAAAATTATTGGAGCAAAAAAAAAGGGATTCGTAAGAATCCCTTTTTTTATAAATTATAAACTCAACTTAATCATTACTCGCGAATGTCGCGTAGTTTATCTTATAGGCTTGAGCTTTTCTAAGTTCTTGTTTGATATCTGTAATAAGTCCCATTTTAGCGTCCACATCAGCTTTAATACAAGTAATAAGCTGAGGTTTCTTCTCTTCTGCGGTAGCCTCTCTTTTTGCAGCAACAAACTCTTGTATATCCGAAGATAATTTAAAAGAATCGTTTAGCTGAATACGAGGTTCTGCACCAAATTTAGCCTTCATTCCACCTACGGGAGCTCCAACATAAATATAGCTACAAAGCGACTTATCTTCAATCTTCTTAACTTCAGAGGCTTTAGGTAGGCTGTTTTCTACAATAAGCGTAGTTTCTCTCATCACAGTAGTAACCATGAAAAAGAATAACAACATAAAAACGATATCTGGAAGTGAAGCCGTAGACATTGCTGGCGTTGAACTTCCTTTTTTCTTTTTAAAACGACTCATTAGTTTCCTCCTACTTTTTTAGGTTCAGCTTCAGAGATTTTAGCAGGATACATCTTGCGAATTTCCTTCTTGTTTTCTCCTTCTAGCTCAGCATAGTAAGCACCAAATTTCTTTTGAGCTTCTCTATCTCTTAACTCGCGATATGCGGCATAAAGTTCGTTTTGCACCTTTATGTACATCTCGTACGAAGTACCACGATCGTTCTGTAAAGAAATAATAGCCTTTTGTGGGTTGTCAGATAATACAGGATTCTTTCCCCAGTTGTCTAAGAACGCTTTGGCACCTTCACGTAATTGCGAAACGTCCATCAATTCTTCTTCAACTAGCAATTGATCTTTTGCATTTACCAATACCACATAAATATTCTTAGCCTTTATTTGAGAATCGTCTATAATCTCTTCCTCCTCTGGCATTGCTGGTAATTTACGTACCAAACCAGTATCCACATCCATTGTAGTTGTTACAAGGAAAAAGATAAGGAGTAAGAAGGCGATATCTGCCATCGAACCTGCGTTAATTTCGGGTAGTGTTCTTCTAGACATAGACTTGCTATTTAATCTTTTTAGATACTTCCGAGTAGATTACAGATATAATTGCACCTGCTCCAAGTATATAAAATAAGAATAATCCAGTACCTACTTGTTTAGAGATCGTTTCGGTAACACCAAATTTAATATAGTGTTCTGTTACTTCGTCTGTAGCTAGTAGTGTAGCGATAATGTAAATTACAAATAATCCACCTAAAGCCATACCTATTTCTTTCGCCTTTTTAGGGTTTGAGATAAGTTGCTTTAATGGGAATCCGATAGCTAAAATTGTAGCAGCTCCCAGTAGAATATAGGTAAGTACCATACCGTAATTTGTCATGAAATCTTCCATTTCAAAAAGTTTTAACGGTTAGTAAAATTATTTTTTAGCAGCTTCTTCACGAGCTAAAATGTCTATCAAAGTGATAGAAGCATCTTCCATAGTATTCACTAAACTATCTACTTTCGAGATAATGTAATTATAAAACACTTGAAGAATCATTGCAACGATCAAACCGAATACTGTAGTTAATAAGGCTACTTTAATACCACCGGCAACTAAGGCTGGAGATATATTGTTTTCTGCTTCAATTGCATCGAAGGAACCAATCATACCGATTACCGTACCCATAAATCCAAGCATTGGAGCAAGAGCAATAAATAAAGCGATCCATGAAGTGTTGCGTTCTAAACGACCCATTTGTACAGATCCATAAGCTACAATAGATTTCTCTACCATATCTAATCCTTCTGGAGAGCGCTCTAAACCTTGATAAAATATCGAGGCTACTGGGCCAGGAGTATTTCTACAAACTTCTTTTGCACCTTCTACACCTTTAGCTTGAAGAGCATCTTCAATTTCGCTTAAAAGTTTGTCGGTGTTAGTTGTTGCTAAGTTTAGGTATATAATACGCTCTATTGCTAAAGCTAAACCTAAAATAAGAGTTATTAATACAACTCCCATAAAACCAGCACCACCTTCAATAAATTTTTCTTTCAAAACTTGGTGAAAACTTGCAGGTTCTTCAGCTAGAGGTTCTACTACTGGAGCAGTGTCTTCAATAGCTACTACGCTGTCTGAAGCTGCAGAGTCTACAACTAAAGAGTCGGTCATTGTTGAATCTGTAACTTGTTCAGTTGCTGTTTCAATGGTGTCTTGTGCCACTACGGTAAGGGCATTCAAATTCAGCAAACCAAAAATTGCTAGAATAGAAAGTGTCTTTTTCATCTTTTTGTAATTTGGTTGAAATAATTTCAAACTTATTTAATGCAAATTTAATTAAATCTTGCGATTAGCAAAGGAGTAAGTAAGATCTTATAGTGGAATGTGCGTATAACGCTAAATTATTTTGCTTTAGTATGATTAATTGATCCGTATATCATTGATTCATAATCTAATCATGGATTACATAAGTTGAATCCTTCAATAGCTTCGTTAATTTTTAACTGATACCCGTAGCCTTTCTCTAAATTCCCGATTCCATTAAATTCATATTCTGGAAGGTAAGCACTTCCATTATAATCTTTTACAATGATTACGTTGTCTGTGTATGGGGAAAATGCAAACTGCGAAGCAATAGGTTCCTTGCACGAAAATCCTACTAAATTCCAACCAGCATCAAGATCTATATAGGTTTCAAAGTAATCTAGATTGTACAAACAAGACCCATTGTCCACAGCAGCTAAGTAGTTGTAATTTCCCGCATTTGTGTCGGTACAACCTATATTTTCTATTGAACTTAAGCTCAAGTCAAAGGCGCATTCCATCGTTTCATTCCAGCCAGAGTAAAATTTAAGTTCTAAAGAGTCATCCCATTGGTAAAAAGGAATTTCTTGTCCTAAATAGTGTATAGATTCTCCTCCTATTAGTCCGTAGTAGTATACTCCTCCATCTGCTAGTATGTCTGATTCATTGTTTACAATTATAAAAGATGGATAGTTAAAAAAATAGTTTGAATTTGAATATATTTCAAGTTCAATTAAATCTGTTTCCACATTAAAAGATACTGATGTTACTTCGATGAGGTCACATTCGCTAGATGGAATTACAAAGGTTTCTAGGCTTTCGGTTAAGTTTACAATAGATGGATAACTTAAGACGGTGATGAGTTCTCCAGATGGAGCGATTAAAACACCCTTTGGATAGCCTGTTTGTTCAAATAAAGAGAAGATAGTACCACCACCTTCTTGCCCTGCTATTACGGGCATATCAGAGTTGTGAGATTCTGAAAAGCTTTGGCA
>Ga0115004_10002969_pt1 | contig 13862 bp, 15 predicted proteins | sample ArcticOcean_MG_C_10_FD_88737 | JGI IMG/M metagenome (GOLD analysis project Ga0115004, IMG submission 88737) | Marine microbial communities from western Arctic Ocean - ArcticOcean_MG_CB11_90 | ecosystem: Environmental > Aquatic > Marine > Oceanic | place: Arctic Ocean: Canada Basin | collected...
GACCGAATTGAAGGTTTGAAAGCAGGTGGTAACGACTACCTACCTAAGCCATTTGATCTGGAGGAGCTCTTACTTCGTGTTGGAGTTTTAATTTTACCAGGCTTGGATGAAAGCGAGATTATTGAAGCTAATATTGGTGGTTTTTCTGTGAATTTCAAGACGTTTGAGGTTGTTCGGCAATCAACAAAAGAATCACACAGCTTATCGAAGAAAGAGGTAGCATTAATACAACTTTTTATAACAAAGAATGGCGAAGTAATATCCAGAGCTGAAATTTTAGACAAGGTTTGGGGGAAGGATCAGTTTCCAACAACACGAACAATTGATAACTACATCTTAAATTTCCGAAAAATCTTTGAAAAGGATACAAAGCACCCTGAATACTTTCACTCAATTCGTGGAGTAGGGTATAAATTCACAAATTGAGTTAAGAAGAAGCTCTAAGTGTTTTATTAATTGAAGTTAGTTATGCTTTTTCTTACTTTTGAGTGTTATAATGAATAAAATGAATACACCATTGAAACAATTAAGATACGATAAAGCATATTTGAGAATGGCCAAAACCTGGTCGGAACTTTCTCATTGCGGACGTAAGCAGGTGGGTGCTATAATCGTTAAGGATGGAATGATAATTTCTGACGGGTTTAACGGCACGCCTAGTGGTTTTGATAATTGTTGTGAATCAGAGGATGGGAATACCTTGTGGTATGTTCTTCACGCCGAAGCAAATGCAATTTTAAAGGTTGCTAAGTCTACACACAACAGCCAGGATGCAACATTGTATTTAACACTTTCCCCATGTAAGGAGTGCAGTAAACTTGTCGTTCAATCTGGAATAAAAAGAGTTGTATTTATTGATTCATATAAAGACACAAGTGGCATCGACTTTTTGCGAGAAGCAGGCGTTGAAGTTGTACAAATAGAAACGCCGTTTGATGGGAATTAATAAAAGAGTAACGTCATATTGGATACCAATTTTAATTTCTGTTTGCCTGGCTTTTGGTTTATTTTTAGGAGATGCCCTTGCGTCAAAAATGAGGGGTAATAAATCTTCGGATGCTAACTCTCAAAAGATTCAAGACATTATTCACGTGTTAGACAATAGCTATGTGGATTCTATAAACTATAACCAGTTGTTCGAAACTACCATAAGTGACATGCTTCACAAGCTTGATCCGCACAGCAACTATATTCCTGCTAGAGACTTAAAAGCGATCAATGAATCTATCGAAGGGCGATTTGGAGGAGTAGGAATTCGTTTCTTTATTATTCGTGATACGGTTTGTATTACAAATGTCTTGACTGGTTCTCCTGCGATGAAAACGGGATTGAAAGCTGGAGATAAAATCCTTGCAGTGAATAACGAGGTTTTCGATAAAACAATTACAAATAAAGGCGTCATGAGCTTGTTGAAGGGCCTTGAAAACACGGATGTTCAGTTAACTATTCTAAGAGAGGGCAAACATATTAAAAAGAACGTAACACGTGGATCAATTCCTGTAGAATCAGTTGTGGCCGCTTATATGATGACAGATAAAGTTGGTTACATACGGATTGATCAATTTTCAATGTCAACTTCGATGGAGTTTTTGTTTGCAGCTAAAAACTTAAAGCGGGAAGGCCTTAAGAAACTAATCATCGATGTTCGTGGAAATGGAGGTGGATTATTAACTGGCGCTACGGATATTGCAGATGCATTTTTAACTGCGGGGACTCCAATAGTAGAAACAAAAGGAGAACATTCTCCTTCATATGTTTATCGCGCTACACGAAATTCCGAATTGGTAGATATTGAAGTTGCTATATTGATTAACTCAAACAGTGCGTCGGCTTCTGAAATTTTAGCTGGGGCACTTCAAGACAACGATCGCGGAATGATAATCGGAAGACGATCGTTTGGGAAAGGGCTAGTCCAAGAAGATAAGCTTTTGAGAGATGGAAGCAACTTACGGCTGACTATTGCACGTTATTATACTCCAACGGGGCGTTGTATTCAAAAACCTTACTCGGGGGATTATCAATCGTATTATGAAGATCAAATGGATCGTTATGAAAATGGAGAGATGTATAAGGTGGACTCTACACTTTTTGTAGACTCATTAAAATTTAAAACCCCTAAAGGGAAAGTAGTTTATGGAGGGGGAGGAATTATGCCCGATATTTTTATTCCTTATGATACAACAGCCTCTAGTTGGTACTTTACGGAATTAAGATATTCAAGCGTGTTTACAACATTCGCATTCGATTATGTTCAAGGCAAGCGTAACAAATGGAGATCTCCAGAAGCTTTCAATAGGTCATTTAAGGTTACAGAAAACATCCTGATGAGTTTTGTGAAGTTTGCTGAATCTGAATACAATATTAAAAGAAATGCAAGAGACCTCCAGACAAGTAAAGGATTAATTGCGCAGAAAATAAAAGGTGAAATCGCACGACAAATTTGGGTAGAGCAAGGATTCTTCCAAGTAAGTAATACCGAAGACGGAGATGTTAAGAAAGCCCTAATGTTTTTAGACTAACGCCTAATTACGCGCTGGCTTGAGAGCTCACCATTAATATTTATAGACAGAAAATAAAGACCAGGATCAACAGGTTTATAGTTCTCATTAAGCCCACTCCAAACTAAGCGAAGTTCATCATCTTGGACTGTTATATTTGACGCAAGCCTATTTACAAGCACCCCTTTGCTGTCGAACACATATACTGAAACCTGATCTCCGGTAGAAACTTCAGTTGTATATATATTTAAGTCTACCCCGAACGGGTTTGGGTAAACATTAAACGTTGAAGCTCCATACTCTTGCTCTATAATATTAGTTTCACTCAGGTTCATTAAGCTATCTAAATTATAAGTCTCATCGCCAGGGGAATAGGGCATGAAATGCATAAAGGTTACCATCATTTCATCACTCGTGTTTAATCCTGGGAAAACTGTAGTCGGCGGGCTGTTCGGATTATGTAAATTTCCAGACGTATTATCATACGTAGCTTCCGAGTATAGCACTGTTCCAGCCTCTGCTTTTTGAATGGTTTTATAGAAATAAAAATCTTGCCATTCAAAATCCCAATGAGGGATATCAATTAATTTTAACGTATCATTATTAGGCTTGATTCCGTAAACAGTCATTTGCTGCCCAAGTAAATGCATATGAGGAAAGACACTTAATAAAGAGTAATCACTTTCAATTCCATTTGAACTTGGATATTGCGCCGTAACATCTGTAAATTCGTTTGGCGGAAGCAAAAATGACCAGTTTTCAAGAAGACGTTCTGTACTAACTGGCCTAACTCCTGTTTCGCCAATAGGGTAAAAGTGAAAGATGACTTTGGTGCTATCATACTCACCATAACTTCCTTCAGGATAATGCATATTAATTACTATCTGTGAATTAGCTTGTATTGTAATCCCTAATTTTAAAGGAGATGAGGTTGGTAAAGTAAGAGGAGTACTTCCAGGAGTATAACCCATAACTAGTGAGGCATTATTTGAATCTGGCCCTCCACAATCTCCACCCACAGTATCTGTAGTGCAGGAGTTTGTTGGGTCAACATAAACCATAGCATGATGTACGATTTCAGAATTCCCCGGAATGACTTCAATCGCTTTAATTACTCTATCTTCGGTTAATCCTGACGGCAGAGCAAAACATACGTAGTCATCTCCGGATGCTGTGGCTTTACTCATATAGGTTGGGATCTGAATTTCTAAATCTCCGCTCCCAAGTAACGACCCTTCTTGATAAACAGGTGGCGGGGGTGTGTTTGAAGGATTTCCTTCTGGGGCACTATTAACCAGCCAATCTAAAACCGTAGTTTTTTCAGTCGGGTTAAGAGATCTGTCGTGTGAATAATTCTGAAAGTTGTTGTTGGGCGGCCAAGGGGGCATTTCTTCCGTGTTAATTGCATCATAAATTGCAATAGAAAGAGGGCTTGCTTCTGCATACGTCATCAATGAAAAAGGGCCGACTCCTCCTGTATGGTGACATTTAGAGCATTTGTCATAAAATATTTGTGCAACACCGTCACTCCAAGTTTGCGTAGAAGCAAAGTAACTGATTGTAATCATAACGAGAATTAGGAAATATTTCATATATCTAACATTTGAATGCAAAATAGGGCATCCTGAATCAAAAACAAAATTTCAAGTGTCAAAGTATCAATTACGCTACAGCCCAAGTCAAAGTGAAGTTTATGCTGCTAGGTGGTATCGTTCTGAGTTGCAGGCTGTCAATTTAAGGATATTTTAGAAACTATTGTAACACCCAATGTGTATCCTTTTCAGTAATTTAGTAGCATGATTTTATATAACGTAACAGTTAGTATCGATGAGCGAATTCACGAAGAGTGGCTTGATTGGATGAAAACAAAACATGTTCCTGATGTAATGGCTACAGGATGTTTTATTGAGAGTAGAATTTCTCGTGTACATGGAGATGAAGAAGGTGGATTATCTTTTGCTATATCATACCTTTGCCAAGCGCAAGAAGATTACGATAGATATGCACGTGAATATGCTGAAGAATTACAACGGGAACACGCTCAAAAATACAACGGTCAATTTGCAGCATTTAGAACAATGTTGACAGTTTTAGAAGAATTCAAAGTATGAGTATAAAAGCAAAAAAACATCTTGGACAGCATTTCATAAAGGACATGACCGTTTGTAAGCGAATCGCACACACATACGGATCACATAAAGATTGTAAAAAGGTTTTGGAAGTAGGTCCTGGCATGGGAGCTTTAACCGACTTCTTACTAGAAGATGAAATGGGATTGGATCTTTGGGTAATGGATGTAGACAAAGAAAGTATTGAATACTTAAAAAAAAATAGACCTTCCCTCGATGGTAAAATCATTGAAGCCGATTTTTTAAAAACAGACTTGAAGCATTTGATGGGAGATGAGCCCTTTGCTGTAGTCGGAAATTTTCCTTACAATATTTCTACGCAAATCATGTTCAAGTGTTTGGAAATGAGAAATCAGGTTCCTGAAATAATGGGAATGTTTCAGCGCGAAGTCGCATGGAGAATTGCAGAGCCACCAGGCACCAAGCAACGAGGGATTTTATCTGTTTTGATGCAGGCCTATTACGATATTGAGTATTGCTTCACTGTTGATGAGCATGTGTTTGATCCACCGCCAAGGGTAAAGTCAGGCGTTATTCGTTTAATACGAAATGGTCGTGATTCCCTTCCATGTGATGAAAAACTATTCAAGCAGCTGGTTAAACTGAGCTTTAATCAAAGAAGAAAAACGATTCGAAACTCAATTAAACAGTTCATTAAAGGAAAGGGAGTTGAGCATGAATTATTGGCACTACGCCCAGAAGCATTATCTGTAGATCAATTCATCGAATTGACACTGTTAGTTGAGGCTAATCTTGATTAGAAGGTATTCAAATAATTAAGAAATTAGGCTGATGCAATGAAATGTGTAAAAAATTGATTTAATTTGTAATCTATAAATAATTTAAATTATGACATTATCAGGGTTTTTCTACGGAATAGCAGATTTTATGCAATTGCCATTCTCCTTCTTACAAGCTGATATGATTGGGAATGTTTTTAACTATTCGTTTATTGTTTTAGGATTTGTAGGATTGTTTTTTTGGTTAAACATGCAAAGAAAATTCAATGCTGCTGCTAAGAGCAATCCAGGGAAGTTGAAATAACCATTCATATTCAAAACATATAAGGTTGTCGGAAGACAACCTTTTTTTTTGTCCAGCCCCTCAAAAAAATCTCTTATATTTAATCCTATGGGTATTTACACGGTAATAATTACAGCAGGAGGAATTGGAAAACGGATGAATTCGGACCTGCCGAAACAATTTATTGAGATTAATGAAAAACCAATCCTAATGCATACGATGGAGCAGGTATATCATTTTAACCCAAAATTCCAGATTATTCTTACTTTGCCGGAAGCCTGGAAGTCATATTGGGAAGAATTACTCGTATCACACGATTTTAGAATACCTCACCGTATTGTTGATGGTGGAAAAGAAAGATACCATTCCATTAAAAATGCGTTGGAGTATTGTTATGGCGATTATGTAGTTGTTCATGATGGTGTTCGCCCCCTTGTTAGCTCGCAAACCTTTAATCGTTGCTTGGAAGCGGTAGAGGAGCACGGTGCTATAATTCCAGTAGTTGAATTGAAAGAATCACTCCGTGTGAAGTCAGATAAAGGAACAAAGTCTGTAGATCGCTCACTGTACAAAATTGTGCAAACACCTCAATGTTTCAAGAAAGACATCCTTGTAAAAGCCTATAGTCTTCCTTTCCATGATGGGATAACCGATGATGCTAGCTTAGTAGAAGCAGCAGGGTTCGAAATTAAAACAGTTGTAGGGAATGATGAAAATATTAAAATTACCAGAAAGGGTGATTTAAAATTCGCAGAGTTGTATCTTAAATAATAATAAAAATTGATTGAGAGAAATGCAATAATGGTATCTTTGGCGACTAATCTTTTTTATGAGATTAAAAGATGGTTCAAGTCAATTGAAATATAACTTGTTTTGAATCCATGCCTCCGTTAAAAAGGAATAAAGTAAGGAGGGGGCCGAGCATTAATTATTACAAAGCGTCAAATTTGCCGTCAGTAAAAGCAATCGTTATCAAAATAGTTTAAATTATGGAGAAGTTAATCTTAACAGTATTAGTGGCACTTATTGCCACAGGAACTTTCTCTCAAAAGAAAGAAAAATTAAAATTAGATTTGACAAATGCCTTGGTGATTGGGCAGATGGATAAAACTGAAGATCGCTATTCATTGGAAATTAATGCCACTGAATTACTGAACTCACGAGGTGTAAAAGCGATTCCTTCATTGAATGTAATTAAGCTGGGTGGCGAAGCATTGGTTTTGGCTTCAGATTCAATTGCAGAATTAATGAAAGCAAAAGGAATTGATACTTATGTCTTGATAAGTGTTCGAGGATTTGATCGCAAATTTAAAGTTTCAGGAATCAAGGATAATTTGGAAACAGCACTGGGTCTAAGTAGCCTTTTTGATTTGTACCGTGAGGATATCGTTTCTATTAGCTTTGAGTTTAAATTCTTTAGAGGCAGTGAGTTGATTTATTCTGACATGGTTAAATGTGGAAACATCGGTGACCGTGAGAGTGTGATCAAGCGTTTTCGTAAGAAAGTTGGGAAGCGTATAGTGAAGAGGTGGAAGAAAAAATAAGCCTTTTTTAGTGACACAATAAGAGTATGATTTACTAAGTAAAAAAAAAGACCTCAACTTGAGGTCTTTCTTTTAATATTTTACTTGAAATTATAATGATTTAAAAGGTAAATATGGAGCTTTAAGCCATTTTACTAATGTAGATGCTAATCCGTATAAGAATTGATATACCATTACATTAATGTATAAATTCACTAATATAACCACAATTGATATAAATGATCCGAATACACCGATAGCACCTGCTACTGTCCAAGCGCCTCCATATCCCATATTTGGACCAGCCATCATATCTGTCATCATCTCACCAAATTGTGTCATTCCTAAATCATTTAGCAATCCAAATAATATAGCTGTTCCCATAGACCCCATTTCAGTTAACACTAACAGATCCATACCCATAGCATTAACAATATTAAGTGTTGTGATAAAACTTAACAGAGCTGAAATGGCTACAAAAAGCCCCATCATAGCCAGAATGTAGCCAGCCATTTTTATCATGGCAACAGGAAGGTCTAAAAATACTAGACCAATAGTATTGCTTTTAGATGAGCCAAGGCTGTCACCAATATTCCGTATAATTTGTGCAATAGGGAAGGCAGCACAGGTCCATAATAAAATAGATAAAACAGCACTTATTATAGCTTCTGTTTCACCCTGCCACATTTTTCCTGAGTTTTCCCATAATTTCTCTAATGTTCCAAATAGGATCATTATGCAGCTAGCAAGTGCTAAAACTTGGAATACTTTTCCAATCCAGCCTGCAATTCTATTTTCAGAGTCTTCTACGCAAGAGGTCCAGTTATTCCAAGGCAGCTTTTCACTGATTATTTTTGGAGAGTCAAGCAATTGATTTGTCAATTCATTAACTTTAGCCATCTTGGCTGTTGATTCAATTTTTTCCGTTGTTTCCATTTTTTTTAATTTAATAATTAGATATTAAGTTCATTGAAATTACTTTAAATTAAAACAGGAATAATAGGGTTACTATTGATAATGTAAACAATAAATTGTTAATAATCAGCATTTTGAATAGTGTTTACTGGTGTATTAGGACTACAATTATCACTTATATCGCGGCTTTTTTTAAAAGGAAATTAATGGTTTAGCCCCCCAGAGTTTAAATAAAAACAGACAGTAATATTTGTAATTGAAAGCTTCGTTTCAAAACAATAGAATGGAAAATAGTTAAACTATTTTTCTAACTTTAAGGGATTATGGCAATATTAGATGTTCTTAAATTTGAAGGGCCAAATGACGTTCTCGTTTGGAAGTGGCGATCAGAATCAAATATAGCTCGCGAAAACGAGTTGAGAATGGGCTGCATAATCAATATGCATTAGTTTGGAAAAACAAATGTGAGCAAATTATAATGAAAGCGAAGTTTTCTATGCAAGATGATCAAGAAACATTGAAGCAAGTACTTCACTATGCTAAGGAGCTTGATTTATAAGCGAAAGCAGTTTTTATGACCAATAAATCTAGCATGATAAAAACACCTTGGCCAACTAAAAAAGCGATGGATCAGGTTTATGCGATGAAGCTTTGGGGGGAGAATAATTCTGATTTTTATTCTGGTGATGGCTCACATTCTCCGATAATAGTAGATCCATACATAGATGTTTTAACCTCATTTTTAACTTCGTTTTCACCCCCCCTTGTGGTATGTGATTTAGGTTGTGGGGATTTTAATGTGGGCAAAGACACGAAGAAGTACATCGCCATAGATATTGTTTCAGATCTTATTAAGTACAACTCAGAAGTTTTCAAGGCAGACAATTTAGAGTTTCATTGTTTGGATATCGCTTATGATGATTTCCCTTCTGGAGACTGTGCTATATTAAGACAAGTTTTACAACATTTATCTAATGCTGAAATACAACGCATTGTAAGTAATTTGTGTGCTTTTAAATATGTTGTTTTGACCGAACATATCCCTAGCGGAGATTTTATTTCAAACAAGGATATTATTTCGGGTCAAGGAACGCGCTTAAAAAAGCAAAGTGGGTTGAATTTATTTCATCCGCCGTTCTCTTTTAAAGTGAAGGAATCAAAACAATTATTGTCCGTTGTTCTAGATGACGAGAATGGGGCTATTGTAACGACACTTTACATAGCTTAAAAGAGCGGCTTACTCTCTAGCCATTAATTTAGCGACATATTTTCCAATAATATCAAACTCTAAATTGATTTTGTCACCTACTTTTAAGGTATGAAAATTTGTATGCTCATACGTATATGGAATAATGTGTACCGAAAACGAATTATCTTTTGAATCGACGACAGTTAAGCTTGTTCCATTAATGGTTACTGATCCTTTTTCTACAGTAACTTGATCTGCCGTGTATTTAAAAGTGTATTTCCAACTTCCATCTTGATCTTCAATGGCTGTGCAAATTGCTGTGGTGTCCACATGCCCTTGTACGATATGTCCGTCTAAGCGTCCGTTCATGACTGTGCAGCGCTCTAAATTGACTTTCGTTCCAACATTCCAAGTACCCAAATTGGTTTTATTTAAGGTTTCTTGAATGGCCGTTACTCCATATTCGTCCTTGCTAATTTCAACCACAGTTAAGCAGCATCCGTTATGCGCAATGCTCTGGTCAATTTTAAGCTCATCAGTAAACGATGATTTAATGGTAAAGTGAATGTTTTCTCCTTTGCGCTTAATAAACGTAACGACTCCTAATTGCTCAATAATTCCTGTAAACATGTTCTTATTATTTTATATCCCTACTGGTCCTTTTTTTATTTGCTATATATCCCCAGCCCTACCCGTATCGATGTAGTACTGTTTAGACTGACGATTTTGATAAACTACCAGTAGTCTAGTTGAGTTGTTATACCCAACCTCAGGAGTCTCTTCATACATATAAACAATTACAGTATGTCTTACTATAGGAGAATCATCAAATCTGTGACCATTAAAACCAAGAACCTCTTTATGTAGTGGAGAATTTAACCATACAGTCATAAGTTCTTTTATAAAATCTTCAGAGTCTACATCTCGATTTTCGTGACTTTCAAAATTATAAGAAGCGTTAAGGTTAGCTAAGTTTTCTCCACCAGATTGACAATTACAGTGAGTCAACCTAATACTATTGTTAGATATAGAACGTTTAACTAAAGTATCAGCCCACCTCAAAGCTGTAGTATTCACATTATCATAAACCAAAGTACCAACTCCAATAGAATCTCTATACTCATTAATTTGTTCTAATATCACTTTTTCTATTTCGTATTTTCTCCAGTATTCTTGTGAGAATGAAGTAAAAGAAAGTAAGACTAATAGTATGGTAAATATTTTTTTCATTTGATTTTAACTTTCACAGATTTAGACGATGGTGTGTGACTTGAATGTGCGTGTAGCCCGAGTGGAACCAATCGGTTTGCCTCGGGAAAGTAGGTTGCTAAGCATCCTTTTGGAATGTTGTATGGAACTACTGCAAAGCCTTCAACTACACGCTTCGTATTGTTGTAATTATTATATAAAGTAACTAAGTCACCTTGCTTTAAGCCTTTTGATTTTACGTCACCCTTATTCATAAATACAACCATTCTTCCGTTGTAAACACCTCTATATCGATCATCTAATCCGTAAATTGTGGTATTAAATTGATCATGGCTTCGTATGGTCATCATCAAATATTCGTCTACTTCACAATTATTTTTAGAAACCTTATTTACTGTAAAATTGGCTTTCTTATTTGGCGTTGTAAAGTTTCCTGTTCTCGCTCCATTTGGCAATTCGAATCCGAGTGGTTTTTTTAAGCGCTCGTTGAAATTTTCGAATCCTGCAATGGTTTTTTCAATTAGGTCTCTAATGTTACTATAATCTTCGATTAAGAAATCCCAATCTACTTTGTCTTGTGTTAATGTTGCTTTTGCCATATTGGCTACAATTACGGGCTCGCTTTCTACAAATTCAGAAGGAGGCTGCAATAACCCTTGAGTTGTGTGTACTACACCCATTGAGTTTTCTACGGATACAAATTGCGATTTTCCATTTTTCACGTACTTATCTGTTCGACCCATTGATGGTAAAATCAATGCTGTTTTTCCGTGTGTTAAATGTGAGCGATTCAGTTTTGTAGAGATATGCGCTGTCAAATTACATTTGTTCAATGCATCTGCTGTATAAAGTGTGTCAGGTGATGCGGACAAGAAATTCCCCCCCATTCCGATAAACACTTTTACTTTCTCTTCGTGCATAGCTTGGATTACACTAACTACACTGTATCCATCTTCTTGTGGAGGTGTAAAGCCGAAGTTCTCGCTAATTTTATTTAATAATGCTTTTGAAGGACGCTCTGCAATTCCCATGGTGCGATCTCCCTGAACGTTACTGTGACCACGCACAGGACAGGTTCCTGCCCCTGGTTTGCCAATACTTCCCTTCATTAATAAAAGGTTTACTACTTCTTGGATGTTGTCGACACCGTTTACGTGCTGTGTCAACCCCATCCCCCAGCATGTGATAACATTTTTGCGGTTAGCAAGTAAATCGACAAATGCATCAATTTCACTTTCTGCAAGTCCTGTACGCTCAACTAAGCTTCCCAAATCTTGTTGATCTAGGTCTGCTTTGAATTCAGTGTAACCAACAGTTTTATTTGCGATGAAATCTTCATCTAAAATATCTGGATTCGCTTTAGCGCGTTCGTATAACTTAATCATTGCGGCTTTTAGCAAGGCCACATCTTCATTAATGCGGAGCTGTAAATATAGATCTGAAATTACCGTTCCACCACCTACAACACCTTTAATCGTTTGAGGGTTTTTGAATTTCACCAATCCAATTTCTTTCAAAGGATTAATGGACACAACCTTTGCACCGTTTGCTTTTGCTCTTTCCAATGAAGAAAGCATTCTTGGGTGATTTGTTGCTGGGTTTTGACCAAATATTAGGATTAAATCTGACTTGTAAAGATCGTCTAGTGTTACAGATCCCTTTCCAATTCCCACTGTTCTTGACAATGCAATACCGCTTGATTCGTGACACATGTTTGAACAATCTGGCAGATTATTGGTTCCATACATTCGAACAAACAGCTGATATAAAAATGCCGCTTCGTTACTTGTTCTCCCTGAGGTGTAGAATGCCGCATCGTTTGGGCTGCTTAACGCGTTTAGGTTTTTACCAATAATTTTGTTGGCTTCACCCCACGTTGTTTCTTCGTAGTGTGTACTTCCCGGCCTAAGTATCATAGGATGTGTTAAACGCCCTTGCTGTCCTAACCAATAATCGCTTTGTGCTTGTAATTCTTCTATAGAATGTTTGGCGAAAAATGCTGGGGTTGCTCTAGCATCCATTGCTTCTTCCGCAATTGCTTTTACCCCATTTTCACAGTATTCACCTAGTTTAGAGCGATGTTTTGGATCTGGCCACGCACAACCAGGACAATCTAATCCTTCTTTTTTGTTCAGCTTATTCAATACTTTTAGACTCTTGCCTTTGGGCATTCGGGCAAAAATATTCTTCAATGCGATAACCACGGCTTTCATTCCTGCTGCATGCTCAGGGGTACGCGTTATCCGTAATTTTTCTGATTCAATCATATTGAAAGCTAAAGATAAATAATTTTATTGGCTCTAAAGCGTATCGGCCTGTTATAAGAAAAGGAGGATATTATAAGTTACATTATTCAGCTTAGGAAGTATTTCTCTAGTTTTTATGTTTAACATTTTTGCTCGGTGTAATTATTATGGTTTTATTTATTTCCAAAACTTTTTCTACAAACGAATCGTTAGTTTTTGGACTAATATAAAGTTCTTTGTGTTTATCATATTTTATAATTAGTCCTTTTCTTGCTGTTGCAGGCTTCAATCCTACCCATAAAGTTTTTCCTTTTATGATTTCTCTTATTTGTTTTATTTCAATTTTTCCATATATCGGCCCGCTCTTATATTTTAATTCAGTTTGGGTGAGTTCATACTTTGTCCCAAAATGTATCCATAATAAAAGACTAATGGGCAGTAAAATAAAAAAGTCGATTATGCCTGACTCTTTAGCATTAAATATTCGAAATAATAATAGTGTAATTAGTAGTCCGCAAACTCCAAATATCAAGGTTTGAAATAAGATATCTTTTCTACTGTTAAACTTCATCTTTTCATTAAATTATTTCTTACAAAGATTGATTATGATGCCTCTTCTGTTTTACTTGAGTCGTCTACTAAATGAAAGAGATCTTCTAGTTCTAGTTTTGTGAAATGACGGTATTTACCCGGTTTCAACCCCCCCAAATGAATGTTCATGATGCGAACACGTTTCAAGGTGCGAACTTCATATCCTAATTCAAGACACATTCTACGAATCTGACGATTTAATCCTTGTGTTAATGTGATATTGAATGTATGGTCGTCTATCTTTTTAACCTTACAAGGGAGTGTAACAGTGTCTAAAATCCGAACACCGCTTGCCATTTCTTTTAAGAAGTAGGAGCTTACATTGCGGTTTACACGTACAATGTATTCTTTCTCGTGATTATTTTTCGATCGTAAAATCTTATTGACTATGTCGCCATCGTTTGTCATAAAAATCAAGCCATCACTTGGCTTATCTAAACGGCCAATAGGAAAAATACGTTCAGGGTACTTTATGTATGTAATGATGTTTCCTTTTATTTCTGTATCGGTTGTACACGTAATCCCAATCGGTTTATTGA
>Ga0115004_10002970_pt1 | contig 13861 bp, 37 predicted proteins | sample ArcticOcean_MG_C_10_FD_88737 | JGI IMG/M metagenome (GOLD analysis project Ga0115004, IMG submission 88737) | Marine microbial communities from western Arctic Ocean - ArcticOcean_MG_CB11_90 | ecosystem: Environmental > Aquatic > Marine > Oceanic | place: Arctic Ocean: Canada Basin | collected...
ATAGTTCTAATAATTTCATTTTTTACTTATTTCCGTTCTTAAAAAACCACCCGATTCGGGAATTTATCTTAGCCTCTACTCTCTTGAGGAATAATATTAAAGCCCTCATATCTTGTTGGGATATATGTTACCTAACTTGTTTAACAAGTCCTCATACTCCCCATACATCTCGTTGTAATAGTCTTGAGCCTCCTCTGTAAACATTACTACTCCCTCTTGTCCTACTTCACTTGATTCACCATAGGTATCTGCACCATAGTTCATCTCCGTTATCTGTGTGGCGAACTCATCGACTATCTCCATAAAGGTGGATCTGTCCATATATATCTTTGTTCGCTCCTTCTTAATGTATCGTAGCCACTGCTCGTGGCTTAAATTATCTTTACTCATTTGATTAAATTTTTTATAAAATTATCTAATTTATCTATTCTACTATTTGCTTTATCCATATCTAATGACGTGTCAGTTAGGTAATGCTCTACATACATATTCGCATCAAAATAATTGTGCAAATCAGCAAAGCATTCCACCACTACATCATTATTTCTTATGAATGATGCTATGTCTTTTTTTGATTTTTCTAATGTCATCTTATTAATAAAAAAATCCTTGATAAAAGCAGTCTTCTGGTGCTTCAGATTTGTAAACCCATTTGTCTAAATCGGATACTAAATTAGGAGACTTAAATTTCCTACCATCCTTCTTGCACCTATAGTTTATCTTTATTCCTAAACACCTGATTGCATCATCGTCAAAAGGATTGGAAGGATTCTTCTCTTTGTAAATATCCCAGAGATCTTCGTTCATCTCTGCTAATAGTTCGTAGTAATCTTTACCACCGAACTCTCCATAGCCTTCGTAGTTATCCTCCTTCCAAGAGTTACCCTTGTCATCTAACATATAGACTGGCTTTGTTTTTTTACGACTATGTCGTGAAGCTATACTTTTGTTTGTGTCTTGCGTATTCCAACTAAAAAATCCCATTTCTATCTATTTAATTTTATTTAATCTATTAAGTTAATTTCACTAATTTGTTCTACATACTCATAACACTCCCCTATCTCAGAATGTATTTGTCCATCTTCTCCAAGACCTATACAAAACACATTTTGTAATCCATCTTGTTTCTCTAACCAATCCACAATCTCTTTACACCAATCATCACTTTCATACCATTTAATATAATTAAAAGTATAAAACTTCATTCCATCATTTTCGGTATGTGTTTTTAGAAAATCTCCATCAGTTTGATCTACTTGAAATTCATGTTTCCTTAGTATGTTATCAAACTCATCTGATAATTCGCCATTTTTTACTCCTATAATTACTTTACTTCTGTATCCCATTTCTATCTATTTAATTTTAGTTTATAAATTTAATATGTAATTATTATATATAATTTCCTCAGCCTTTTTCTCAATATATATGTCTGACATTTCTGCATATCCTTTGGTCATTGTCCTCCAACACCAATCGTCTTTTTTATAATCAATCAGTTTTTGTATTATGTCGCTCTTATATATATCATAGGCTATTTCCGGAATTGCATTACACGCACTCCCTATATTGTCTTGGGGCATTTCTTCATATGGTTGTTTTAACCTTATTCTTTCCCAAGTTCGTGCAACGTGTACTAAAATTATATTGTGAATACCATTATTTTGTTCCTCTGTTTTCATATTATTTTATTTTTCTAAGGGATCTATTAATTACTGATATTGTTTGGTTTAATTGATGTCTCTCATCGCTACCAATTCTGTCGCTCCAATCAAGCATAGACTTCAAGTCCATCTTGACTTCATTTAGGTCTCCGACCATTGATTTGATTCGTCTTTTTGATTCCGAAACTTGCTCTAATAAATTTACGTTTGCCATTATTTTAAGTGTTTAAAATTAAATTCTATTTATTTTCTTGTGCGTACTCGTGTAATTGTGTTGATATGACATCCTCTAAAAAATCATAGTAGAAGGTTGTAATATCTGCTCCGTTTAACAATACTTTAGTTATCTCTAAGTCATCCTCAGCAGGTGCATCGTGTGTTGCTTCCTCCCAATAGTAATCGTAGTGGATTTCTAACTCGTATGCGAATGCTTCTGTAATCTCGTAAACTCCTTTTGTCTTCATAATTTATTTTCTTTTAGGTAAGTATCCTATCTTATCAGTTATCGCTAAAAACATATTATTCTCAGCATCTTGAGTATTTTTAAACTCATCATTGATGTCAGAATGGAAGTCATAAGTATCGTTCCCATCTTTGTCATACACATCCCATCTATACTCGTTTCTGCGAGGATGTTTGCTTATTTCAGCCTTCCAACTTCCCCATTCGTATTCTAAATTTTTTATCTTCATAATTTTCTTTTAATGTTAGTCTTCGTCTTTTCTTTTATAACCATTTTCTTCTGCTATAATATCTATTGTTTCAAAAATATTGGAAATCATCCAATCTGATGTCATAGCATCTTCTATGAGGTCTAATGCTTCGTCTTGGTTTACATTGTAGTTCTGACATACATCATCTGTGTGCCATAAATTTGCCGTAAAAAACCCTTGAGATTCAAGGTATTGTTTGGCATTGTCAATCTGTGCTAATCTTAATTCTTTTGTAATTGTCATACTTGTAGTTTTAATAATTAATTAATATTGGTGTAGGCAAGGAATCGAACCTTATTTAAAACAACCATTCCTACAATTTAGTTTACTGCACTTTACTGCATTTTACTATTATAGTTGTGCGCTATCCATTCGCACAGTAACTCCCTATTACCTCCATCTAACTCCATAAATAACTTAAAGAAGTTTAGTGTACCTCCGTATGAATTGCGCTCGTTTAAGTTACTCCATTTTGATGCTATATGGTTACAGATACTCGCATTTCCCGACCACACTTGTTGTATCCAATTGTGAGGAAAGTTGTTTGCGAAATACATAAACTCAGTTATCTGCTCCACCCCATTTTCGATTGGATTCTCTTCGTTCATATCTTCGTACCACTCTGTCCACAGATACAGTTCTTGCTCGTGTGCATCAGACAGAATCCACTCGTCTGTAAAGAACGTACCATCATCGATATACGTATCCTTATGGTTGGTCTTCAACCAATTCAGCAAGTCATCTTCTGACTTAATACACTCTCCGTTATGGAGCAAATAACCCTCATACATACCTAATCCACTTACTACGCACGTTCTTGGTGCTTTGTCTAAATTTCTACTCATAATTCTAATTGTTTTTATTGGTTACTATTCTCTTAATGTATAAATATTATCATCATCATCCCAATCTTCTTCATCGTCTTTAGAAACTTCATCGTGTACATCTTGTACCATACCTTGATTGTTCTGTCTACGTACTTCGTCCCAAGTCATATCAAATAGATTTCGAGATGCTATTTCGTATTCATCTTCTGTCATAATTCTAATTTTTATATTTGTTAATAATAAACTCTAATACTGCCTTGTAAACATCTCCTATTACCCTTGTTGCTAAGGCATCTTCTATGCCTTTCACTGTCTCAGATTGCGAATGGTCAATCTCCTCAATTACTGGCATTAGCCAATCCCAAGACAAGTTGTAAGATAGTTCGTGTACCTCGTACCAAGTACCACTGTCAAACTCTCTGTGGTAATAGTTTAGGTGTCCGCTTGGTATAAACGTAGCAGTTTCTAAACCCATAAATTCTGCTATAAGTTTGTTGCTATGAATTATTTGATATTGCTCTAATTTCATAATTATATTAAGTTTATTAGTGCCGTTAATCTTTCTGAGTCGCTAAATCTAAGTCTGTCATCGAACCAATCTTGGTCAACAATATTGTTGTCAATGAAATAGTCAAACACTCTGTTTTGGTTGTCAATTGACTCGTCACTACCGTAGTGATTATCGTTTGAATTTATTGACGAAATTTCTTTTTGTATAAATGCTTTCATAATTTATCTGTTTACGTAATAGCCTCCACTTCTATTTGTGGCTTTTGATGAACAATAAGATGTTGACACGCACGATGCCGAAAAAAATACTAAAATGATAATCGCTACAAATTTCTTCATACTTTTATTTTTTATTGGTTTCTGTTTCGTCCTTATGGACTCGTCAGTACAGACAAATATCTGTAGACAGAGGAGGTTTTACCCTCCCTCACTTTAACAATATATTGCATCCGGCATATTGTTCTGCATTTTGTCTATCGTAGCGCAATGCTTCACGTATATCCAACATTCAGTCAAGTTCTTGAGAGCATAAACCCAATCATCATCTGCTTCTGCTTCGTCCATTTCTTCCCTTGCACCTAATACTTGATGGTACATCGTATCATTATATTCTCCACCACTCTGCTCGTTGAATGCTATCACTATTTTGTCGTATAATTTTATACACTTTGCTTTGCTCATAATTTCTATTTTAAAAAGATTTTATCGGTTAAATTCTCTACTATCATCTCTTGCGTATCTCCATCTTCTAAGGAGCATTCATTTTCCACAAACAATGTTATACTCTTAATGGTCTCTTCCTTGCTCTTATAGCACGATTCAAATTGGAAATGACTAATAGTATCATTGCTCCAATAATAATCTGTAGGAATAGCCTTATTCAGTTCCTTGAAGATAATGTCTTGCATCTCAAACTCTGCATCATCATCCGTATCAATACAGTTTTTACACATACCTTTCTTTACAAAGATGTCAACACATCTAATTGCTAAATCTCTTTTGTCATCGTAATTCATAATTCTATTGGTTTTAAACGTTTATAAATTCTTTCTTATAGTACTTCCAAGCATCTTTCATTGTATGCAATTTGTTGCGATACATAGCATCTTGAGATGCCCAAAATGATACTCCATTCTCATTCCTTTTAACGACATTGTCTGACAACATCCATTTGTAGAATTCTGTTTTATTTTCAATCATTTGTAGTTGGTATTTATTGGTTAATAACACTGCGTAAGCAGTGCTTTCATCTATTGAAGAATCGTCAGTTAACCTTATAATCTTAATCTCATTGGATTGTCGTAACTTTAGCGTATTTTTTTAATTCACTTACTTTAAAAGAAGCAGTTGCATATTCTAAAGGATAACCACTTACCGATACCATTTCATCAGTATCATCATCATATTCTGATTCAATCGAATTTAAGCGAGTTGAGAAATCAATGTATGTAGCATTAGGATATTTTTCTACCATTTTCATTAAGTTGGATTTAGAGAATGGTTTATAATCAAACTCCCAATCAATATCATTTCCATTTTCGGTCATTCTTTGTAAGTTTTCATCAATAGGTAAAAACCCCTCGTTCTCGGTATCGTAATAGTGTCCACGATATTTTTGTTTCATCGCTTTAACTTCTTTTTGATGAAAGTTAAGAGTATCAGTAATATAATCATCTACACTACCACCTTTAGCGAAATCATCATCTTGCTCTCTATCTTCTTGAGCATCATAATAATCTAAAGTTTCATCATTTAAAGTATCAATCAGAATAACATCTATTTTATATAAATATTTGCTTCTTTGATTTATAAACTCATCGTATGCTTCATCATAATCATTGCCTCTCCATAAATCATTTCTGCCATCAAGAGAAATAAGATATCTCCCACCTACACTACCATTGTCTTTAATTCTCTTGTGTAATTCTATTGTTGCTCTTTTCATCTTACCTGTTTTTAAATTAAAGGGGTTTTTAAACCCCATTGTTATTAATTATTAAATTGTAGTTGGTCTTTTTAATCGAGGTATCTCTTCGATTTCAGCATCTACTAAATGCGTTGTGTAATCATAAATTAATTGAATTTGATTTTTCAAAGATAATTTTGCTTCTTTGGATTCAATATTTACATTGTAATAGTGTTGTAAATAATCCTGAATCAATCTTTTTTGTTTGTGCGTAATTTTCATCTTATTTGGTTTTAAAAGTAAATTTCGTTTTCGTATTCTAATCCTTCAATCTCTGACAGTGCTTCGTCATAGTTGGTAAATGTCTTTTCTGTTCGCTCTCCGCCATCGTGAGGAACAATATCTATCTCTACATTACCATTCATCTTAAGCATTCTGTGTAATTCTATTTTTCTGTACTCGTTCATTTTGTTTGGTTTATTAAAAATTGATTAAATAATCTATTGTTCTGCTCTTGGATGTTAAGTTGTGCTTCAAATAAACTCTCAATATCGTACATAATATCATACACTTCTGTACCAACAAATGTTGTTAGTGTACCACATCCATCTAACTTGTAATCTGTAATTCCTCTTGCCATAATTCTAATTTTTAGTTATTAATATAATACTGAATTTTCAATTTGCGCTACCTCTCGTTTAGGCAATTCGCTTGTGTTATCTTCATACTTATCCCAAGTAGTTTGGCATAGTCTGTCGTACTTCTTAAGCATTTTCTCATCGTCATTATTGTCAGCGATGTCACGCATATCGTTTGCGCTATTGTGCTTAATTAGCCAATTAACTGCTCTTGTTACTCTTGCTTGGTATTTCTTGTTTACTGCTACTATTTGCATAATTATATGTATTGGTTAATAGGCTTCACAGCCTTTCATCTATTCAAGAATCGTCAGTTAACCTTGGTTTATATTCTTGGTAAAAAATGCTCATCTTTTAGCATTAATCCTAAGAAATCGTGAATGATATCATTCTGCGAGAACAGTGCGTTATCATTAAATAATCTCTCTGCCCATTCTTTATTGTCAAGCACGAATACACCACAAACTCCTATTGTGGTTAACTTCTGTTGGTCAGCATAATGCTCTAAAATACTGTTAGGTAATACATTGTGTAATTGTCTTTCTAAATTGTCCATATCTATGATTTTTCTGTTAATACTGTTACTATACAAATTATTAATAATACTAATGGTAATCCTAATGTCACGATGTCTGTAAATAATGTCATAATTCTATCGGTTTAAGTTAATGTGATGTCTATTATACTACTGTTGTATCTGAATCCAATTGATACGTATCCGTTTTCATCAACTTGCGTATAATACTTATCTAATGATAATTCCTTGTTTAAATTGTTTAATTCAGTTACTAATAAGTTACTGTATTTGCCTTGCAATTGCACTCCTCTACTAAGAGAAATAACATAATAATCTTCTACGTTCACAATCTTGTCAGTAATAAGCGCATTTAATGTTTCTAAATAATGTTGCATAATATATAATTTAAGTTAATATCACTGTGAATGCATTCAAGATTCACAGTCATTTCATCCTTATGGAATCATCAGTTAACTATCTTTTCTCTACTATAGATACTCTATGTATTCTCCATCTATGCTTTCCGGCAGTATCTATTACTGTATCTCCATTACCATTCAAAACCATTAAATGTCCCTTTGATGATGTGTATCCACTAACGATAAAGTAATCATCAGATGTGTATTCGCTTTTCTTCATATTTCTTCGCAATTGAGTCATTGTAATACCTCCTATAATTACTTTAAACTCAGTTTTTCTGCTTCTTACTGACCATCCAAATCTCCTCAGCACATTTACATATGTATGTACATTTCTATCTGATGATGTGTAGTGATATGCATCAAATGGTATTTTAAAGAAATTTAAGCAAGTTGTAACGCATACTGTTTTACTGCCTTTACTATGTGTAATGTGATTCTTTAACGTTCTGTTTTTTACTGTTGCACTTGTCATTGTAATTAAATTAAATGTTAGTCATCTCGAAAGGTTTCGCTCCTTTGCCTAACGAATAGGTAAGCCCTAATGGCACGAGATGTTTTTGTCGGTTGATTTGCGAAATGCTATCGTCAGTACTTGTTTGTTCGATGTAGCTTGTCAGCTATGTCGGCGCTAATATAATAGCACACTTGTAGGTATCAATAGGTTATTCGGAAATCAATATGTCAAAGAACTTACCTAAGTAACTGACGGTCAAAGCCTTAAGAGAGATGCCCTTAAGTGTCACTTGAAGTAATGCTTTAGATAGCACTACCTAATCGCTTGATTATCAGTTAGTTAAGTCAGTATGTTAATGAACTTTGGAGCAGTAGTAACCGCTTCAGATAGCTAAAATAGTCTTTTTAGTTGATTAATAGACTATAATTCGATTATAATTTGATTATAACTTTAGTATTAAGACTCATTCAGAGCATAGCATACTATATACAGACATAAATTATTCTGTCTCCTTCATTATCATTGATGCAAAGTGATGGCATATTGCCTATGTTTAGTTTAGTATAATGATGCATCGTGCTGTTGTTAAGGCAAGACTCTGTCCTTGTCCTTTTTTCTATTATTCTTCAGATAAAAACCATAAATCGTGAAAACATAGCTTAAACGCAGTGATATCAACAGATTCTATCTATATGCTCTCTTTCTCTTGTCGACAGCTACACCAACAGCTACAGCTACAGCAGTAAACCATAGCATAATGGGTGCAAAGCCAAGCAATAAGAATCAACATAGTCAGTGATACCAAAGGATAGCGAGCGACATCATAGCTAAGGCAAGGCAAAAGTCAAAACAATTGGACAAAAAAGTTGAAAAAAGTCTGATGAAGCTAAAAAATATCGACTTCTCTCAGCCGGAAGCTCTGCGTATAACCCCCTATAGCCCTAAACCTCTTTGTATTTAAACGTAAAAAAAAATTTATCATAGTAAAATCAACACAAGAAATCAATAAATATAAAAATCAACACAAAAACTAACACAACTTAACTTCTTTACTATCAACACTTTAACTATACTATTTATTAGTTATGTTGAAAATGTTAATTATATTCCATAAATAAAAATAATTAAAAAACAAATATGATATATTATATAGGATTTCTATAAGTCAAAAAAAATCAACATTTCTGACACAACTTTATTTATAAAAAAAAGCATACCTTTGTATAAATCAAATTAAATATAATGAGCAATTACATTCCCAAGAACCTTGACTTTGGTGACGAAGGTCGCAAGAAATTAAACCAAGGAATCACAAAAATTTCCCAAGCAGTAAAGAGTACTTTAGGCCCACGCGGTAGAACAGTATTGATCGAGTCTACAAACCACCTAGGAGGATTAATAATTACCAAGGATGGAGTTACAGTCGCGAACGATTTCTTTCTGGATGATGCGGTAGAAAACTTGTCTGCCCAGATGATGAAGGAGGCTGCACGTAAGACTGCCAACACTGCTGGTGATGGTACTACGACAGCTATTGTATTGACGGAGGCGATTGTGAGTGCTGGTAATTTACAGATAACCTCTAGCAATAATGTTAGTGAGGTTGTGAAATACATAAACATGTATAGCGAGATGGTTGTTGATCGTTTAACTTTGGAATCAAAGAAGGTAACCAAAGACATGCTGAACGATGTGGCCACTATATCCGCGAACAATGACAGGGAGTTGGGTAAAATCATATCTGACGCTTACAACAAAGTTGGAGACAATGGCATTGTGACCATAGAGCGTTCTCAAAACCATGAGACGTATGCTACGGTAACTAATGGAATTAAAGTAGACAGGGGATATACATCCAACCTGTTTGTTACAGACAATAAAAACGATGAGAGTGTATTGGAGGATGTTTATATTTTGGTCTGCGACCAGGAGATAAGTAACCTTTTACAATTAGAAGTACTCTTAAAGACAATCGTTTCAGAAAATAAAAAACTGCTCATCATTGGTCCATGCTCAACCAATGTTGTGCAAACCCTTGCGGCAAACGTAATGCGAAACGGACTTAAGCTATGCAACATTATGCCACCTCAATTCGGCTATAAACAGCACGAGCTTATGCAAGACATTGCATTGTCAGTAGGGGCGAAATACTTTTCAGAAAAAACAGGTGACGACTTGAGTCTTATCTCATTCGAGGACCTGGGACATGCGGACAAGATTATATCCGGAACCACGCAGACGGTTATTATAAAAAATAATCAGATGACTGAAGAGATAAAGACCAGGATTTCAGACTTAAAAGAACAGCAGGCTAATACCGATATTGTGTCTGATAGGGAATTTATAAACGAGCGTATTGCTAGTTTGTCAGGATCTATTGGATCTGTTTTTGTGGGAGCAAATACGGACATCGAGCAGAAGGAGAAGTATGACAGAGTAGAAGACGCAGTGTGTGCGGTTCGTAGTGCGCTGGAAGAAGGTATTGTAAAAGGTGGAGGTGTTGCCCTGATGAACTGTTCTACTTTTCTTTTGAATGAAAGTTACGATAATGATGATTATACTAAAGCTACCGCAGCCGGGTTTACAGACAGGTATGTTGCTTTAATGATTTTGATCGAAGCCTGTTTAGAACCTGTGAAACAAATACTTAAAAATGCTGGAAGGGAGTTTGAGGATATCTATCCTGCTTACACTCTTGATGATGTGTCGGACTACGATGTAAAGAATGAATGTTTTGGAGACATGTATGATATGGGAATTATTGACCCATTGAAGGTTACAAAGAATGCATTTAAGAATGCGGTTAGTGTTGCCACTACAATTTTAACTACCAACGCAATCATTACTCACGCAAGAGTTAAGCAATAATGAATTGTCCAAACTGTTTAGAAAAGTTATTATGGGGAGGTGAACATAGTTATGATGCTCATGGCCTTGAGGGTGATGGCATTGTTTCTAATTCTAGTTGCGCAAATAAAGAGTGCAAGGTAGATGTTGTTGTGGTTTATGAGAGCATGAAGAGTTGGCAAGATGAACTGTATGAAAAAATAAAAGACGATAAAAATTACAATACTCTTAAATAATTAAATTAAAAAAAATGAAGCCAGTAGGAAAATACATTGTAATAAAAACAATTGAAGAGCAGGTTAAAACAAAATCCGGATTACTTCTTTCAGCAACTGACGTTGATGGTTTTAGATATAAGAAGGGTGTGGTAGAGATTCCAGGAACAGACGTAACGGTTATTGAAGCTAAGGATGTAATATACTACGACAAAAATTCTGGATGTACTCTAGTTATAAACGAAGAGTCATACACGATTATTCAGGAAAGAGATGTGGTTATTGTTTTGTAAGAAATAATTTCGTACATTTGAGTCTTAGTCAATTCCATTTGACTTTTTTCTTTTTCATAGCAATTTCCCACCTCTCTACGATGTGGGTTTTTTTATTTCTTTATTCATCTTCTTTATCATATTCCGATTTACTTTTTCCATATAAGACGGGTCCGATTTAAACAACGGGTTTGTAAACTTCATTTCTGAAATTTCTTCTCCATTTAATTTTTTGTAGATGGTATTAATAATACGTTTTGATTTGTACGTCAGTTCGTACAGTGTCGCTTTATTTCCCTGTCGTTTTCTCCAGACATGAATAAAGTCATCAGTAAGAAGCTGCTTGAATCTTTTAACATCCCAAGACATAAGCTCCTCGTATTCCTTAAAAGTTTCTTTATTGAATATCTGCTCGCTATATAAAAACAATAACATTTCTAAGTCCGGAGTACCGAGACCGTATTTTTTTTTAACCCAGAATCGTATAACTCTCCAGTATTTTAGGAAGTCATGATCTGGTACTTTTCTGCTTGTATTTGCTTTCTGAAAAACACCCTGAACTTTCATTAAATTAAATTCTTTATATTTGTAAAGATAATTATAAAAAAATAAATCATGCCAACAGTAGGAAAAAAGAAATTTGCGTATACCGCAAAAGGAAAAAAAGCCGCAAAAGCGGCAGCTAAAAAAACAAATAAAAAAGTTATAAATAAAAAAAACTATTAATTATGAGTTGTAAAGGAAAAACAGGAGCTGACTTAAAAGCTTGCCAGAAAGCAGCAAAAGATAGGCTTGCAAAACAAGCATCTAAAGTAACTAGTGCGGTAGTTGGAGAGGTTCAAAAGGTAGGAAGTTTTTTTAAAAAAACTTTTAAAAGCCTTAAAGGAGATCCGGTAAAAAGGAAAAACCGTAGAGAAACTGGTAAAAGAAGAAGGGCTGTTAGAAAAAACAGAAGAAAAGGGTTAGACACAAATCACATCAACTAAAAATGTATTTATAAATATTTGTATATTTGTATTATTGATAACTTAAAATAACAATATGAGTTTTAAAAAAGTACAAGCAAAAATAGCAAAAAAATCTGGTGTTTCTAAAAAAGCGGCTGGAGCAATATTGGCTTCTGCTTCAAGAAACGCAAGTGCTTCTGCTAAAAGAAAAAACCCAAAACTTAAAAAAGTAAAGGGTAAATCTAAAAAATAATTAAATTTTAATCTAATGGCAAAAAAAGTAATTAAAAAGGTTACTTCTAAAAAAAGTAAGCCAGTTGAAAAGAAACCAGTTGACAAAAAGGAGGTTGTTGAAGTAGTTTTAAAAGATACTGTTCAGTATATTAAAGTTTATCCTAAATATAATCCTTTAAGAAAATAATCTTGAACAAAAAAATAAATGCTCCATTAGTAAAAACCTCTAGAGGTTTTGGAGATACGGTAGAGAAATTTACCAAAGCAACTGGAATAAAACAAATGGTTCAAATAGTAGCTAAAGCAACAGGTAAAGACTGTGGCTGTAGTAAAAGAAAAGATTCGTTTAACAGAGCGTTTCCATATGATAAGTAAACGAGATTTTTAACCCTCAAAAACAAAACAATGGCGTACCCAAAGATTACAGTAAACACAGGATTGGCAAAAAAGATTATTGCCAGTGACACGATTCCAATTCCAGCAGCAGACCTTCCTACTTTAAGTGGAACAACAACGGCCGCTACAGCAAATAAGCTTGTAGATGTTGGTGCTGACTTTTCCAATGTAAGTGTGCAAGATATTATTTATAATACCACAGACAATACGTCTGCTACAGTAACAGCAATAGACTCTTCAACAATACTATCAATAAGTGCAGATATTTTTACATCCCCTGAAGATTATAGTATTTTTTTAGGAGGCCCTAATGGTTCGCTAAGAATTAATTCAGCAGAAGGATGTTTGTTATATGTTGGCTCAAGCGCAAGTATATTGCAGGATATAACTCCAGGAGCAGGAACAGCTGACCCAAGATACGTAGACATACGTGTAAAAACAATCGCTGGAAACGATATGACATTTGAAAATTTTCCGGTTGGTAACTATTTACCAATTCAGATAATTCAATTATACGCAACCTCAACAACTGCTGCGGCACAGAACTCTTGTATAGCTATCTGGTAAAAAAAGATATAATGAAAAATAATATGACAGATTTAAAAATATACGGATTAAATGGCCTAGCAATGGCAATAAATTTTACATCTATTGAGATTGGATTAAAAATTATTTTATCTGCTATCGTAATAGGTTACACTATTCACAAGTGGGTTCTAATGCATAATAAGGCAAAAAAGAAATGAAGCTTACTAATAACTTTAGTATGTCAGAGTTTGAGTGCAAGTGTGGTTGCAAGATGCCTGAGTATGTAAAAAAAAACGTTATTGAGTTAGCAAATAATTTACAGGTATTAAGAGACGCCGTAGGCAGGTTAGATTTAACTAATTCATATCGCTGTAAAAAACACAATTCCGATGTTAATGGATCTGTAAATTCGATGCATTTATTGGGAAAAGCTGCTGATGTGAAGTCAGAAACTCTTAGCCCTTCTGATGTTGCTATTGTTATAGAAGACTTAATGAAAAATGAAACTTTTGAAATCGGTGGTATTGGTTTGTATAATACATTTACGCATGTAGATATTAGGGGGACAAGAGCAAGATGGAGTAAATTAAATACATAATTATGGCTTATAAACAAAAATGTTGGAAGGGTTACAAGGCTGAGGGTACAAAGAAATCTCCCAGTGGTAAAATGACAAAAAGCGGTAAAGTTAAACGAGTTAATAACTGTGTAAAAAAGTAATGGCAACACCACGAAAGGGAAAGGCTAAAGTAAAGGTAACAGCTTCTGGTAAAA
>Ga0115004_10002973_pt1 | contig 13857 bp, 7 predicted proteins | sample ArcticOcean_MG_C_10_FD_88737 | JGI IMG/M metagenome (GOLD analysis project Ga0115004, IMG submission 88737) | Marine microbial communities from western Arctic Ocean - ArcticOcean_MG_CB11_90 | ecosystem: Environmental > Aquatic > Marine > Oceanic | place: Arctic Ocean: Canada Basin | collected...
ACGCAAATGGAGCCATTACGAACGACCACTCGAACCCATCATCATCATCACTTAAGCACGAAAGAACAGAAGAGGAAGGAAAAGAAGAACAAAAAGAAGAAGAAGAAAGAGTTGAAAGAACGAAGAAGAAGTGAAAAACGACGAAGAAGAAAAGAAGAAGCAGAAGAAGCAAATAATAATGAGAGGCAAAACTCATCATCAAAAAAACGAAGAAGAAAAGAACAAAACATAAACGAAATAGAAGAAGATTTAGAAGAGGAAGGATATGAAATTTACGAAGAAGAAGAGGAAGAAGAAGATGCTGAAGTTAATGAAGTTGCAGTAGCGACAACAATAACAGAAAAGACGACGTCGAAGAAGAGCAATATCATCAAAGCAATGACATGGAAATCGAATGATTTGGTCGGACAAAAATTCGGTCCCTGGCAAGTCAGCGAAGAGAAGCTTTTGTTCAATGCCTTGAAAGCGTACGCACTCAAAAACGGACACGGTGAAAGCTTGAAGAAGGATGATTACTCGTTTCTTCTCCGAGGGAAGAACGCGGATAGAGCGAAATCTGAACGAGCGCTCTTTTACGAATTGAGCAACGAAGTTGGTACGAGAAATCCACAACAATGTTACGCTCGCGTACGAAGAACGTTAATTAGCTCGGCAAAAGGAGCGGCCGATGAGGGAGAAAAATGGAGCGAAGAAGAAACCGCAAAGCTCAAGAATTTAACAAACACACACGGAACTGGAATGTGGGAGCAAATCGGAGCGCAAATCGGTAGAACTGGACAAAGCTGTCGCGATAAGTATCGTCACATGTCTGTGCTCGATTCTAACACTGGTTCAGTCGTGGAGATTAAAAAAGGGAAATTTTCACCTGAAGAGCGTGAAAACTTTCAAAAGATTATGAACGACTACTACAAAGAAAATGACTTAATGCTAGGCGGAGGTATAAAAGCGGACGCGTTAGACGACGAAAGTGCGTTGGTCAAACGACGCGAGTGTTTAGAAAATGTTTCTTGGAAGGAAATTTCCAAAAAAATGGGCAATCGCACGGATAAAGCATGCTTTGCTCATTATAAAAATATCCTAGCTTCTCAAGCGGGAGATTATATGGTAGAAAATGGCCTTTGGAGTGCAGGTGGCACTGAAGATTTGCTTTTGTTGGAACAAGTGAAGAGACAATTAAAAACACTCGAAAAAGAACTCGATTGGGATTTAGTTGTGGTTCCGAACAAAAGTTTAAAGCTTATTAAAAGACGATGGAAGTATATCAAATCTCGAGTACTTACTAAAAACGAGAAGACTTTAGAAGCGAAAGTTGCGAAATACGAGAAGTGGGTCCAAAAGATACAAGAGTTTGTTTTGTAATCAGTGCTTTAACTGTTTTTTTATTTGTAGCGAAACATCGATATAAATTCTTTGCGATACCCACGCATATACATACTGCGAAAAGATAGATGAAAGAAAAGCAGCAGGAATGCTGATACAGATAGAGAGAAAGCTTTGTTGTAATAATATACATATATAGAATAGATACTCGCAATTCTAAAAACACGGAGTCACAGAAGTATGGTATTGATTAAATGTTTGCAGCTTTCATATTTTTCACCTCTATATGCATATTTATTCCCCAATATTTATACTAACTCATGATTAATTTTAATTATTTGATTTATATGAATTACTCTTCCCTTTTAAATGAGGAAAATAGACTTGATATGCATTTAAAAATAAATATTAAAATAATTATTAAAAATAAATAATTTTATAATTTCCCGGCCATCTACACATGTCATTAATGAGTATTAATTAGATGTTATTTATATATATATTTCATATTGCATTTAATTATCAGATTTGTTCAATTTTAATTCGGGATTAGATCAAAAGAACAAAATAACAAAATAGAATATTTAAATAAAATATTTGAAAATTAATTAATTAATTAATATACTAATTGATCTCAACATATATATAAAATAATCTTGTGCGCAAAATGTGAAAATCATGCCATGCAGCTGAAATAAGTTTAGATGTATGGGGAATATATTATGAAATATCTTTAAATTTAAATATCAGAAAATAAATAAATAATAAATAATAGAATAAATAAAACAGAAAAAGAAAGGAAAACAAATACTTCAATAATACAGCAGTGTAAATAACAGTTGTAGTATTTATACAACGAAACAAATATGTCTCGCGCGTATGTTACTACTTTTCCTTCCTTCAATTCCGTATGTCATAGAAGTCGTCGTGCCAATAGAAAGTTTCATAGAACGTCAAAAACAAAAATAATACAAAATAAAATAGTAATAGTTTCTTCATCATCAAATTTAGGAGAATTTGATGGTGATGATGTTTGGGACTATAAAACGTTCGAGTTCACTCGTTTTCTCGAAGTAGCCATCGATGCAGCGCATGAGGGTGGGCAAATTATGCGAAAATTCGGCTCTGAAGGCGCAGATATCGTTAAAACAAAAGAAAACACGAGAGATTTATTAACCGTGTATGATGGACAAGTGCAAGACGTTATAGTAAAACGAATAAGGGACAATTTCCCTGCCCACAGAATATTAGGCGAAGAGAACGTGGAACCTGGGGCAGACGCGGCAACAAGGGCAACAGAAGAAGCATTTGCTTTAAATAACAGTAATAATAATAATACCGATGATGATGATGTATATGTATGGATTATTGATCCAATCGATGGGACCACGAACTTCGTTCATGGGATGCCTTTATCGGCGATATCGATCGGAATTGCTTCGTTGAAAACGAGAGAAGTAGTAGTTGGAGTTATTTACGATCCTTTCCGTAGGGAAATGTTCCATGCCGTTAAAGGGAAAGGAGCTTTCATGGATGCAACCAAAATATCAGTCGATGATTGTTCTAAAATAGATGATTGTTTAGTAGCGACTGGATATGCGCCAACAGAGGCTTCGAGTAAGTTCCTTTTGAACGCGACGACGAATTTGACGAAATATCCAGTTCGTTCTATTCGCATGCTAGGTAGCGCTGCAATAATGTTAGCCTGGGTCGCTTGTGGGAGAGTTTCGTGCTACATTGAGGAATCTTTAAACGCGTGGGATACTGCCGCAGGCGCTTTGCTCGTTAAAGAAGCAGGAGGTATTTTCACTGACTTTAGTAATAAAGAATACGAAGTTTTCACGAGAGAAACTTTAGCGAGTTCGGGAAATTTAGAAGTCCACGAATTGTTAAGACGAGCAACTCAATAATAATGATAATAATAATGATAATAATAACATAATAAGCCTTTTATTGATTGATTTTTATTGTGCGTAAATAGTATACAGGTAGTAGTATATTAGAACTCACTCGATAACTCGTGACACGTGACTTGAAGAATTTACGACAAACTTCTTTATTATTATGTACGTATGCAAAAAGTATTATCAATCGAGTCAATCAACCACATAAATAATGACACAAATATTAAAACAACAGGAAAAAATTCAACAACATGAACAATAAACCGATATCAATTCAATTAAGTTTATTACCATTCGCTCCTTCGAAAGAAGAGAAAGACGTGTTCTTAAGCGGCTTAAGGGGAGAACGAGTTTCGAACAATTTAGTAAAAATTGTATTCAAAAGACAACTTAATAACGGACGTAATATAATAGGTAATAGTAATAGTAGATGTTTAGTAGCTCGAATGAACCCTTTTACGACTGGTTATGATAATAACACTGTGATAAAGACGACGACGACGACGACGACGATATCTTCCGAAGAAGGCTCGAACGGTGTTTTGAGATTTTTGAAAATCGACTTCGAGAGAGCCCTTTGTAGAAAGTATCAACTTCAAATTTTAGAACAAGACGAAGACGACGAAGAAGAAGAAGAAGAAGAAGACATCAACAACAACAAAAACAACAAAAAGAAGAAGAAGAAGAAAATAGTCGCGAGAGATGTGGAACATTTGGAATTCATCGATGAAAACCAAATCGTATTCGCACAGAAAAACTCAAAGAACATACTCTACGCAAACTTAACGAGCGCAGTTCACCAACCGAGTCAAGTTTACCTTTTCGGGAAGCACGAAAAAGGCGTAGTATCGTGCCTATCAACAACAAAAATAGCAACGAATACAGAACAAGAAGAAGAACAAGGAGTAGTCGTAGCTTCTGGTGCAACGGATGGGTCGTTATATGTCTATACAGTTAAAGATGGTAAAAAAGTAGGATCAATAAGAAAGGCGCACGATGGAGAAGGAGGCGTAACGTGCGTTTCGGTCGTTTGGGGGAAAAGAAAAAAAGAAGTCTCATCATCATTGAATGATATCATCGTTGCATCGGGTGGCTCCGATGGTATCGTTCGCTTGTGGAACGTAGATGATAATATCCGCTTGAAAATGTTGTGCCGACTCGATAACGGAGTTTCGCGGTTGTCGTGCGTTTGTTTAAAGTATTATTTTTCTAATGATGACGATGATGATAGAGAACAAAATATTGCAAGAGTTTGTGTTGGGTCGAGCAACGAAGGTACGTTTCGCGTCTGGAAAAGTACGCCATTCAAAAGTAATAACATTAAAAGCGCAGATTGGAGCGTTGAGCTTTTGCAAAATCAAGTAGCAAAGCGTTTGCGAGGAAAGTTTAACAACGCCGTGAGCGTCGATTTCTGTACGACGAGTCACGATGGGAAATACCTCGCGTTTTCATCCACTGGCGTGAATAGCGACAACGAAGTCGAGAAGTCTATCGTTCAAGTCATGCGTCTTCGAGATAAAGATGATGAACAGGCACCATCCTCGGAGAAATGGGTCACAAAAGCAGCCACTGAAGACTTAGGCGCTTTGTGCAGTTTGCAATTTCAAGACTCTTCTTATAGGCTTTTCGCGCCGAGTAAAGAGAACGGAGTTCCACGAATCTTGGACGTAAATTTGAAACCCGCTCGTTTAGCAGAATCATCATCATCATCTGCGGATGATATTGATCGAAAACCGGTAGCTCGCCCGAAACCTCTCCCACACGTTCCCGAGGAACTTGTAGTCGTTATGACACGGCAGAAAAATGAAACAACAACAACAACAACAACAAAGAAGAAGACGGAGGAAAGAGAAAACTTACGACGAGAGGATTACGAAGATATTCCCACATCTAAGGACGACGACGACGACGCGAAAGTACCGTTGAAATCATCTTCACATCCTTCCCTTTTACGTTCAACACCCAAAAAAACGATATTAGTTTCATCTGCAAAACTCGAAGATATTTGGGATAGTACGAAAAGAGAGCCTCGCGTTTGCGATTCTTCGAATTGGTCGAGCGCTCATCTTTTGTTAAACAACGCGAGCAAAACGTTTGTAGATTATTAAATATAATACTTGTACTCCTAATACTCCTAATATAATATATTAATTAATTTCACAATTAATAATGTATGCTTCTAGCTAATACAACAACCAAGTTTACTTACGCGCCATAATATCTATTGTTGTTGCCTGTTCTTCCTAACGTGCTGACATTTTTCGACGTCACGACGGTGCGTTTGATAACGGCTTCTCTTTGAGGCGGTGTAAATGTAGGTTTCGCATGGTGCGAGCTAAAAAAAGCTTGTAGCTTTTTCGAATTTTGGAAGAACTCTCTTCTTTCTTCTTCTTCTTCTTCTTCGGACGTGACGGTCAATGATACATCGTCGTCCGTATTAGCCGCGTGGGCGGTTTCAAAGCTCGCCCAAGATCCAAGGGGTGCCAGATATACATCGTCATTTGCAGTCTCTCGCAAACTCAACGAAACGCTCGAATCGTTTTTGCGAAGTTTCGATCCATTCTTCTTATGCGGAGATGCACCACAGATATAAGGAGTAGTATTCAAGAAATCTTGAGCGTCTAACTCATCGTCTTCTGGAATCTGGTCATCCGAAGAAACCTTGAAAATGTTATTGTTATTCCTACTGCTCGTTCGTGACAAATGTATACTTGAGGCCCCTGAATTCGTAGTGGCAGCGATTACTTGAGTTGTTTCAGGACGAAATGATGACGCCGCACTGTTGCTTCGGCTCGTTTGACGCTCGAGAAGTCGCCTGTTGATATCTCTCAACTCTTCGATTTCATCCTTCGCCATGTTCAAGAGCGAATCTTGCAATTCTATTTTCTGTTGTTTCATTTGTAATCTCTTCGAAGCAGAGGCAGCATCGGCGGAAAGAGAAAATGGCAAGTTACTCTTGTTATTCGAGTCGTCGTCGGCGGTGGTGCTATCATCACCTAATCCAAGAGCATTCGTCCACGCAGTTTCATCTTTTTCATTTTGCGAGCTTCGAAACTTGAGCGTGCGTTTGATATTTGCAACCTCACTTTTATTCTCAGCTGCTTTCACTCTTTCAATTCTCAGTTCTTCTTGCACTCTTTGTAATTTTTCTTGTTGTCGCGTTAACATTTCGTCATGAGCTTCTCTTACTTTTCTAAGTTGCGTACCGTAATACGCACCAGCATCGCTCTCTAACGCACTTTCGAGCTCTTCGTTTCTAGATTCCAAAAACTGGTTTCGTTTCTCGGCTTCTTCGAGCCTCACGCGTAAAGTATGTATTCTCTTATCTTTCTCGTCCATTACTTCTTCGCTCTCTTTCGTTTTTTTTGTCAACTCTGCTCTTATTTCTCTCTCAATACTTGTAAATTCTTCTTTCTTCTCTTCAAGTTCGCGCTTAGCCTCTCTCGCCCTGATTCTTGACCGACTGGCTTCAATCATGAGCGCTTCATTTTCTTTGCGAGACGCTTCTTTGTACGCCGAAAGTTTGTCCTCGAGTCTTTGCGCTTCTCGCATTGCTTGTACAGACCGTGCATTGGCATTGATGTTCGCTTTAGACGCACTTTCCATCTCTAAATGTGCCTTTTCAAGTACCTCGTCTTTGATTGCAAACATATAACGTTCTTCTTCGTTAGTCCTCTTGAATGACTCGTCATCGTCGTCGTCGTTGTGTTGTTGATGTTGCTGTTGTTGAGCTCCTTTAAGTACATCTAAACAACTTTTCAATTTGAATCGTTCAATTTTCATTTCATTCGCTTGCTTTGTAAGTTCAAAACGTTCCGTTTCCCAATCGATATTTCGTTTTTGCGCGTTGCTTGCAATTTCCTTATAACGGCGAAGTTGAAGGCGCAGCGTTGCTATTTGCGCGTATAATTCCTTTTCATCTTGTTCATCATCGACTAAAGATAACGCTGCACGTTCTTGTTGTTGTTGGATATAATTTTCGTTTCTGTTATCTTTTTCTTCGCTGAGTAACGGAGTCGTCGTTATGGTTTTGTTGTTATTATCTCTATTCGTTTCCGCCGTGGCAAAAAGTTCAGCCACTCTTTTCACTCTATCGAGCACGTTTTGTCTTTGTTGATCATCGCATGCTTCTTCTTCTATTTTTCTCTTCTCATCGTCGTCATCATCGTTCGAGGATCTATTTTTATGGTTCTTCTTCTTATTTCTATTTTCGTTCTCGTTTTTGAACGATGAAAAAAAGGGAGTTGTCTTTTTTGAAACTTTTAGAGCTTGTTTTTGAAAAATATCTTCCGCCTCTGCTAAGTCCGTCGTATCATCGTCGTCGTCGTGATGATTACGAGCATTCAATACCGATAACGGGCTTTGTTTCCCTTGTTGCTTGTGTTTGTTCATCACTCTCTTCGATTGATGATCATCATCGCTACTACTGCTATCGTCCTCCGCCTCGTTCTTTGAATGACAAGTTCTGTTCCTTCTTAGTTCGTTAGCTGATGTCTCTGTCGTTTCGAGATCGATCTTGGACAGGTTTGTTACTCGCGCGGCGCCTGCTTTCCTTTGTTTTTGATCTGAAACCTGCGCGCTCTCGTCAAGATTCACGAACGATACACTCGTACTACTGCTCTTCTCGATTGTATCATCGTCCATCCATAGCTTTCGTTCGTTCATCGCGCGCAAAGAATAATATCGACAGCGACAGCGACGACTTGCGGAACGAAATCGCTACACTCTGCCTCTATGATGATGATGAAGCTTTGACTTCTTTTCGAACGACGACGACGATGATCGGACGAGCGTTTAGTAGTAGTTCTATTGTTAGTAGTAGTCCTAAATAATACGAGCAATGGTCTACTAGTCTTGTATAGTCCTCTTCTTCTTATGTACTACTACTACTACTACTACTACTCTCACTCTCTCTCGCCACTTCAATGGAAGCAAGAGGAGGAGGAGGAGGAGATGTATTTATCTCGTTAAAAAGTCGTTATTTGTGCTGTTATTTGGGCGGAGTGTCGATGTTCAATAAACTCTAAAAATCATCCCCTACACACGCGTTCGCTCTGCTCTCATCATCTCAACATCATCTGCAGTTTTCGACCCGGCAAGAAGAAGAAGAAGACGGAAGACACAGAAGAGTACTAATAATATGATCGCATCTTCTTTATCACTGTTCTATTCATCTTCATCTTCTATTGATAATAATTGTCGAATAAGGAGAACTAATCATCATCAACAACAACAACAACGACAACAACGTCGTAGTAGTAAAAACAGTAACAGGAATAGGAGAGCGTCAGCAGGAAATAACAAAGTCATCCAAGCAGCGTTTCTGTTTGGAAACAGTAGTAAGCGAACGAATGCGAGTAAGGAGGAGAATAATAACAACAAAACTAAGAACAGTACGAAACAACAAACAAATGAAAAGAAAACAATCAAAGTACCAATCGTTGGAGTTGATATTTCGAAACCTGCGATGCCGAAAAAGGTCCAAGCAATCGTTTCCGGAAACGAACGAACGATTGCTTTCATCGTAGCCTCTTTGACGATCGTTAAAATAAGACTTTCGAGAAAAAACAAGGGAAGACGAGGATCGGTCGATCGATTGGAACAACGAGGGATGCTAGATGAAAACAGAGAAGTCGATGAGGAGAAATTTTTCAAAGGAATGATGAAATCAGTTAGAACGGTTGATATGCCAGAGCTTACGGAAAAGCAAATCATGGCGGCGAGAGAAAGACGTCGAGCGTCGAGGGCGGGCGATGCAAACTTAGCGGACGAGTTGGCATCGATCGAAATTCCAGCAAACCATCCTTTTGCGAGCAACGAAAAATTGGATGCCACTCAAGAAGCGGAACGAAAGAAGAAAATCATAGATGCAAACGCGCCGAAACGAAAAAGAGGAGTGCCAAATCAAAAATAAATTTTGTTTTTGAATTGTTTTTGCACGCGCGCGTTTCGAGGAGCTCTGTGCATATATCTTTTGGTGTTGTCATTGTTGTAATTAACTAAACCTTACTATTAAATAATTTTTATAACATAAAACCTATCAAAGCTCGTCGTCGGTGACTTTTTGTTGCTGCTCCTTTTCCGAAGCCGTCGTCGTCTCTGGATAAGAAGGAGCATATTCTTCGCGTTTCAGCTCCTCCTGATTATTACTATTATTTTCTAAACTATGTTGTGCATCCTCATCTACCGCCGCCGCCGGTTTATTACTCTTACGACGATGATGATAATTCTTATTATTTGAAAAATATACATTAGGATGAAAGCGGGCTAAAACTGGCGTACGCTTCAATACGACGTGCATACACGCCGTCACGAAACAGAAAAAACCGAGCCATAAAACTATCCTCTCTTTTCTCGCCTGCTTTTCCAAACTCTGAATGAGTTTAGTTCCATCTTTCAACGTCCCAGAGTGCGTGTCATATTCTAAGTTTGTTTTCTTCATCGTATTAGTACTTTCACTCATTTGCATGAGCGTAGTCTCTCCTTTTTCTAGTTCTCTGTGCATGATTTGTCTCGCCCTTCGCAACGCTTCTGTTGAATCTTTCGCTACTTGCACGGATGCTTCTTCGCTATCTGGTATTTCCCCAGCTCTTAATTGCTTTCGTTTCTGTTTTCTTAATAACAATTCTTCTCGTTTCTTCGTTTCTTCTTCAGTATCTATCTTCTGTTTTCTCGCCTGCGCTTCACGAAATATAGTTTGCACTCGTTTCAACGCAAACTTTCGTTCCATCACGTTCGCACGAATCTTTTCAATATTTGTGTTTGTGTCATTTGCTAATAACGATAATGAATCATCGTCGTCGTTTAAGATATCTTCTGTCATGGATTCCAGGTCCGATACTAATCGTTTCAAACTCTGTACGCCTTTCCTGGCTCGTTCCAATTTCATCTCAATCGTCGTCGTCGTCGTCGTCGTACGTGGTGATGATATTAACAATAACAGTTCTTTATTAAACTCATCAACATTCATGAGCACTGCTCGTTCTAGTTTCTTACATTTCTCTAGTATCTCACGCACTACTACATCGTCTTCCATTTTATTACTTTATTACTTTATTATTATTACTTTATTATTATTATTTGTTCATTGTTGTGATGTTAGTATTAATTCGATTTTTCAGGTTTTAGCAGCACTTTTTGCTGCAGCAACTTGTATGTTGTTTCTGCAAGCCAAAATAGCAGACTGGCAGAGGAAAGGACAAGACTGCAAGACACACATTTATTTCGTTTATTATTTATTCCGATCGAGTACTTATTAAATAAAATTCTTTCATCGATTCTCGACGGATATAATACATATATACACATACATACAGAATAGATATATATAAAAATAGAAATAAGAAGACGCAGAGAGAGAAATAGTAACACCTATTAAATAATGTCGTCTAACTTCCGCTTATTGAACTTAGTGAAACCCTTTTTACCTTTCCTACCAGAGGTGAAACAGGCCGATAGGAAAATCCCGTTCCGCGAGAAAGTTTTATATACAACGGTGGCACTTTTCGTGTTCTTAGTGTGTTCACAGTTACCTCTGTATGGGATTTCAAACACTTCAGGGGCTGACCCTTTGTACTGGGCACGCGTTATCATGGCCTCTAATCGTGGGACGACTATGGAATTAGGTATCTCGCCTATTATTACTAGTGGCTTAGTCATGCAATTATTAACTGGTTCTAAAATAATCGATGTCGATCATTCGTTGAAAGAGGATAGGGCGTTGTTGGACGGGGCACAGAAACTTCTCGGGATCTTAATCACAATCGGTGAAGCCGTGGCATATGTAGCCTCTGGGATTTATGGCGACGTTCGCGATATGGGCATGGGCAACGCGTTCTTGATCGTTTTGCAATTATTCATGGCCGGTCTAATCGTGATTTGCTTGGACGATTTGTTGCAAAAGGGATACGGGTTAGGATCGGGGATTTCGTTATTCATTGCAACGAACCAATGCGAATCCATTATTTGGAAAGCTTTCTCGCCAACGACCATTAACAATGGAAGAGGCACTGAATTCGAAGGCGCAGTTATTGCTTTGTTTCACTTATTGCTCACGAGAACGGACAAAGTGAGAGCGTTGAAAGAGGCGTTTTATCGCACAAACTTACCAAACATCACAAACTTGATGTCAACGGTGTTGATTTTTCTTGGCGTGATTTACTTCCAAGGCTTCCGTGTCGATTTACCAGTGCGCTCTAAGCGTAACCGCGGAATTGTTTCAAACTACCCGATCAAATTGTTCTACACGTCAAACATGCCAATCATTCTCCAATCCGCTTTGACTTCCAACATGTACTTCATCTCGCAAATGTTGTTCAAAAGATACGGTGGAAATTTTCTCGTTCAATTGCTTGGAAGATGGCAAGAGGCTGAAGGTTCAGGTCAGTTGATGCCAGTTGGTGGCTTGGTTTATTACATTTCGCCTCCGACGTCTTTGGCCGATATTGCGGCAAACCCGTTGCACGCAATGTTCTATCTCACGTTTATGCTTTCCGCGTGTGCGTTGTTCTCCAAGACGTGGATTGAAGTCTCTGGATCTTCTGCGCGTGACGTTGCGAAGCAGTTGAAGCAGCAACAAATGTTCATGACGGGACACAGAGAGACGAGTTTACAAAGAGAGTTGAACCGCTACATCCCAACCGCGGCTGCGTTTGGTGGAATGTGTATTGGAATGTTGACGATTGTCGCAGATTTCATGGGAGCGATTGGAAGTGGAACGGGTATTTTGTTGGCGGTGACCATCATTTACCAATACTTTGAGACGTTCCAGAAAGAAAGAGCGGCGGAGATGGGAGGTTTTGCGTTTTAAAATAAGAGAAGAGGGAGAGAGAGGGTTGAAATAATATACAGAAATGATGAAAGTTTGTTTTTTTTAATATATGAAAGTAAGCGACACTTACAATAACTACAAATCTATAACCTAACGCGTTACATAGTCTTGGCTTTCTTCGTACCTCTGACCTTCTTTAATCTGTTCTTCTTTTCTTTGATTTGCTTTCTGGACTTTTGCGGGGCTTCCTTCAAGCCCGCTCTGACTAATCTGTGTTTCGGTTCGAACTTCTTCATAGCATCGAGATCATCGTAAATTAACCCAAATCCAGTAGATTTGCCACCACCAAACGCCGTTCTGAAGCCAAACAATGAAACTTGCGTCGCGTCGGCGACGTCGTACATCTTAGCTACTTTTCTCTGAGTTCAGACTGTAAAAAAAGATTTTGGTTGTAAGTATATAATATATATTTGAGAGAGAAACAAAAAGAATGAGAGAGATCTGAATGATCAAATGCTCGCGCTATTCGCTTTGAACGAAGACCGCTATTAGATGTGTATTGCTGCTTCTGATGATGACTTGATTGAATTAATCACAGACACAAAACAATCAATCAAAGACACAAAATCTTTCTCTTACTAGGTCTCGGGGAAAACGATTTCGAATTTGGAAGCATACCTTTGGGACATTCGCGCGTCCTGGGTGAAGAACATCGAGGATCTATATAGAAAACATTTATCAGTCAGAATATGTTATAATTAAGTAGTTTAATATGTCGCGAGTCGACTCGCTAGCAACGCGCGATTCCGTTCGCGCACGTTTTCAATGAACCAAAAACAACAAAATTATTATTTTCTCAATCGCGCAAGCGCGCGCTTATTCATCAAAAGAACGCGATGCGAATTTTACTTACGAATTGTCTTCGCTTCAACAAGCGGTTGGACATAAATTTACGCGTTCTCAAAGTGCAAGAGGTTGACATCTTGCTCCTATTATGTATATTCTCTGTTATTATGAAGATTGTGGTTTCAGCAGAGCGAGTTCTTTTTTGGTCGCTTTTCAGTTTTTCAGTTTTTCAGTTTTCACCTCTTTTCTTTGTTTGATTTTTCTTCTTTCCTTTCGTTCGCATCATCGTCATCAGCACCGCTTCAAAAGAAAACTATATCAGTATATAGTGCGCAATAGCAGAACAAAAAACAAAAGACAAAAGACACACACACACACACAAAATAAAAGAGGATAAATACATATAATGTCTAAACCATTATCGTTCGCGGGATTAAAAGCCGTGCACGAACTCCGTTTCCACTTATGCCAAACATCGAAACACTCCGAAGGAGTGCGAAATTTCCTTCTGAAATCGTACGAAAAGTTAAAAGCAGCGAGTCCTTCGACGCCAGTGTTGATCCGCGAAGCACATGGGGTGGAACCGAAACTCTTTGCAAGATACGGTAAGTGTTATTTAGAGTAGTGATGCTAATTTTTGTGTGACTCGTACTTCCTTTATTATATATGATCTCCCCCAAGAATATTGGAACAAAAACTGACCCACTCGTGTGTTCTACAGATTTTGGACAAGAGAAGAGCGTGCCATTGAATGGGATGAGCGAAAAAGATATCGAAAAAGCCGTTTCTTCATTGCTTAAGTAATAGAGAGAGAGAGAGAGAGAGTAATTTAGTAAAAACACCATATATTAGTTTTGTATTTTCTTAACGTTGTAGCTATACTTATAGTCTATCTAAAATTCTCGCCGCCGCGCGTTGCAAGCGCGTGCGCTATATTCTACTCTCTCTTAATCTCTCTCTCTCTCTCTCTCTCTCTCTCTTTCTATAACACATATATAATCTAAAAACCCAATTCCT
>Ga0115004_10002978_pt1 | contig 13846 bp, 11 predicted proteins | sample ArcticOcean_MG_C_10_FD_88737 | JGI IMG/M metagenome (GOLD analysis project Ga0115004, IMG submission 88737) | Marine microbial communities from western Arctic Ocean - ArcticOcean_MG_CB11_90 | ecosystem: Environmental > Aquatic > Marine > Oceanic | place: Arctic Ocean: Canada Basin | collected...
CATCAAACCAGTAATGGTCATAGGTAAACTATGGCCACGGATCTGGTTAGCACTGCCATCTGCATTGAACTTGCCAATTCGTGGGCCAAGGTTGATCAATACACCTAAAGCAAAGAAGCCAGAGATAGTATGTACCACACCAGAAGCTACAGCATCATGATAACCAAACTTAGTGACCAACCAACCGGCAGGATGCCAGCCCCAAGACGCTGCTAAGTTCCACACTACAGAGCCTAAAATTACCGCTAGCACAACGAAGGATGCCATGCGAATACGCTCGATAACCGCCCCTGACAAGATGGAAGCCGTAGTACAGGCAAATAGAGTGAAAGCACCCCAAAATACGCCTGTGGCTTGGTCTGCCATATTAGGTCCCATGATGGCCGACATAGGCAAACCAAATTCGCCCCAAACTGGGTCGTAGGTAAAGCCCTGCCACATGGACAAGTAGATCAACCAACCAAACATATAGAAGGTGGGGATCATGAACGCGAATGCTAAAACGTTTTTCGTACCAGAAGCCAATGAATGTTTAACTCGCGAGGCGCCCATCTCATACATGAGAAAGCCTGCGTGAATTAAGATCATTATGGCGGTACACCAATAATAAAATATTTCGAGGTTAGTGTTGCTTAAACCTTGCAACGCCTCAATTGCTGCCTGCATTTCTTCAGGAGTCATTGTCTCCCTCCATTTTGTTGTTATTATTTTTGAGTTTACTAACGCATCAACTATGCGATGGGAGATATGAATATATTCACACGAGCGATATACTTATTTCTCACATAATTCATATTAACCACGAAGCCGTACTGTCGTCAAACACAAAAACGCCATACTTTTACTTATTAAAATCAACAAAAATAGCCTACAAACCCCTATTTCAATGCATATACAAGGCATTTTCTATTACATACAAAAACGACATGAGTAACAAAAAAACCAAAATAAGTGCAAAAATATGTAAAGTTTATTTACATTTTTACTGTATTGACTAATTTTCAGCGGTAATAAATCTCATGATTTAGGGGCTTCCAGCTAAGTAACAAGCCTGCCTCCCGCACCGGCGGAAATCAGCATATCAATTAAAGCTTGCACAGAGCTGGGCAGTTCCTCGTCATCACGCACTAATACGCTACGATCCCTCAATGCCCAACTGTCAGCCAGCTCCAAAAGCTTTAGGTTCATGGTTTTGGAGTGCCTAATTGCAGCGGACTCAGGTACCACCCCTATACCTACACCAGCCTCAATAACTCTGCACATGGCTTCAAAGCTTCGTACTTGGAAGCGTATAGTGCGATCGTAACCGCTACGACTGAACTGCAACCGTAAAAAATCGAGCATGGTACTGCCTTCGTGCAACGCAATATGTTCGAACTCTAAGGTTTGGGCCAAGGTTATAGGTTTGCGTATGCGCGCTAGGGGATGATCTGGGGAAACAGCCACCATCAACCGATCAGTGGAAAAACGAATCGCCCGCAGGCCTGGCTTATGGATATCGCCTGAAATAACGCCGATATCAGCCATGTCATTTACCACCGAGTTAACTATATCGTCTGTAAGTCGCTCCTGAAGGTCTACCGATACTCCTGGCCTTATGGCCAGGAATTGCGCCACAATTTCCGGTAAAAATTCAGTGACTGCGGTAGTGTTTGCGAAGATTCGTACATGGGTTTTCGAGGTGTTCGTTAGCTCCTCTTCCAAATAATCTATTTGCCGCAGAATAAGTTGCGCTCGATGCAACATGATTTTTCCAGCAGCAGTTAGACTTATACCCTTATTACTGCGATACAAAAGTTGCGTCCCCGTTTCATGCTCCATAGCTTTAATACGAGCACTAGCAGCAGGCGGCGACAAATAGGTAGCACGGGCACCGTGAGTTAAATTACTACATGCTGCAATGTTGATAAACAACTTAAGGTCGGTAGAGTCTATGTTCATTTGTGTTAAGCAATTACTTACGTGATGTTCTTTACGTACTAATATACAGAACTCAATGTGAATGGCAATATTACCGCCTTGAAGAGTCTAGTGAGTTAATAATATGAATGTAGATCCTAATGTAGATCAATGGATCGGTAAATCAGAGAGCAGCAATGAGCGAATAGCTGCTTTTCCTGCTAATGCCATGGCTGCCACACTGAATCAGTGCGGCCTAATATATAAAGATGGTGACCCATTACCTCATTTATGGCACTGGCTCTATTTTTTGCAGGTTTTCAATTTAGAAGACAAAGGGTATGACGGACACCCAAAGCTAGGTGGCTTTCTGCCACCACTTGAGCTGCCAAGGCGAATGTGGGCTGGCAGTAGACTAAAGTTCCTAGCGCCGATGCATATTGGTGCTCAGCTTAACAAGACCTCTATTATTAAGGCTGTAACACAAAAAACAGGACGCTCTGGTGCACTAGCATTTGTGACAGTTCTGCATCAAGTTCATGACGGTGAGACGCTATGTATAGAAGAAGAGCACGACATTGTTTATCGTGAAAAAAACAATGCAGACGTACCCGAAGTATTACCATTTATGGCTCCTAGTGAGTGGGCCTTCAGTAAACATATCAACCCTGACCCAGTGCTGTTGTTTCGATATTCAGCGCTAACATTTAATGGCCACAGAATTCATTATGATCAGCCATTTTGTACCGGCACAGAAGGCTATCAAGGATTGGTAGTGCATGGGCCTTTGATGGCAACCATGCTGCTCGATTTGGTGCGCTTTGAGCTACCCCATGCCGTGGTATGTGCATTTGAGTTTCGCGCCCTTGCACCCGTTTTTGAAACAGATGAATTTTCCATACATGGCCAGCCTAATGCCGATGGAAAAACCATTAACCTTTGGGTAAGGCGAGATGATGGCACTCTGGCTATTCAGGCCCAAGCAACCATAAAGTAAAATAATGAGGTGAAACAACCCATGAACAATAACTATCAAGATATTCGTGACTCTATACAAGCCCTATGTTCTACATTTCCAGCCGAATATCACCGCCAAATAGACGAAGTACGCGGTTACCCTCAAGATTTTGTTAACGCCCTAACCCAGGCTGGCTGGTTAGCCGCACTGATTCCTGAAAAATACGGCGGTTCCGGCCTAGGCTTGGCTGAAGCGAGCGTGATCATGGAGGAAATTAATCGATCCGGTGGTAATGCTGCAGCCTGTCACGGACAGATGTACAACATGAACACACTGTTGAGGCATGGATCCGAAGAGCAAAAAGAACGCTATCTACCCAGCATCGCTAGGGGAAAATTACGCCTTCAATCTATGGCAGTGACTGAACCCTCCACCGGCACCGACACCACCAAACTTCGAACTACAGCCGTGCGTAAAGGTGACAAGTATGTCATCAATGGCCAAAAAGTATGGATCAGTCGCGTATTACATTCCGATTTGATGATACTTTTGGCCCGCACCACTCCTTTGGATCAAGTGGAAAAGAAGTCATTGGGCATGTCCATTTTTATCGTTGATATTGCCGACGCTATGGCCAATGGAATGACGGTGAACCCTATTCGCAACATGGTAAATCATGAAACCAGTGAATTGTTTTTCGATCAGCTAGAAATACCGGCGGAAAACCTTATTGGCGAAGAAGGTTATGGTTTTCGTTATATTCTAGACGGTCTCAATGCAGAGCGCGTACTCATTGCCGCTGAATGCATTGGCGATGGCCGCTGGTTTTTAGATAAAGTGGTTGATTACACCAAGAACCGAGAGGTGTTTGGCCGCCCTATCGGCCAGAACCAAGGCGTTCAGTTCCCCATCGCTGAAGCTAAAATTGAAATTGAAGCTGCGGACCTAATGCGTTTCCGAGCCTGCGAGCTGTTTGACACAGGCCAGGCCTGTGGCGGCGAAGCCAATATGTCCAAATATTTAGCAGCCAAAGCAAGCTGGGAAGCCGCCAATGCCTGTATACAGTTTCACGGCGGCTTTGGTTTTGCCACCGAGTATGACGTAGAGCGAAAATTCCGCGAAACACGCCTATACCAAGTAGCTCCGATCTCTACTAATCTAATTTTATCCTATGTCGCCGAGCACATGCTTGGCCTGCCGAGGTCATTTTAATGCTGCCGCTAGAAGGCATTACTGTGAGTAGTTTAGAGCATGCCATTGCGGATCCTTTTGCTACGCGCCAATTGGCCGACTTAGGGGCTCGTGTGATTAAAGTAGAGCGGCCTGTAGTGGGTGATTTTGCTCGCCACTACGATCAGCGAGTACACGGCCTAGCATCGCACTTTGTGTGGGTTAACCGCTCCAAGGAAAGCCTCACTTTAGACCTTAAACAGCCTGAAGGTGCTAACATACTCCATAAACTACTCACAGAAGCTGATGTACTAGTACAAAATTTGGCGCCAGGGGCAGCCGCACGAATGGGCCTGAGTTATGCCGACCTTCAAGCCATTAACCCAAGGCTGATCGTATGTAACATTTCTGGTTACGGGAATGGAGGGCCTTATCAAGACCGCAAGGCGTATGATCTTTTAATACAGGCAGAAGCGGGCTTTATAAGCACCACAGGCACCACAGAAAATCCCAGTAAAGCGGGCATCTCTATCGCCGATATTGCTGCAGGCATGTACGCCTACACCAACATCCTAGCGGCGTTAATGCAGCGTGGGAAAAGTGGCAAGGGATGTAATATCGATGTGTCCATGCTTGAGGCAATGACAGAGTGGATGGGATTCCCACTGTACTATGCCTATGACGGCGCAGCACCACCAGACCGCACTGGCGCAAGCCACGCCACTATCTTCCCATACGGCCCGTTTGTTGCGGGCGATGGCGACACCGTATTATTTGGCCTCCAAAACGAGCGCGAGTGGCAGTCCTTTTGTAAACTGGTATTAGAAAATCCTGACTTAGTCACAGATCTACGTTTTACCACCAATAGCTTACGTGTTCAAAACAAAAAGGCATTAACAGATTGTATTGTTGCTGGGTTTTCCCACTTAACAGCCCAACAAGTGATCGAACGCCTTGAAAGCGCCGGCATTGCCAATTCACAGATGCGGGATATGGCCGACGTTTGGACACATCCGCAACTGAAGTACCGCGAACGCTGGCGACAAGTCAAGACAAGCACGGGTTCGGTATCTGCGCTTATTCCTCCAGGCGGCATTGGCCCAGAGCCTAGAATGGACCCAGTGCCGGCTCTAGGTGAGCACACTTCAAGCATTCTGGCAGAGTTGGATTATACCCCAGAGCAGATAGCTGCTCTGCAACAGAAGCAGGCCATTTGATGACCAATTTAGACAGCGTGTGTAGCTTATTATTCGTACCAGGGGATCGCCCAGAGCGCTTTACTAAGGCGGTAGCCGCAGGCCCAGGCGCTGTTATCCTAGATTTAGAAGATTCTGTGGGAGCAGCAGACAAAGCCGCCGCTCGCGATCATATTGCAGCATTTTTAGATGCAGTGACTGATGCTCGAATTCTTCTCAGGATTAATGCTGCAGACACCGATGACTACCACTTAGATCTGGCGCTAGCTCAACACCCTAATCTGGCAGGGGTTGTTCTACCTAAGGCAGAAGCCTACAGTACAAAAGCTACAGTGACCGCCTTAAGTTGCCCCTTGTGGCTCATTATTGAGAGTGTGCGGGGGCTCATCGAACTACCCGTAACGGTGCAGGTACCAGGAGTAGCTCGTCTACTTTATGGAACGCTAGATTTAGCCTTAGAGCTAGGCGTAGACTCCTTCCACGAAGGTGGTCAGTCAATGCTCAATCAAGGCCGCTTTTTACTCCTAAGCCAGTCCTTAATGGCTGGCCTTCCGGCCCCTTTAGATGGTGTTTGTCCAGTATTAAACGATGATGGCTACCTGCGCCTTACAGCCCAACACTCATGCGCCGCCGGCATGGGAGGCATGATGTGCATACACCCAGACCAAGTTGCTATAGTGGAGTCTATATTCACGCCCAGCGACACTCAAATAGAATGGGCATCGGCTGTAGTAAAAGCAGCTGTTGGTCGTAACAGTAGTTTTGAATTTCGCGGTCAAATGGTGGATGAACCAGTACTAAAATTGGCCCAAAAAATATTAACAAAGTCTAAAGTCTAGGTATAAGGTATAAGGTATAAGGGATAAGGGATAAGGGATAAGGGATAAGGGATAAGGGATAAGGGATAAGGGATAAGTAAATAAAATCAAACAATCCACTAGAGACATATCATGCTTATTTCACACTTAGATCATTTAGTTTTGACAGTAGCCGATATTGAAGAAACCTGCTCTTTCTACATGGAAAACTTGGGAATGACCGTAATTACCTTTGGAGATAACCGCACAGCATTGGGTTTTGGAGAGCAAAAAATAAACCTTCATCCTGCTCAGTCTCCTTTAAGGCCTCATGCCAAAAACCAAGCCCCTGGATCTGCAGATATCTGCTTAATTACCAAACTACCCTTAGCGTCAGTTATAGCGCATCTGCAAGGCAACGGTGTGGCAATAGAATTGGGGCCAGTTGCTAGAACTGGGGCAGTTGGCGCTATAGAATCAATTTACTTTCGCGATCCAGATGGCAACCTGATTGAAATAGGTAAGTATTATGATAGTTAGGTTGCTCCAGCAGCCTTCTATCACGTAGCTGGCCTGCCTTTACGATAACTAAATATCCCTATACCTATTACTGAACCATTGTTTGTTTTACCGTATACTTTCCTAATGACACATGAAATAGACAACCCGTACCCGCCTCGCAGTTGGCTGCAGAACAACATAAAATTTCTATACATTATAACGCTGATGATAGTCCTACCATTGTGGGTGCTAGGCAGTTTTCATGTCTTTACCAATCAAGCTCAAAAGAATCTGCATCAAGTCATACACAACGACCTCCTACTATTTGCCGACAGCTTGGAGAGCGAACTAGAAAAATACCGATCTATTCCTAAAATGTTAATGATGGATGTGGCGTTAGCAAATAGTGTCTCTAACCAACAACTGTTTAACAGCACTCATATCCACACTTATCTGCAGCATATTCGCACCACCACCAATTCTGACGAAGTGTTTCTACTGGGCACTGCTGGGCAAACCCTAGTCTCCACGAATATTGATAATGAAGGCCTTAATTACGCCCATACACCATTTTTTCAAGACGCTATGCAAGGAAATTCAGGCGGATTTTTCACCATGGGAGTAAACGCCGGTATACGTGGTTATTATTTCAGCGAATCTTTGAGTGATCGTAGCTCGGGAGAGGTTATAGGGGTAATAGTGGTCAAGGTCAATATGGCACGCCTAGAGCGAGGCTGGCTGCACAGGTTTACACCGATGATGATTACCGACGATAACCAAATAGTTATTGCGGCCAGTACTGCGTCTTGGTTATTTACCAGTCGCCAACGTTTAACTGATGCGCAAAAACAGCGCATTAGGTTAACCCGTAAATACCCCACTACATCGTTTCCCATATTACCAATAGAAGTTATCCGTAATATCGAGGGTGCAGACATTGTGAAGTTACCAAAAGTGGGTTATGAAAGAGTGCTGGAAACCTCCTATTTTTTGCCAGACCTTGCCTGGACCCTATATGCCCATGGCGACTTAAAACAACTTGATTTAACGATTCAGCGTAACACAGGCATCTCTGTATTATTATTTATTTTGGTACTTTCATTAACCTATGTGGCCATACAAAGGCGCTTACAACTCAACGAGACGTTAGCACGCCGGGAGGTTAACCAACATCGCTTACAACAAGCCAAAGACTTACTAGAAACCCGTGTCGCAGAGCGCACAAAAGCCCTGCAAGCCAGCAACCAAGAGCTCAAACAAACCCAGCAAGAGCTTATTCACTCAGCTAAGCTTGCCACGCTTGGCCAGTTGGCCACCAGTGTCACCCATGAAATAAATCAGCCGCTAACCGCCATCATGGCCTTAACTGAAAATGCAGAACAGTGGCTGGCGAGAGCACAACCAGACAAAGCACAAGAGAAGCTGATACAGATCAAAAATCTAGCCCACAAAATGGGGCTCATTACTTCTCATCTAAAAACCTTTGGTCGTAAAACAGACGACAAGAACGAGTGGATTTGTCCACAAGAGGCCTTAGATAATGCTTTGTCTTTACTTCAATCCCGCATCAAAGAAGAAGGGGTTGAAACCAGGATAGTAGATATGTCCTCCATACAAGTGATGGCCAATGGCGTACGCTTAGAACAAGTATTTATTAACTTATTAACCAATGCGCTAGATGCCATGAAAAAAAGTCCTTGCAAGAGGATTAGCATATACTTTCGAAATAGCTCATTAGAAGATGTACAACAGACCACCATTTTCTTCACTGATAACGGATCAGGAATTGATAGTGAGCACTTACATCATTTGTTCGATCCGTTTTTTAGCACTAAGGATATAGGCGTAGGGCTAGGCTTAGGCCTTACCATTTCATACAGCATTATAAAAACCATGGGTGGAGAATTAAGTGCTAAAAATTCCGCTGATGGTGCTGAATTTGCCATCCAGCTACAGGCCAAAAAACGACACTAACAAGAGTCACCAGAGAAGAAGACATGAACTTACCTACTATTTGTGTGGTTGACGACCACCAAGATATTCGTAATGCATTAGTTGAAATGCTGCACCTGGCAGATTATAAAGCGGTTGCCTTTGCCCACGCGAAAGACGCTTTAGCTACCCTGGACAGGAACTGGCAGGGTATCGTTATTAGTGATATTCGTATGCCAAAAATGGACGGCTTTGAATTGTTATCAACGCTACAAACATTAGATACAGACCTGCCAGTAATACTGATTACTGGCCACGGTGATGTAGAAATGGCATTGAGTGCTATCCGCAGCGGCGCTTATGATTTCATAGAAAAGCCATTTCGTAGAGAGCATCTGTTAGAAGTGGTTAAACGAGGGTTAGACAAACGCCAGCTCGTGCTTGAAAACCGTCAGTTAAAAGACGCCATTGCCGCTCAGCACAAAGAAACTATTATTGGCCAGTCTCCTGTCATCAACGCCCTTAAAGAAAAAATCACCCGCCTTGCTAAAGCAGACGTTAACACGCTCATTTGTGGAGAAACAGGTACCGGTAAAGAATTAGCGGCGCGGCGCTTACATGAACAAAGTGACCGCCATAAAGGTCCCTTTGTCGCTATCAATTGTGCGGCATTGCCCGAGTCGATGATGGAAGCCGAGCTTTTTGGTTACGAGGCGGGCGCGTTTACTGATGCCAAAAAAACTCGTATTGGTAAGTTTGAGTACGCCCACCAAGGCACTATCTTTTTAGATGAAGTGGAAAGCATCCCTTTATCGTTAGCGGTGAAGATATTACGCGTGCTACAAGAACGTCAAATAGAGCGACTCGGTTCCAATAAACCCATTGATATCGATATTCGAGTTATAGCAGCCACTAAAGCCGATCTGAAAAAGATGTCTGAGCAAGGCTCTTTCAGGGAAGATCTATACTATCGCCTCAATGTTGTAGAGCTACACTTACCGCCATTACGCCAACGAGATCAAGATATTGTACTGCTGTTTCATTATTTTGTTAACCAGGCCTGTAGCCGCTTTAACATTCCGGCACCTGAGTTATCCCTTCATGTGATCGACACTTTAATGCAGCATAATTGGCCTGGCAACGTGCGTGAGCTTATTAACGTGGCCGAGCGATTTGTGCTAACAGACACCTTGATCGACCAGAGTACTTTAGCTAACTGGCAATCTGACATTAGCCACAGCAGCTTGCCAAACCGCTTGGAACGTTATGAAAAACGTCTTATTGAAGAGGCTCTGTCTCAAGCCCAAGGTTCAATAAAACGCACCTACGAAGGTTTAGGTATTGCTCGCAAAACCTTATACGACAAGCTAGCCAAATATGGGCTTGATAGACATCGCTTTATGGATGACTAACTTGCAGCCCTAAATAGTGTGTGGATATCCGCACATTGATGATGATTAGTGTATAGGTTAGGCCACACTATTCCTTGACCTAGGATAATATAATCATATTTATCAAGGAGTTATTATTTGGCACAAGATTTGCAATATCATAGATTAGTAGTCCTGCTACAGAATCAATAATAATTGTAATAAAGAGGTTCATCATGAAATTTTTTCTAAAAACGGCATTAACGAGCGCCATGGCCGTGGCTCTTATCTCCACTCCAGCCCAAGCCAGTGAAGTTTGCCAAGATGGCGAAATTGTCATCAAGTTTAGCCACGTAACAAATACCGACAAACACCCTAAAGGCATCGCAGCCACTGAGCTTGCTGCCCGTGTAAATAGCGAAATGGACGGTAAGGTCTGTTTAGAAGTTTATCCAAACTCCACCTTATACGATGACGGCAAAGTGCTCGAATCTCTGTTGTTAGGTGACGTACAGATGGCTGCACCCTCTTTGTCTAAGTTTGAAAAGTACACTAAGCAATTCCGCCTTTTCGACTTGCCATTCATGTTTAATAACATGGATGCAATCGACGAGTTTCAAGTCTCTGCATCAGGTCAAGCGATGAAGCAATCGATGACAAAACGTGGTTTGTTAGGACTTGAATTCTGGCACAACGGCTTAAAGCAATTATCTGCCACCAAACCACTATTATCTCCTACTGATGCTGCAGGCTTAAAGTTTCGCGTACAAGCTTCAGATGTCTTGGTTGCCCAATTTCAATCATTGGGTGCCGTACCACAGAAAATGGCTTTCTCTGAAGTTTATCAAGCCTTACAATCTGGCACGATTCAAGGCCAAGAAAATACTTATTCCAACATCTATGGCAAGAAATTCTTTGAAGTACAAGACAGTGTCACCGAATCCAATCACGGTGTAATAGACTATTTGGTAGTCACCTCTTCTGAGTTCTGGGAAGGCCTGCCAAACGATATCCGCAATCAATTAGAAACTATACTGCGTGAAGTCACTGTTTCTCGTAACGCTAAAGCCTTTGGTGTAAACGAAGCCAGTAAAGAAGCGATCTTGGCCGCCGGAAAAACCATCCACTCCTTAACCAAAGCCCAAAGGGCAGAGTGGAAAGCTGCCATGCTACCTGTGTGGGATCAGTTTAAAGATGACGTAGGCCAGCACAATATCGATGCTGCGCAGGCTATTAACGCTAAATACTAGTCATCTAGTAATCCATTAATAACAGGGCTCTAATTTTTAGGGCCCTCCTTTTTTGGCCATCGGTTTAGCTCTAATTTTTAGACTTTATTTTGATGACCTTAAGGTGTCGTTATGACCACTCAACCATTACTAAAAATTTCCCTAGGCGACCGCATTGAGCGCAATTTTATTGCCCTCATGTTAGGGCTTATGACCATGATCACTTTCTCCAATGTGGTGATCCGCAAGCTACAAGAGAAGGATTTTTGGCGTAGCGATTGGTTTGAACCTTGGGCCGAACCATTATCCACCTTCGGCTTGCAATCGTTAGAGACCACCGTGTTCCTTTTTGCTTGGATGGGCATTGTGGGCACCGCCTATATGATCCGTATCAACTCACAATTAGGGGTTGATGTGGCCCTGAATTATCTATCCCCTAGCTGGCGTAAAGCAGCGGCTTTATTTGCTGTAGGGGCCTGCCTGCTCTACACCTTGTTGCTACTTAAAGGCAGCTGGGATTACTGGGCACCCTTTGCCAACTTACCCCCTACAGATGGCCGTATTATTCCAGAAGGTTTTAAGACACGTTACTTAAACCAAGGCTATTATGAAGTGAACGATATCGTTATGCCTGCATGGGCACAATTTTTAGGCGATTGGTTTAATGATGGCGACCAATACGAAAAAATCCCTCGCTTCATACCCTATTTTGCACTACCACTAGGTATAGGTATGTTTTTATGGCGCTACTTACGCGTTGCCAAAGACATCGTACAAAACAAAGCCAACATGATAATCGCCAGCCACGACTCTGAAGACCTGGTTGATGAAGCCGCAGCAAAAGCAGACAAGGATTAACCCATGGAAGCCTTATATTTATTTATATTGGTTATTTTATTGCTATTAGTGGGCGTGCCAATTGCTGTGTCCCTAGGCTTGAGCTCGATCTTATTTTTATTAGTGTATTCTGACAGCTCCTTAGCCTCCGTTGCACAAACTCTGTTTTCCGCCTTTGAGGGCCATTACACGTTACTTGCTATTCCATTTTTCATTTTAGCGTCTAGTTTTATGTCCACCGGCGGTGTGGCCAAGCGCATCATCCGCTTCTCTATCGCCTGTGTGGGCCACTTCCACGGCGGTTTGGCCATCGCTGGCGTATTTGCCTGCATGATGTTTGCAGCCCTCTCAGGTTCATCTCCTGCCACTGTAGTAGCTATTGGCTCTATTGTTATCGCTGCTATGCGCAAAGTGGGCTATAGCAAAGATTTTGCTGCGGGCGTTATTTGTAATGCAGGTACTTTAGGTATTTTGATCCCACCCTCCATTGTTATGGTGGTCTATGCTGCGGCCACAGATGTGTCTGTTGGGCGTATGTTCTTGGCCGGTGTCATTCCTGGCCTCTTGGCAGGCACCATGCTCATGGTGAGTATCTATTTTTACGCACGCTATAAAGGCATGCCTAAGGGTGTATGGGCAGGCTGGGCCGAGGTATTCAGTGCGGCACGAGGCGCTAGCTGGGGCTTGTTCTTAGTAGTGATCATTTTAGGTGGCATTTATGGTGGTTACTTTACCCCAACAGAAGCTGCTGCCGTAGCCGCTGTATATGCCTTTATCGTTTCGATGTTTATTTATCGTGACATGGGCCCACTAAAAACGGCAGAAGGTCAAACTCCACTGTCCCTTAGAAAGCATCCTCAAGCACTGCTTACCGCATGGTTCCATCCAGATACCCGTGAAACCCTATACGATGCTGGCCGTTTGTCCATTACGTTATTGTTCATTATTGCCAATGCTTTGATTTTAAAACATGTACTAACGGACGAGCAAATCCCACAAACCATTGCTAATGCGATGCTTGCAGCCGGTTTGGGGCCAGTTATGTTCTTAGTGATGGTGAATGTGATCTTGCTGATTGGCGGCCAATTTATGGAACCGTCTGGGCTCATTGTGATCGTGGCGCCATTAGTATTCCCCATTGCCATAGAACTGGGCATAGACCCCATTCATCTAGGCATTATTATGGTGGTAAATATGGAAATTGGTATGATCACCCCACCGGTTGGTTTAAACCTGTTTGTTACTTCAGGGGTGGCAGGCATGTCGGTGATGCGAGTGGTGAAGGCCGCTACTCCATGGCTTGGCATCTTGTTTGTATTCTTGATTATGGTGACTTACATCCCCTGGTTGTCGACGTTTTTACCCACCTATTTTATGGGTCCAGAAATTATCACTCGATGAACTATTGACACCGAGTCCTGAAATTCTGGGGCCGGTGTCATATTTAAGGCTTGCCAAAAACACGTTTAAAAACGTACATGCTAGCAGCAACAGATGGGCCAATTCCTAAGGCAAATAACACGGTTCCAAGACCAACTGAACCACCTAAGGCCCACCCAAAAGCGATCACTGTTAACTCCAGCCCACTTCGAACCCAAGCAATAGGTAAGTCTGTCACTTTTTGCAGCCCTGTCATTAAACCATCTCTTGGTCCAGGGCCCAAGTTTGCAATTAAGTATAAGCCACCACCAATACCCGTCACTAAAACACCAAGCGTTGCTTCCCCTAGCTGTAATAAAAGGTGATCAAAGGTGGGTAAATAGGGCAGTAAAAACTCCAGCACTAAGGCGATAATTACAGCATTTAAAATAGTGCCAATACCTGGTATTTGTCGAAGCGGTATCCAACAAAATAACACCACAAAACTAGTAACAAACGTAGCAAGCCCTATGCTCCACCCAGTAATGTGCGTAATGCCTTGAGCTAAAACTGTCCAAGGACTCACTCCAACACCTGC
>Ga0115004_10002983_pt1 | contig 13824 bp, 14 predicted proteins | sample ArcticOcean_MG_C_10_FD_88737 | JGI IMG/M metagenome (GOLD analysis project Ga0115004, IMG submission 88737) | Marine microbial communities from western Arctic Ocean - ArcticOcean_MG_CB11_90 | ecosystem: Environmental > Aquatic > Marine > Oceanic | place: Arctic Ocean: Canada Basin | collected...
ATATAATTTGTAATTAAATTTATTTTTATTTTTATTACCATAAAAGTTAAGTGCATTTTTAAAATCAGCAATAGAAGCAGAGTTGTTATTGTCATTAATATAGTTTTTAAAAAATTTTAAATAGTGATTTTTCTCTATATCGTTTAATGAATAATTCCACCAATTATAAAATGATTTTTTTTCTGGTTGAATAAGTGGATTTTCAATACTCGGCTCTTCACCAGACCTAAACCAGTATAATATAGGTAGAATTTTTAATTTACTCATTTGATTTAATACTCAGCACAGCTTTTTATTACACCATTAATTATAGATGTAGATGGCTGCCATTTTAATTTATTTTTTATTTTATTTATATCAGCATAAAATGATTTCTCTATTTGAATATTATTCATTTTTTTTGGAATACTATTTGTATATATATTTGATTTGCATATATAATTTTCAACAAGACCTATAATTTTTTTTATGCTTATTAATTTCCCCGAACCTATGTTATAAATTCCGGGTTCGATTTTTCTATCTATAGATTTTATTATCGCGCTTACTACATCATCTATATATATAAAATCTAATTTTTTATTAGGATTATTAATATTAGGCTTTTTATTTTTTTTAAAACTTTTTATTAAAGATGGAATTAAAGATTTATCTCTTTGTCCAGGCCCGTAAACATAAAATACTCTAAACCAAATAAAATCTATATTTCTTAGTTTACAATATAAAGCAATTATTTTCTGCAAACTATTTTTGGTAAATGAAAAATAACTATTAGGAATTACTCTTTTATCTTCATTGCAAATACCACTGATGTCTCCATACTCTAAACATGATCCTAAACTAATATATTTTTTTAAGCCGTTTAATTTATTAATTTTTTTTAAAAATTTAATTTGATTGTTAAGATTTTTTAAACAATTTTGTAATGAGAAATCTGGTATCCCTTCCCAAGCTAGATTGATAATAATTTCAGGATTTAATTTGATTAAACTATTAGGTAAAGGTTCTCCCAAATTATATTTTATGGGTTTAATTTTATTATATTGAAAAAAATTTCCTTGTTTTTCCCTTACTAATGGAATTATCTCATGGCCTTGATTAAATAATTTCTTATAAATACTTCTTCCAATAAATCCATTAATGCCTAATATAGCAATTCTCATATATTTTTTAATTTAAAATCCTCATATGATGTGTCTTTTTTAGAAATTATTCTTGGTTTGTTTGGCCATTTTATTTTGAAATAGGGGTCATTGTATCTAAATCCTGAGTATGTATTTTCAGAAAAAAAATCACCCATATAATATTGAATAATTGTATTATTTTCTAAAGTCATAAATGCATTAGCACACCCTGATGGTACAAACAAAGAAACTTGATCTTCAGCAGATAGTTCAATATTTACTGATTGTAGAAAACTTTTTGATTTTTTCCTTAAATCAATAACGACATTATAGATCTTACCTTTTATAGGAGTTAGTATTTTTGATTCTTTACTAGTTTTTTTTTGATAGTGGAAACCCCTTAATGTATATTTATGATCATTTATTGAAACATTTCCTTGGCATACTCTTAAGTTAATTAAATTTTTTTTTAATTCTTTTAAACAAAAATTTCTATAAAATAATCCTCTTTGATCTATGTGAGCATGATTTTCTATAAGCATTAATCCTTCAATTTTTTGTTTTATAAATTTCATAGAATTATTATTTCATTAGGTAGAGGAACTATTATGTCTCCTGTAAATCCATTCTCTCTTAACTCGGTTACTATTTCGCTCTTAAAATTCCATGCAAGTAATAATACATTTCTATTTTTTGCTCCCTTAATACCTTCTGTAAAAGTAACTATAGGTATGTCTGTTCCAGGTGTTATAAGTCCTTTTTTTAAAGGATTTTTATCAATTATATATTCTATATGATTAGAATTGATTTGAGAATAATTTAGCATTGTAGAACTTCTTGCTGATGCCCCATATCCAATTAATTTCGATTTTATCGAATACTCTTCAACAATTTTTTTTAAATCACCTGAATGTTTTTTAGATTTAATAGCAAATTCATTCCATGTCTTTAAATCATTTAGCTTTAATTTTTTTTCTTCAGAAATCATTTTTTTCAAAGTTTCCGATTTTTCTTTTTTTAATTTAGAAAAAAATAAAACCAAAGATCCACCGCTAATTGGACTTATTAATAAATCAAATGCAAACATCCCATATTTTTTAAATAAATTACTTATTGTTAGTAATGAAAAATAGAATAGGTGCTCATGGTATATTGAATCATAATGCAATTCCTCAATAATTTTTTTTGAATAATGAAATTCTATCACTGCAATTCCTTCATTGCTTATAATCTCTGAAATACCTTCGATAATGGAATTAATTTCTTTAACATGCGGAATCACATTTCTTGCAATTAAGATGTCTGGTCTGCCTTTTTCTTTATATATTTTATGTGCTAATTCTTTGTTAAAAAAATTATTTATTGTGGGAATTCCATTATTTGTTGCTTCAAGTGCAATTTTTATTGCTGGATCTACTCCTAATATATTTGCTTTTCTTTCCTTAAATGGTAATAAAAATGTACCGTCGTTACTAGCAATTTCCAAAACAAATGGTTTATCTTTTGATATTTTTTTTAATACTTCTTTACAAAAAATATTAGAGTAATTATTAGCTTCTAATGATGTGGCTGTTACCCATAAATAATCATCAAAAAGAAATTTAGGATCTACGGTAGTATCAAGTTGAGTTACTGAGCAGTCATTACAGTATAATAGTTTTAAAGAGAAGTAAGGAACTGATAGTTCAACTTTAGATCTTAAACTGTTAGCTGGTGGCTGTTTTCCTAAATCAAAAATATCAATTAAATTTTTTGAATTACATAATCTACAATTTTGTATTTTTACATCCATTTTTTCTATATATACCGAAGATCATCGGAAATTTTTTTATTTTTTTTTAAATATTCTAATTGATTAATTCTATTACATATTCTTCCTCGAAAATGATTCTCATTAAAATTAATTTTTTTAAACATTTCTACTAATTCAATTCCACCTTTATCTAAATTCCAAGAGGGCTTATAGTATTCCCCAAGTTCATTTAATATTTTTTTAAATGAAACTTTATAGCTTCTTGAGTCTTTTCCATGTTCACCTGTAAATACCAGATTACTACCTGGCACAGATCTTTGGGCTGCTTCAGCTAATTCTTTAACCGTATAGTTACCATTTAATATACCTACATTATAAGATTTTCCTGAGACTAATTCATTAGGTGCCTCTATAGCAGCAATAAAAGCAGAACAAACATCTTTAACATGAATTACAGGCCTCCAGGGAGAACCATCACTTTTAATTTCAATTCTTCCTGTAGTGTAAGCACATGCTACTAAATTGTTAAAAACAATATCGCATCTCAATCGTGGACTTGCTCCAAAAACAGTCGAAGGTCTAAGACACACAACATTAAAACTTTTATCACTCAATTTTTTTAAGGCGACTTCCGCTTTCCATTTTGTTTCCGCGTAAGATGTTAGTGGAATTTTTACACTATTGTCTTCATCCAACTCATCTTGATTATTTGATATCCCGTACATACTTTGTGAAGATGAATATACAAATCTTTTAATAGAATTATTTTTAGCAAGTTTTGCTAAATTAATTGTACTTTGATAATTAATTTCCTCTGTTAGCAAAGGGTTTAATTGACCTAGTGGATCATTTGAAAGTCCTGCTAAATGTATAACGAAATCAATACCTTCTAAATCAAGTTCATTTATAGACCGGATATCTTTTCTAATATGGGTATAATTTTCATTAGCTTCATGGAGCAGGCATTCATCGTAATAGCCAATATCCAAACCTATAACTTCATAGCCTTTTCCTAAAAGTAAAGGCACAAGAACAGTGCCTATATAGCCTTTATTTCCTGTAATCAAAATTCTCATAATTTAAAATATAATAAAAGCATAGATAATATAAGTATATATAATACTAACTATCTATATTTTAAAGGTATTAATTCTTATCTATTTGATATATTGAAATGTAAGTTTAAATTAATAAAAAATATGCAACAGAATAAAAAAGATAATAAATTTATATTAGATTTCAATAAAAAGATTATGGATTCCTTAAATGATGATTTAAATATAGAGAAATTTTTACTCTTAAAAAAATATTTAATAAACATAAAAAATAAAAAAAATACAGTTTTTTTAATTGGTAATGGTGGCAGTGCATCAATTGCTAGTCATATATCAATAGATCTAAGTAAGCTTAATAAAATCCAAACAAGAACATTTAATGACCCTAGTTGGATTACTTGCCTATCTAATGATTATGGACACAAGTTTTGGGTTTCTAAAGCGCTTGAGTTTTCTGTAAAAAAAAACGATTTAATTATTCTAATTAGTTCAAGCGGTAAATCTGAAAATATGATTGAAGCAGCAAAATTTGCACATAAAAATAAAAATAAAATTGTAACATTTACAGGTTTTAATGGAGTTAATAAATTATCAAAATTGGGAAATTTGAATTTTATTGTAGATTCAAAGTCATATAACATCATTGAAAACATTCATCAGATTTGGCTTACAATGATGATTGATTTAATCTATGGTTCTCGAGAATATGTTGCTAAAATTTAGTTTAATCAGTATTTAAAATGAGTTTTAAGAACGATCTATTTTTTATTTTTAATAAATCTAATAAAGTAACTCTAATTAAAATTCAACTTTTAATGATTATATCAGCTGTTTTCGAACTATTCACTATCATTTCTATAATACCTCTTATGAAACTGCTAGTTGAAATCAATTTAATTTTTGAAAATAAATACTTAAATTTAATTTATAATAATCTTAATTTTAAGAACACCGATAGTTTTTTAATTTTTACAGTTCTAACTACTATATTTTTATTTACAACAAGTACCTTATTAATTCTTTATACAAGATATTCTGTTGTAAAATTTAATCAAAATTTTTTAGTTGATCTGGGCACGTTATTTTTTAAAAAGTACCTAAATATGAATTATTCATTTTATATTTCAGAGTCTTCGAGTGTAATTATTAGAAATCTTCATGATGATTTAAGTAGATTAATTAGTGGTATAATTCAACCTTTAATGAATATGACAGCACGGCTTATATTAATTTTATTTATCTCAGTATCACTTTTAATTTATGAATTTAAAATAACCTCCATTTTATTTATAATTTTAATTTTTTCATATTTATTAATTTTTAATTTTGTAAAACAAAACATCTCAAAATATGGAATCCTGTTAAGTACTTACTCTTCTGAAAAAATTAAACTTATAAATGAAACTTTTTTATCTATAAAGAATATTCTAATTTCCAATAATCAAAATTATTTTGTATTATTATATGAAAAGTCTCTTAAAGAAATCTCTAAGGCATATGTATTTGTAAATTTAGCAAGTATTTCACCAAGATATTTAATCGATTTAATTGGTTTTACTTTTATTTTATGTTTAATTTTATTTTTAAAACTCACTGCAGATAATAATTTAGAATCAATTATTTCAACTATTACTTTCTTAGTTTTTGCTTCGTATAAATTAATCCCATCTTTTCAAGAAGTTTATTCTTCTTCAATACAAATTAAAAATAATAAAAATGTTCTATCAAATATTAAACACATGTTTAATGATAATATACCTTCTCAATCACCAATTTTAAAAAAAAATATTTCCTTAAAAAATGTTATTAGTTTTAAAAATCTTAGTTTTAAATATAGCAAACGATCAAAAATCAAAATATTTGATAATGCTTCTATCGATATTAAAATTGGCAAAACAAATGCTTTCATTGGTTCCACTGGTGTTGGTAAATCTACTTTAATGGAAATAATTTTAGGACTTCATGAATTTGATGTTGACCATATCTTAATTGATGGAAAAAATTTTAACAAAAAATATTTAAATTCATTGTGGAATCAAATTTCTTATGTACCGCAAAATAGTCTATTGATTGATGACACTATTTTATCTAATATTTGTTTTGCAAAAAGATTAGATAAAATTAACTATAAAAAGTTAAAATTAGCGTTAAAGATATCACAACTTACAACCTTTGTAGATTCTCTTCCAAATAATCTTTCAACTATCGTAGGCGAAAAAGGTGTTCAGCTATCTGGTGGTCAACAGCAAAGAATAAGTATAGCTCGAGCTATATATCAAGATAGAAATATTATTTTTCTTGATGAATCCATGAGTGCTCTTGATGAACATACCGAATTAAAAATACTAAAATCCATTAAATCTCTAAAAAATAAAACTATTTTAATGATCACGCATAGATTAGAAACAGTTTCAAGATTTGATAATGTTTTTATTATTAAAAATAAAAAAATTATTAAGAAAAATTAAATTAATAATATTTGAATGATGCTGGTATTTTATTTTATGATCACAAGAAATGTATAGATAAATTAAATTCTATACTCAAAAATCCAACCTCATGGTGGAAAAGTCAAGAAGTTCAAGATGCTAGAAAATTTTTTATTAAAAGGTATATCAATAATGATATTGATGGTTTAAATAAAATCATAGACTTTTCTCAAAATATGTCTCAATCTATAAAAATTACTAAATGAAATTAAATAAATATAAAATTGGCATTATAGGTTCTGGAAATATCTCTGATTTTCATATTAATGTATTAAAATCTCACAAAAATATACAAATAGAGTCCATATATTCAAAAACTTTAATAAATGCCAAAAATAAATCAATTAAATACAATATACCTAATTTTACTAATTCTCTTGATACTTTTATTAATTTTTCAAATTATGATGGTTTACTAATTTTAATTAGTCCTAATAAAATGTTTCAAATTATTAAAAAAATTATTCCTTATCAAATACCTCTATTAATAGAAAAGCCTCCTGCTTTAAGTCTTATGCAGTTACGTGAATTAATAACTCTCAACAAAAAATATAAAACACCAAATATGATAGGTTTAAATAGAAGGTATTACTCAATTATACAAAAGGGCATTAGTTTAATTGGTAAAAATAACATTTCTTCAGTTGCTATTGAGGGACATGAGAGTTTTTGGCGTATTAAAAATTCAAAAAAACATATTGATATCAAAAATAATTGGTTATTTGCAAATAGCATACATACTATTGATTTACTGTCTTATATTTCTAATTCTAAAATAAAAAAAATATCTATTTTAAATCTTAAGAAAAATTATTCTGAAAATAATATATCAGCTATTATGAAATTCAAAAATGGTGTTTTGGGTTCTTATAATTCCTTTTGGTCCTCACCAGGCCAATGGTCTTTAAAAATATTTGGAAATAATAAAACAGTTATATTTGGTCCTTTGGAAGAAGGTTATTCCCTAGACAAAAAATTTTTGAAAAAAGTTATTAAACCTATTAAAGAAGACACTATTTATAAACCAGGTTTTTATCTTCAAAGTTTAAATTTTATAAAACTTATGAGAACAAAAAAAAATTCATGGCCTGATGTCACAATTAGTTCTTTAATTGACTCTTATACTTTAATTGAAAATTTTAATCTCAAAAATGATTAATATTATGATTATTGGTTTAGGCTCAATAGGCAGTAGGCATTTAGAAAGTATTTTAAAAATAAATAAAAATAAAAACATATATTTAATCGATCCAAAATATAATTCTAATAATCAATCATTGTTATTAAATTCTTCTAGTACAAAAATTTTTAAATTTTCTGAAGTTTCTAATTTTAATATTAATTTTGACCTAGTGATCATATCCACAAATAGTGATGTACGTTTTGATATAACTAATAAATTATTTAAATTAAATAAATTCAAAAATCTACTTTTGGAAAAAATTAGTTTTATTAAGATAAGTCATTATAATGCGATAAATCAAAAAGCCATATATTATAGAACAAAAATTTTTGTTAATTATCCTCGACCAATGTGGAAGTCTTATATTAATTTAAAAAAAATAATTAAGAATGATGTTATTATTGATATGAATTTCAGCTCATTCTCATGGAATCTTTGTTCAAATTCTCTTCATTATATTAACCTTTTTAATTTTCTAACAAATACTGACTCAATTAATATGGTTCATCATAGAATTTTGAATAGATATTTTAAATCTAAAAGAAATTCATTCTATGAGCTAAAAGGATCTTTAGTTTTTTGCAATGATGTTAAACAAAAGCTATACTTACAAGATACTTTTAAATATAGTGACCAAAAATTGACTATAAATACAAAAAAATATTGTATTAATATTTTTGAAAAAAATGGACTTATGAAAATATATAATAAAGACCAAAAAAAAATTACAAAAAATAATTTTAAAACTGAATTACAAAGTGATTTAACAAATATTTTTTTCCAATCTATATTAGATAGGGATTTCTCTAAATTACCCACTTTGGCTAGTTGCACTCATTCCGATACTATTTTCTTAAATTCTCTTTATAAAATAACAAAAAATAAATTTGATATTTCAAATTTTAAAATAACATAATATGAATATTTTCATAACAGGAGCTGATGGTTTTATAGGTTCTCACCTAGTAGAACATTGTGTAAAAAGTGGTTATAATGTTAAAGCCTTATCTATGTATAACTCTTTTGGATCAAATGGATGGCTTGACTCAATTGATAAAAAAATTCTAAAAGAAATAGAAATTATATCTGCTGATATAAGAGATTACGAACTCATTAATAGAAATATTAATAATTATGATACCATTATTCATTTAGCTTCACTTATTTCCATTCCTTACTCTTATCACTCTCCAGATAGTTACATTAAAACTAATGTTCTAGGTACGTCAAATATGCTAAATATTGCTTTAAAAAAAAATGTTTCTAAATTTGTTCATACTTCAACAAGTGAAGTTTATGGTTCTGCTATCTATACCCCCATTGATGAAAAACACCCACTTCAAGCTCAATCACCTTATTCTGCTTCAAAAATAGCCGCCGATCAATTGGCAATTTCATTTTATAATAGTTTTAATTTGCCCTTAACAATATTAAGACCTTTTAATACCTTTGGACCTAGACAATCTGCAAGGGCTATTATTCCAACAATTATTACACAAATATTAAATAAAAATAAAAAATTAAAATTAGGATCTCTATTGCCCAGAAGAGTTTTTAATTATATTGATGATACTATATCGGCGTATATGCAATCTATTAAATTAAAAAAAATTAATGGAAAAATATACAATCTTGGCACTAACTATGATTTTTCTATGAAAGATATTTTAAATATAATCTCAAAAAAATTAAATTATAAACCTTTAATATCTAAAGATCAGCAAAGATTAAGGCCAATTAAGAGTGAGGTAAATAGACTCCTTTCTAATAATAGATTAGCTATAAAAGAATTAAAATGGAAACCAAAGTTTGTAGGAACTAAAGGATTTAATATTGCTATTGATAAAACAATTGCATGGTTTAGTGATACTGATAATTTAAAATCATATAAGTATAATATATATAATATCTAAAAATGAATTTTAAAAATGCAAATATACTAATAACTGGTGGAACCGGCTCTTTTGGAAAAAAATTTATAGAATTAACTCTAAAAAAATATAATCCTAAATCAATTGTTATATATTCAAGAGATGAAATGAAGCAATGGGAAATGCAACAATATTTTAATTCTAATAAATTAAAATTTATCATTGGTGATGTTAGAGATCATAAAAGAATTCTAGAGTCGTTGGAGGGAATTGATTATGTAGTACATGCTGCCGCTACTAAAATTGTAACTTTATCAGAATCTAACCCTTTGGAATGTATTAAAACAAATATATTAGGATCTGCTAATTTAATATCAGCATGCAGGTCACATAAAATAAAAAAAGTAGTTAGTTTATCCACTGATAAAGCATCTAATCCAATAAATTTATATGGTGCAACTAAGCTAGCTGCAGACAAACTTTTTTCAGCAGAATCGCAGTCAGTATCAAATTCAAAAACAAAATTTGCAATTGTTAGATATGGTAATGTAATTGGATCAAGAGGTTCAGTAATACCATTTTTTAAAGAACAACAAAAAAAAGGTTACTTTACTATTACTGATAAAAAAATGACAAGATTTATGATTGATTTAAATCAAGCAGTTAATTTTGTATGGCTTGCATTTGAAAAAATGATTGGTGGGGAAATTTTTGTAAAAAAATTACCTTCTATGAGTATTATAGATATAGCAAATGCAATTAATCCTAAAATAAGAAAAAAATATATAGGAATTAGGCCTGGCGAAAAATTACATGAACAAATGATTTCAAATGAAGAGTATATGAATACAGTAGAATTTAAAAATTATTATAAAATAATTCCCTCTACAACGATAAATAAAAAACCTTATATTAAAGGTGGAAAATTAGTAAACTCTAGTTTCAATTATAATTCTAATAATAACAAAGATTGGATGAAATCTGTTGATTTAAAAAAAATAATTGATTTAAATTAGAATTGCAAAAAATATTTATAACAGGAATATCGGGAAATTTAGGTAACTACTTAAAAAAAGAATTTAAAAAAAATTATAAAATTTACGGATCAGTTAATCAAAAAAAAAATCTAACAAAAGATAATAAATATGTAATAATTAAACATTATTTCTCAGTAAATAAAATATTAGCAATTATAAATATAAGACCTGATTACATTATACATTGTGCTGCTTTAACAAATATTGAAAAATGTGAAATGAATGAAAAAAAATGTTATTTAATAAATTCTTTCTTTTCAAATAAACTAGCGAAAGTTGCTAGAATATTAGGTAGTAAATTTATATATATATCTACAGATCAGCTCTACAATGGTAGGAAACTAATTTATAATGAAAAGGATAAATTAACTCCAATAAATAATTATGCTAAATCAAAAGCATTAGCTGAAAAACTTATAATTCATTCAAATCCATTATCTCTCATTTTAAGAATGAGTTTTATAGGAAGCAGCTTCAATAGTTCAAACAATCTTCTTAATTTTATAAAAAATAATCTTATACTTAAAAACAAAATTTTAGGTTTTGAAGATGTAAATTTTACACCAGTATCTTTAAATTATATATCTATGATTATTTTAAAATTTATTAAATTAAAAAATATTTATGGTATTTATAATGTATCCTCTAATAAGACAATTTCTAAATATACTTTATGTAAAATTATTGCCTTAAGATATAAGCTAAATCAAAATCTAATTCTAAAATCAAAAGTTTCACAAAATATTAATTTAAAAGCTAAGAGACCAAAGAATATGTCTTTAAGTTCAAAAAAAATGGAAAAAATATTAAATTTAAAATCTAAATCTATTAAGAATATGAGCTGGTAAATTTTTATTTTCTACAATTAATTCTGCAGCTTTCCACTGATAATCGTAATCAATATCTATATTTTCATAAACATTATTAGTTATTATTAATTTTGTTTCTTTTGATATAAATGTTTTAAGCTCTAAAAGTTTTTTATATGATATTAGATAAAAATTTCCATTTGCTATATAGTATTTTCTTTCTTTATATAATTTATTATTATTAACAATAAAAATATTTTTATCATTATTAAAACATTGGAAACTTGCTAAAGAACTAATTTTATTTTTCCTATAATATTTAATTGCATTGATGATTTTACTATAGCTTCTAAATGGTGAAGTAGGTTGTAATAATAATATATTTAATTTTTGATCTACTTTTTTAATATCATATTTAATTGCATCAATAATATTTGATTTATCTTTAGAAAGATGGGATGGTCTTATTGAGACATCTATTATAGAATCCTTTTTTAGAAATTTTTTTTTTATTATATTACCCCATTTATTACTATCCGTTGATATTATAATTTTTTCAATATCTTTAAGTTTTAATGCAAATTCTATAGTCCAAAAAATCAATGGTTTACCAAAAAAAATTTTAAAATTTTTATTTTTTATTCGTTTTGATCCAGATCTAGCTGGTATATAAATTACTGTTTTCAATTTATATCTTCCCATTTTAATAGATTATTTTTTAAAATATTTTTTTTTGATTTTTTATGAATTATTTTATCTATTTCTAATGGAGAAATGCCATTTCCCGGTCTTTTAAATGTTATCTTTGACATTGTTATAATTTCATTTTTTCTAATATTTGTTTTTGCTGTGATGCTTTTTCTTGATGTTTCTTTTACATTTCTTTCGGATTTATTAAATTTTCTTTTATGTTTTCCGTAAATAATTTCTGCTTCTCTTATTAATTTTATCATCTTTTTAAATTCATTAATTTCTAATGAAGTTTTGTGATCTGGACCAAAATCTTGGTTGTCAAATGTTACATGCTTTTCTATTATACATGCTCCTAAGTATATTGAATGTGCTGGTATAAATGTAGTAACAGTATGATCTGATAAACCAACCTTTAAATTATATCTTTCTTGAATTTCTTTTATTTGTATTAAGTTTATATCTTTATTTTTTGTTGGATATGAACTTATGCAGTGTAATAATGTTATATCTTTTGTAAAATTTTTATTTAAATAGCTAATTGAAAAATCAATTTCTTCTTTAGTAGCCATTCCCGTTGAAAGTATTATTTTTTTATCAAAATTTCTTATATAATTTAAAATATCCAAAGATAATATCTCTCCAGATGGTATTTTGAAATAACTCATATTTGTATTTTCATTTAAAAAAACTATTGATTCCAGATCAAAAGCTGAACATAGATAATCAATTTTGTTTTTAATGCACTCTTTATTTAATCTTATATGATCTTCATTTTTTAATAATCTTTTTTTTGCAGCTACAATTGGACTTTTATATTTTTTTTTTAAATTAGATTGATAATCAGGAAATATTGACTGATTAGAATAAATATTTTTAGGTATTCCATGCTGAAACTTTACAGCATTACACTTAATCTTAGCTAATTCATTTATAAATTTTATCGCAATATTTAAATCACCATTATGGTTTGGACCAACCTCAGCAATAATATATGTTTTCATATTTTTTTTGTATATATACTAATACCTTTAGACATAAATATCTTACTTATTTTTTTAGGTATTATAAATTTATATTTAGGATTTATATAAGAATATATTATATATTTTAAATAATTATATCCCGATAGGTGCGTTAATGGATAGCCGCCTCCAAATCTAGGATTAAAATCTAAAAAGTAAATCATTTTATTTTTTTTTGAAATAATAAAATCAATATCTAAATTACCAATATGTCTTGTTTTTTCACTAATATATTTAGCAATTTTATTAAATTTTTTTGAATATATCCCAATTGCTTGGTCAGTTTCACCATTTTTCATTGAAACTTTTTTTCTTACAAAGGAGTGTACGTATTCACCTTTATAAGAATTTAGGATGTCCATTCCATATTCAGTTCCATCAATATATTCTTGTAAAATTGTATTCTTGTCTATTTTTAAATCAATTTTCTTATAAATCATACTTTGATTTACACTGCCACTTCCCTGTTTTTCTTTCTTGATAATAGGATAACTTATATTTTTATTGTTTAATTTTTTTATTAATTTAGGTGTATTTATATTATTTTTATTGCAAAAATTTCTAAATTTTTCTTTATCCAAACAATTTGTAATAAAATCTAAATCTGAGACTAAAATTTCTATATTATTTTTTTTAAATAATTTTTTATTTTTTGAAAATATTTCTAATTCAAAATCCATAAATGGGACTACTAAATCAATTTTATTTTTAATGCATATATAAAGTATTTTTTTTATATAAATATCATTATTTATTAAAACTTTGGGTGTTTTAATAAATTTAATTTC
>Ga0115004_10002989_pt1 | contig 13819 bp, 10 predicted proteins | sample ArcticOcean_MG_C_10_FD_88737 | JGI IMG/M metagenome (GOLD analysis project Ga0115004, IMG submission 88737) | Marine microbial communities from western Arctic Ocean - ArcticOcean_MG_CB11_90 | ecosystem: Environmental > Aquatic > Marine > Oceanic | place: Arctic Ocean: Canada Basin | collected...
CCCTAAAGGGATAGTCTCGAATGAGCCGGCAATGAATATCGATCTTTTTCCCACCCTCGTAGCCCTTGCTGGCGGTCAACTGCCGAACGATCGTGACATCGACGGTAAAAACATCACAGCGATGCTAACCGGTAATGCAGCATCGCCCCACGAAGTGCTTTTTCTTTTTGACGCCGATCGAATCGCCGGTGTGCGCAGTGGGCAGTGGAAACTGGTGCTTGAGTCTCGCTATCGAACGGCTATTAACAGCTTCGATAATCCTGATTCGTATTACGGCCCCGTTGGGCTTTTGTTCGACGTAGTAAAAAATCCCTCCGAAACCTACAGCTTCGCGCGTGAGCAGCCTGAAATAGTCGACTCGTTGCGGGCACACCTCGAGCGGGGACAGAAGACCTACAGCAGCACCGTGTTGCCTAATATGTGGAATCGCTAATTCATGGGTCAGGTGATTACAGGCGACGTGGCGAATACCCCGATAACAAATGAGGGGGACGAAGCCTTGAATGATGCGGCGCGGCTCGTCCCGCTACTAGCTGTTCAGAGTCTTAGAAAGTCTTATGGCGATATCGAAGTGCTGCACGGCATCGATTTCGATCTTCGGCGCGGCGAAGTACACGCCATTCTCGGCGAGAACGGCGCAGGAAAATCCACGCTCGTAAAATGTCTCGCAGGTTTCGAGCCCCGCAACGGCGGCGAGCTGTATGTGAATGCGATGCAAAAAATCTCTGACGCTGGTAGTGCATCATCCTCGCTGGCATCGGCAGAAAATCCTGTCTTGGCTCAATCAATTGCAGTGGGAGAATGGACCCACGCCGCAGCCGAGGCGGCGGGCGTCGTGCTTATTCATCAAGAATTTAATCTCGCCGAGCAGCTCAGCGTGGCCGAAAATATTTTTCTTGGTAACGAGATTCGCCTGAAAGGCGTCGCCAGTTTCTTTCTCGATCGAAAACAGATGCGCGATCTCTCTCGAGACTATCTCGCCACGCTGCACTGTACTATCGATCCAGATACCTTGGTCTCAAATCTCTCTGTAGCCGACAAGCAGATGGTCGAGATCGCAAAGACGCTCGCCAAAGACGCGCGCGTACTTATTCTCGATGAACCTACGGCAGTGTTAACTCAAAAAGAAAGCGCTGCGCTGTTCGAGCTAATTGATCGCCTCCGCGAACGCGGCGTTGGCATTATCTACATTTCACACAAACTCGAAGAGATCGAGCGTATCGCTGATCGCATTACTGTGATTCGCGACGGCGATCTCGTTGGCTGCTATCCCGCCGCAGACCTAAGCAAAGACGACATGGCGCGGTTGATGGTGGGACGCGAATTAAGCTCGCTTTATCCGCAGGTGCCTGCGCCGAATGAATCGGCGAGCGCGTCTCTATCGGTTAGTGGCTTGCATGTGGCGGGAACGCTAGCCGCCGAAAGTTTCGAGCTCCGCTGCGGTGAGATATTGGCGTTTTCTGGTCTTGTTGGCTCTGGGCGCACGGCGCTTTTCGAAACGCTTGTTGGCCTGCGCCCAGCTAAAGCAGGATCCTGTGCCACGATAAAGGTGCAGGGCAATGAGGTACGCCTCGGCAGTCTCGCAGACGCGCGCGACCACGGCGTGGCGTACCTGACAAAAGACAGAAAGGGCAGCGGCCTGTTGCTCGATAAGGGGCTAAGGGAAAATTTTTCGCTGTTTGCACTAGAGCAATTCGCCGGCGCGATCATTGATACACGCGCCGAACAATCGGCCTTCGATAAAGCCGTAGAGACGTTCGACATCCGCATGCGTGATACGGGCGTGGTTGCCGGGAACTTATCCGGTGGAAATCAGCAGAAATTGCTTCTTGCGAAAATGCTCGAAACTATGCCCGACATTGTGATTATTGACGAACCGACGCGCGGGATCGATATCGGCACGAAAAGTCAGATCTATCATTTTCTTGCAGAACTCGCCGCGGCTGGTAAGGCATTGGTCATAATCTCGTCGGATATGAGTGAGGTTATTGGCATGGCGCATAGGGTCGCTGTGATGCATCAAGGTGCCATTGCAGGTTTCTTAAGCGGTGATGAAATTACCGAACACGAAATTATGCGCTACGCGACAGGGCTCAAGGCCGCCGCAGCGTAAGCCCATGTAATTACGCCGCTAAACTTGCGGAGAGGTTTGAACAGGAAATTAAATGACAAAAATAGACCTAAAAACAGCTGGGCCATTCATCGCCCTTGTTGCCCTATTTATTATTGGCATCTTCGTTAACGATGCGTTCTTGAGCGCGGGTAATGTAAGTAATATTCTTGCGCGCAGTTCGTTTATCGGCATTGTCGCAATCGGGGCTACTTTTGTTATTACTACCGGCGGAATCGATTTATCCGTAGGCTCGATGGCGGCCTTTATATCTGGCTGTATGATTTTGCTGATGAATGCGTTGATGAGCACGCTCGACTCGCTGATTACGATTATCTCCCTGGCAATCATAGCCTCTGCAGCAATAGGTGCACTTGCAGGAATGATCAATGGCCTGCTAACCACCAAAGCAAAGATCGAGGCGTTTATCGTGACCCTCGGCACGATGGGAATTTACCGTTCACTTGTTACTTATATGGCTGATGGGGGGACTCTGTCGTTAAACTTCACCATCGGCGACGTGTATAGCGAAGTCTATTACGGCACCTTGCTCGGCCTGCCGTATCCGGTCTGGGTTTTCTTAGCTGTAGCAATAATTGGCTACGTGTTACTTAACATGACTGTCTTCGGACGCCATTGTTTTGCAGTGGGGTCTAACGAGAGCGTCGCGCATTATTCGGCAATTAATGTAGACCGCGTTAAAACTGCTACTTACATTCTTCAGGGTCTCTGCGTATCGATTGCCACGATCATCTATGTGCCACGATTAGGCTCGGCGTCAGGGCAGACTGGTATTCTTTGGGAGCTAGAAGCGATCGCGGCCGTAATCATCGGCGGCACTATGCTCAAGGGTGGCTACGGGCGCATTTGGGGCACGGTTGTCGGCGCGTTGATACTTACGCTGATTGGCAACATACTCAATCTCACCGATGCGGTGAGCAACTATCTCAATGGCGCGGTGCAAGGTGTGATCGTTATCGTTGCTGTGTACCTGCAGCGCGGCGCATGGCGCGCAAAGAACTAATAGTTAACACGGGTGATAAACATGAAAAAACACGAGACGACAGCAACGTATTCTCAACATAATTTACTCTCCACCTGCAGCGGTGCTGCTGCTCATAGCGTAGGCTTGTTGACTATGGGTGCTTACGTAAACGTCCGTCGTGTGCTTGCCAAGTTTACAAGGCTCGCGCTCGCCGCATCCGGTTTACTACTGACGGTTACCGCGCCGACCCTGCACGCACAAACGATTGGCGTCTCTATTCCTGCGGCGACGCATGGCTGGGCCGGTGGTCTTAATTTTCATGCAGAGCAGACGAAAGAGCGACTCGAGGCGGCAAACCCGGGCCTCAAAGTCGTGCTAGTTACTGCCAATAGCGCCTCGGAACAGGCGAACGACCTTGAAGACCTCGTTGCGATTCATCGAATGGACGCACTAGTTATTCTGCCATTTGAATCGGCGCCGCTGACCGGCCCAGTTCGCAATGCCAAACGCCGCGGCGTGTTTGTCACCGTTGTCGATCGTGGTCTTAGCGAGCCGGGTATTCACGATGTTTATGTGGCTGGAAATAACGCTGAGATGGGTCGCGTTTCGGGCGAGTACATAAAAGAGCGCTTGAGCGGCGGCGGAAAAATTGTCGTGTTGCGCGGAATGCCCACCGTGATCGACGAACAGCGCTTCGACGGCTTTATGTCGGCGCTTGAGGAAAGCGATGTCGAGGTATTGGACGATCAATACGCCAACTGGAATCGCGACGACGGCTTTACTGTGATGCAAGATTTCTTGTCGCGCTTTCCCAAAATAGACGCTGTATGGGCGCAGGACGACGATATCGCGATCGGTGTGATTCAGGCCGTCCGACAGGCGCGCCGACAAGACGAGTTATTTGTTGTTGGTGGCGGCGGCATGAAAGACATTGTTAAGCGTGTCATGGACGGCGACGAGCTGACGCCGGTTGATGTGTTGTACCCACCATCGATGATCTCGACAGCGATGGAGTTGACGGCACTCAAGTTGATTTCCAACACGCCTATCGAAGGTGAGTATATTCTTGGCTCGCCGCTAATCACGCAAGACAACGCCGAAGACTATTATTTCCCAGACTCACCGTTTTAAGCCGCGGCAGAAGAGAGCAGAGATGAAGACGATAAAAGGCCCCGCAATTTTTCTTGCGCAATTTGTTGGCGAAGACGCACCATTTAATTCACTAGACAGCATCGCGGCGTGGGCGGCTGACTTAGGCTACAAAGGCATTCAAGTGCCCAGCGGCGAGCCGAGCCTAATCGACCTCGAATTGGCCGCCGAGAGTCAGTCTTATTGCGACGACCTGCGTGGCACATTGGCTAACCACGGCATTGAAATAACGGAGTTATCGACGCATCTGCAAGGCCAGCTAATCGCCGTTCATCCGGCCTATGACGAAATGTTTGATGGCTTCGCGCCTGCACATTTGCGTGGCCGGCCCGATGCGCGCCAAGACTGGGCAGTGAATCAACTCATGCTTGCTGCGAAGGCTTCGCGCAGGCTCGGACTTACTGCGCACGCGAGTTTTTCCGGCGCGCTGGCATGGCCGTATTTTTATCCGTGGCCGCAGCGTCCTGCCGGCTTGGTCGAGACGGCGTTCGATGAACTCGCGGCGCGCTGGCTTCCCATTCTCGATGCATTTGACGACGCGGGTGTCGACATCGGATTCGAATTGCATCCCGGCGAAGACTTACACGATGGCGTGACCTTCGATATGTTTTTGGAGCGTGTTAATTATCATCCCCGTGCCAATATTCTATTCGACCCAAGTCACATGGTCTTGCAGCAACTCGACTACTTAGGGTTTATGGATGTTTATAAAGACCGTATCAAGCTTGTACACATAAAAGACGCCGAGTTTAATCCTACGGCTAAACAGGGCGTTTACGGCGGCTATCAACCGTGGGTCGATAGGGCGGGACGTTTCCGCTCACTCGGCGATGGACAAGTCGATTTCCGCTCGATGTTTTCTAAACTCGCCGCAAACGATTTCGAAGGGTGGGCGGTGCTCGAATGGGAATGCTGTCTTAAACATCCCGAAGACGGCGCACGCGAAGGCGCTGCATTTATAAAAGACCACATCATTCGAGTCACCGATCGCGCCTTCGACGACTTCGCCGATGCGGGGACTAATGACGCGGCTAACGCACGGATTCTGGGTTTAGACTGATGGCAAAACGAATTCGCTTAGGCATGGTGGGTGGCGGACAGGGCGCTTTTATTGGCGAGGTTCACCGCCTGGCCGCTCGCCTCGATAATCGCTTCGAGCTTTGCGCCGGCGCTCTCAGCGCCGACCCCGAGCGAGCGCGTGCGTCTGCTCAAGAGCTAGGCATCTCAGCTGATCGTGCGTATGTGTCTTTCGAGGAAATGGCACAAGCGGAATCGCAGCGTGAAGATGGCGTGCAGGCAGTAGCAATTGTTACGCCTAACCATCTGCATTTCGAGCCAGCTAAAGCGATGCTCGCCGCCGGCATTCATGTTATCTGCGACAAGCCACTAACCGGCGACTACGCCCAAGCACAGGAGCTCGCAGAGATCGTGAGCAAAAGTGCCGCACAGTTTGCCGTGACCTGTAATTACAGCGGCTACCCGCTTGTTAGAGAAGCGCGTCACCTAATCGCCAGCGGCGCGCTGGGTGCGATTCGTTTAGTGCAGGTCGAATACCCGCAAGACTGGCTCGCTACCAACATCGAGTCCGAAGGTCAGAAGCAAGCCGAATGGCGCACCGATCCTGCACGTGCAGGCGCAGGCGGCAGTATCGGCGATATAGGCACACACGCGTTTCACCTCGCAGGATTCGTGAGCGGCATGCAGCCCACAAGCCTGCTCGCCGATTTAACGTCTTTCGTCTCTGGCCGTGTGCTCGACGACAATGCGCATATTCTGCTGCGCTACGCCTGCGGTGCACGCGGCATGCTTTGGGCGAGTCAGGTTGCAGTTGGGCAAGAAAACGCGCTGCGGCTTCGAGTCTATGGCGAGACGGGCAGCCTCGAATGGTTTCAAGAGAACCCCAATCAACTGCTTCACCGTCCGTTAGGCGCACCGATGCGCACGCTCACGCGTGGCGGGTCTGGACTGTCGACGGAGGCTGCCGTTGGCGCGGTCACGCGAATTCCAGCAGGCCACCCCGAAGGATTTATCGAAGGCTTCGCCACGCTTTACAGCGACTTCGCCGACTTGATCGAATCGACCGCGGTGACGGGCGGAGTCTCGGCGACTGCGTCTAATCAAGCGAGGCTCCTTCCCACTGTCGCCGACGGCGTAAAGGGTGTACGTTTCGTTGGAGCGGCGGTAGAGTCGATGGTGGGCGGCTCCGTATGGGTTGCGCTTTAGGCAGTGAGCGAAATGGTGAAAAACAGACGTTATTGCAGCATTACAATCGTTATTCATAGTCAGATGCGTAACCAGTTCCGCAATCAGAACCGGATCCGGAATCATAGAGAGAACAGAAACGATGGCCAAGACTAACTCGAAAGGCAAACGCGGCAGCATAGGCTTAAGCCGAAGGACATTCCTAACGCGAAGCGCGCTAGTTGCGGGTGGCATCGCGGGGAGTTCACTGTTTCCTTTAGCTGCTAGTGCGCAGTCTCGCCGTGTCGACAACATAGGCCTGCAGCTTTACACACTACGCAAAGAACTTGCCGAAGACTTCGACGGCACACTCGCGCGCGTTGCTGAGCTTGGTTTTAAAGAAATGGAGTTTGCGGGTTACTACGGCCGCAGTGCTGCGCAGATTAAAACCGCGCTAGAAACTAATGGTTTAGTATCACCGGCGGCGCACATTCAGTGGGCGGCGATCCGCGATAATTTGCAAGCCGAAATCGACCGTGCGGTAGGTATCGGCCAGCGCTATATCGTCATTCCTTACCTGCAAGAGAATGAGCGTACACTCGATCATTACAAACGGCTTATCGACACGCTTAACAGTGCGGGCGAGGCTTGCCGCGATGCGGGTTTGAAGATCGCTTACCACAATCACGATTTCGAATTCGACACCGTCGATGGCGTAGTGCCGTACGACCTTTTGTTGACAGAGACTGATCCTGACCTTGTCGACATGGAGCTCGATTTATTCTGGATAGCCTATGCAGGCGCCGACCCATACGCTTACATTAAAGATCACGCAGGCCGCTTCAGTATGCTTCACGTGAAAGACTTATCCGCCGACCGCAAAATGACAGCGGTCGGTGAGGGTACGATAGATTTCGAAGTGATCTTTGCCCATGCCGACATCGGCGGTTTTAAACACTATTTTGTCGAACACGACAATCCCGTCGATGCGTTCGACTCTGTGACCACGAGCATCGCATCGGTCCGCGGAATGCGATTTTAATCGGCAAGAGCGCACCAATAGCTAAGCGCGAAGCAGCAAGAAAACGAGGAGAGACTAATGAAGACCAGACGAGAATTTATCCAAGGCTTAATCCTGTCGGTTGGCGGCGCGGCGACGCTTAGCGCCTGCGGCGATAACGCCCCCGCTGTCATGGCTACTGCACCCCATAATCCCGGCCGCTTTTATACCGGCGACGAGATGGCGCTCGTGAATCGCGTCAGCGACCTGATTATTCCACGAACCGAAACCCCCGGGGCGCTCGACGTGAATGTCGCTGGCTACTTAGACGGCCTAATGAGTGACTGGGCGAACGCAGACACGCAGAACGCACATCGCGCTGCGCTCGCGCGCCTGCGCGCTGACCTTGATGCTGCAGTTGGTGTTCCCTTCGAGCGTGCAACACAAGCGGCGGCCGAAGAAGCGCTAACAGACCTCGACGCACGGGCATTCGAAATCGATCACAGCATGGAAGGCTATCGCCGTCTCAAGGGCTTTATCACGCAGGCCTATTTCGCGACCGAAGACGGCGCTGTTCAGGAGCTCAAGTGGGTTGCCTTGCCTGGGCGATGGGATCCGAGCGTGGACATTACGCCTGCTTAAAAGCGCAGTTAACGCTTTGCGTTAAAAATTATCAGAGAGCCCCCAGCGGCGGCTCTAAAAGAATTGAAGAGAGGATAACCACAGTGGCAGATTTCGATGCGATAGTAGTAGGTTCGGGAATGAGCGGCGGTATGTCGGCTAAAGAGTTAACCGAGCGTGGACTCAAAGTGTTGGTATTGGAGCGCGGACCAGAAATTATCCCCGAGCGCGATTACACCGACAACCTAAACCCGTGGGAGAAGCCAAACCTCGATAGCGTTCCGCAGGACGAGATAGCCGAGCACTACCCGCGCCAGTACGGTGGCGTTGCCTATGCGATTAAAGAATCGACAAAACACTTTTGGGTAAAAGACTCCGAACACCCCTACGAAGAGGCCGAGGGCACTACTTACGACTGGCTGCGCGGTTATCATACCGCGGGACGCTCGATTATGTGGTCGCGCCAGACTTATCGCTTAAGCGATCTAGACTTCGGCGCAAACGAGCGCGAAGGACACGCTATCGACTGGCCAATTCGTTACGCCGACATCGAGCCTTGGTACAACAAGGTCGAGACCTTTGTTGGTATTTCCGGTAGCGCCGAAGGGCTGCCACATCTGCCTGATAGCGTCTTCCAGCCTGCGTTTGAACTAACCGATGCGGAGAAATCGCTTAAGGCGAGCGTCGAAAGCTCATTCCCCGAGCGTAACGTAATCCCCGCGCGTATCGCCCACCTTACCGACGCTACCGAAGAGCAAAAATCGCTTGGGCGCAGTAATTGCCAAGTACGCAATCACTGCCACCAAGGCTGTAGCTTTAAGGCCTACTTTTCGTCACTCAATGCCACGCTCCCCGCGGCCGAGCGCACTGGCAATCTGACCATGGTTCATAACGCCATAGTCGAATCAATCGAATACGATGCAGCCGGCAACCGCATCTCTGGCGTGCGGGTTATCGACGCTGAAACAAACGAGAAGCGTACTTACACCGCGAAAGTCATTTTTCTGAACGCGTCCACCATAGCGTCGGCGATGATTCTGCTGCAGTCAAAGTCCGAAACATTCCCCAATGGTCTCGCGAATCACTCCGATCAGGTCGGTCGCAATTTGATGGACCACGTGAGTGGCGCGAATGCTACGGGTTATCTAAGCGGATTCGATAACAAAACAACTTTTGGCAGGCGTCCGAGCGGCGGCATCTATATACCGCGTTACGCTAACCTCGACGGCCAAGACAAACCCTATCGCCGCGGTTTTGGTTTTCAGGGCGGCGCGACCTCGGTTGGCAACGCAGGCGGACAACTTCCAGGCATCGGCCGTGCGTTCAAAGAGGCGCATAAATTACCAAGCGCTTGGCGAATTGGAATCGGCGCCTTTGGCGAGCAGCTTTCTAATCCAGAGAACCGCGTTACGTTGCATGCGAGCAAGCGCGACAAATGGGGCAACCCCATCGCGCTATTTAATGTGAAATACGGCGACAACGAATACAAGATGTTGGAGGAGGCGAGCAAAGACGCTGTCGCGATGCTCGAGGCGGCTGGCTGTACAAACATCACCGCGACACCGGTTAATCTTACCAAGCCCGGCAACCGTATTCACGAAATGGGCAGCGCCCGCATGGGTCGCGACCGCGATACCTCTGTGCTTAACGGCTGGTGTCAGGCACACGATGTACCCAACCTGTTTATCACAGACGGCTCGTTCATGACCTCTGCAGCGTGTCAGAACCCATCGCTAACCTATATGGCGTTTAGCGCACGCGCAGCGCACTATGCTGCCGATCTTATCGAGCAGGGGGTTATCTAGCGGGCGAAGGACGGGTCGTGCGCGGCATAAAGAAACAGGATCTTCCTCAGAAAACCTGTCCCGTTTGCAAGCTGCCTTTTGCGTGGCGAAAAAAATGGGAGAGGAACTGGGACGAGGTTAAATACTGCTCGGAACGATGTCGCCGGTCTGCGAAAGTGGTTACTTAGAGTAATCTAGCCGCCGGGTTGTCTATACGAGGGTAAATTATTCTACGCGCCACCAAGCCCTAGTTTTCTCCGTACCGCGCTAAACGCCTCAAACTGACTGAGATAAACCTCGCCGCTGAGGTGGTCGAAGAAGTCAGTACGATTGAGCATATCCATCACCGGTCCTTTCACCTCCGACAGGTTGAGCGTAATGCCCTGCTGTTTCAAGCGAAGATTAACCGCCTCTAGAGTTTCGAGCGCGGTGTAGTCGATCTCGTTAATCGCGGTGCACATGAGGATCACGTGCGCAATGTCGCCGTTGTCGAAGGCTGCGGAATAGATGCGTTCTTCGAGATAGGATGCATTGGCGAAGAATAAACTTTCATCGACACGAAGCGTAAGAATCTGCGGGTAACACTCAACCTGATAACGGCGCACATTGCGGAAATGTTCGGTGCCCTCGATAAGGCCCACTTCAGCAATATGAGGCTTGGAAGTACGGTAAAGGTGCAAACCAATCGATACTAAAATGCCGCAGGACACCCCAGCTTCGACGCCAAACCCTAAGGTGATAAGCATAGTGACAATCACTGCTGCTGTATCTCCCTTCGAAACTCGCCAGGTTTTTTTGATAACCGAGAAATCAACGAGAGCGATCACCGCAACAATAATGGTGGCGGCAAGAGTCGCTTTAGGTAGGTTGTAAAGTAATGGTGTGAGAAACAGTGAGACTATGCCGATAAATGCAGCAGTCATCAGACTCGCCGCCTGAGTAACCGCGCCGGCGTCGAAATTGACAACCGAGCGCGAGAAGCCGCCCGTTACTGGCAGCCCGCCTGAGAAAGCGGAGGCGAGGTTTGCGGCACCAAGGCCGATGAGCTCTTGGTCTGCGTCGATACGTTCTTGGCGTTTGCCGCCAAGTGTTCGACCAACCGACACCGATTCAACATAGCCAATAATAGAGATTAGAAGCGCCGGCAGCCAGAGCGACTCGACAAGTTCGATTGAGAAGTCCGGCATAGCGAGCCTAGGTAGGCCGGTAGGAATTGAACCGACTACTGCAACGCCATTGCTTTCTAGTCCTAACGATGCGACTGCTACGATAGTAGCGATTACCGCAAATACAGGCGCGACTCTGCTGAGTAGCTGTGCGTGGAAGCGGCTCAACCCTAGCGTCATAAAAAGTGCGACGCCGCGTGCCTTTACCAACAGCAGGAAAAGAATTACGCCGGCACCGATCCAAAGCGTTGAAAAATTCAACTGAGGCAAATGCGCCCAGAGCGAATGGAGTAATTCGCCCAGCGTGTCTCCGCCTGCTTGAATGCCAAAAATATGGCGTAGCTGACTAAGGGCGATGATGATGGCCGACGCTGTGATAAACGCCGACACTACAGTGTGCGAAAGAAAATTAGCAAGAAAGCCGAGTCTTAAAAAGCCGAACGCGGCGAGCATGCCACCCGACAGCGCAGCAAGCGTGATTGCGGCCGCAGTGACGCTTACGTTGCCACCGGCAGAGACTTCGCCGACGGCAGCTGCTGTCATAAGTGATGCAATGGCTACCGGCCCGACCGACAGCGTGCTGCTGCTGCCAAAAAGCGCGTAAACCGCGAGCGGAAGAATGCTGGCGTAGAGGCCGACTTCCGCAGGCAGCCCTGCGAGCAGCGCGTAAGCAAGGGACTGCGGAATCAACATGACCGTGACGATAATCGCGGCGATCAGATCGCTGCTAAAAGTCTCTCCATCGTAACCGCGCATCCAGCGCAGCGCCGGCAGTAGTTTTTCGCTCCTTCGCATTCGACTCTATCCTTAGCTTACAGTATTCCGTCACTCGGCAGTGCAGGGTGATTCCACATCGCAAGAAAACTAGCCTTTGAGAGACTTTAGTTTCTTTGGAGCAGCAAGCCATTCACGGCCCTTTAACATAGCATGCCAATAGATCGCCGGAAGCATGTCCTTCTTTAGTATCCACGCTGCCCACGTAGGGCATGTGCCATTAAGTAAAAACGAGGGGAACGACGGAAGAAGCTTGCCACCGTAGCCAAATTCAGCGAGTACGATTTTACCACACTCGACTGTGAGTGGGCATGAGCCGTAGCCATCATAACCGGCCTGCAGCTCCTTACCCTTTAGGGTGTTGATGATATTCGCAGCGACCACAGGTACTTGCTTGCGCACCGCCGCCATGGTCTTGGCGTTAGGTGTGTTCATGACGTCTCCCAGTCCCCACACGTTCGCAAACTTCTTGTGCTGGAGGCTAAACTGATCAACATCGAGCCAACCACCGGCATCGGCGAGCGCGCTTTTGGCAACAAATTCAGGCGACTTCTGTGGCGGGCACACGTGAATCATATCGAACTCTTCGCAGATCACCTCGTTCTCTTTGCCAGCCTCGGATGACTTAAAGTAGGCGCGCTTGTTCGCGCCGTCTACTTCGATGAGCGTGTGATTGAAATGAGTCTTTGCCTTGTACTTGTCGATGTAGCTTTGCAGTGCAGGAACATAGGCCGCGACGCCAAAAAGAACGCCTCCCGCATTGAAGAAATCGATACTAATATCTTTAAGCGCGCCGGTACGATACCAATGGTCGCCGGAGAGGTAGAGCGCCTTTTGAGGCGCGCCAGCACATTTAATTGGCATAGGCGGCTGGGTAAAAATAGCGCGCCCTTTCTTTAATCCTTTAACCAGCTCCCAAGTGTAAGCCGAGTGTTCGTATGAATAATTGGAGGTAACGCCGTTCTTGCCTAGGCTTTCTTTTAGGCCTTTGATGCCATCCCAGTTGAGCACAAGGCCCGGCGCAACGATAAGCTGTTGGTAGTGCAGAGACTGTTCGTTGTCTAACTGCACAGTATTCTCGGTAGGCGTAAAGCCGACAACAGATTGTTTAATCCACGAAACATTATGAGGAATAAGGTCACGCATATTGCGTTTAGTTTGCGTGTTATTGAATACGCCCCCGCCCACCATCGTCCATCCGGGTTGATAGTAATGCGATTCGGCAGGGTCTATTAAGGCAATACGCAAATCGCCTTTGCGTTTGAGCAAACTTGCCGCTGCCGCGATTCCGCCCGATCCAGCGCCAACAATGACCACGTCGAACGAGGGCTTTGCAGCACCTTCATTTGGCGCAGAGGAGGCAGTTAACTCGTTATCCTTAACATAAGGTTTAACTGCGTCACTTACATCGAATCCAACTTCCTTAGCCGTTGCCAAGACCTCTTGAGCACTAGCGCCGCGGCTTACCGCTGCTGCTGACCAAAGGCAAGTAGACCGATTACCAGTACGGCAGTAGGCGTGCACTTTCTCGCTTTTCGCCTGCGCCTCTTCGAGAAGGTCGGCAAATTTTTGAACCTGCGCGTCTGTCTGTTCGCCTGATTTGAACGGAAGATTAACGACCGTGATACCAAGCGCTTCGGCTGCAGCAGAAAGTGTCTCGAAAGCCACTTGGTCTTGTGATTCGCCATCGGGGCGATTACAAACCAGTGAGGTCACACCATTGGCTTTGAGCTCTGCCAGTTCTTCAATCTCAACTTGGGCTGAAACGGTGAGTGTAGTGTTTAGCGTCATGATGCGCATTTTATTCTCCTAGAATTGTTGGCTCATAGTTGACTTATAGTTGGCCATAATTTTTTTATAGTCGCTTTAATCTATCTATTTAAATGCATTGATCGGAATTTTGAGATACACGAGACCGTTATCTTCGGCCTTGGGAAATTCGCCAGCGCGCACGTTTACCTGCAGCGACGGCAGTATTAGGTGCGGCATGCCGAGTGTCTTATCGCGCGCGGTGCGCATTCTCACGAATTCATCCTCGCTTACTGAATC
>Ga0115004_10002990_pt1 | contig 13818 bp, 8 predicted proteins | sample ArcticOcean_MG_C_10_FD_88737 | JGI IMG/M metagenome (GOLD analysis project Ga0115004, IMG submission 88737) | Marine microbial communities from western Arctic Ocean - ArcticOcean_MG_CB11_90 | ecosystem: Environmental > Aquatic > Marine > Oceanic | place: Arctic Ocean: Canada Basin | collected...
AGCACGTCAAGAAGTTCGGTTTGATTGATAGGTTTATTGACATAACCCATAAAACCAGCATGCAGGAAAGCTTTAGCATCACCACGGCTAGATGGTGAACTCAACAATACCAGGTGAGAGTGGTTTAATAATACATCTTTAACAATAGCATCGCCCAGGGCAACACCATCCATCTTGGGCATATGGTAGTCGGTTAACACTATGTCAAAGGGATGCCCACTAGTGACTGCTTCATGCATAGCCTGCAAGGCTTCACTACCACCGTGCACTATTTGATGCTCAACCTTCCATGCCTTAAAGATCGCGCTAAGCAGCTTTCTGTTAGTGGCATTGTCATCCACCAGCAGTACTTTTTGGTTCTGCACACCGGTTAGGGATTTTTCGTAGGGCGAAACAACTCTGGCGTTAGCTAGGTCAAGGGTAAACCAAAAAGTAGAACCCACTCCCAATGTGCTAGTAATGCCAATTTCACCCCCCATTAACTCCACTAATTGTTTGCTTATAGCCAAACCAAGCCCCGTACCTCCATATTCTCGAGTTGTAGAGCCGTCAGCTTGAGAGAAACGGTCGAACATTTGCTCTTGCAGCTCGTCACTCATACCAATGCCAGTATCGGTGACCTCAAACCTTAATAGGCTTCTTCCATTATTGGACTTAATGCACGAATAGCGCACCGACACATCACCTTTAGAGGTAAACTTAAGGGCATTGCTGAGGAGGTTTGTGACAATCTGGCGGATACGACCCGGGTCGCCGATAAACCAAGGGTGGTTAGTAATATTAGCGGGGCAAATGAGTTCTAGGCCTTTTTCGGTGGCCGAATTTGCCATGTCTGCAGCCAGGTCCTGCAGCAGCACGTCTAAATCAAAGTCTAAGGTTTCTAATTCAAGCTGGCCTGCTTCTACCTTGGAGAAGTCTAAAATATCATTAATAATAGTTAACAGGGACTCTGCACTACGCCGGGTGGTGGTGGCATAGTCAAACTGCTGTTTGTTCAGCGGTGTATCTAGCAATAAACCTGTCATACCAATCACGCCATTCATGGGCGTGCGAATCTCATGGCTCATATTGGCCAAAAACTGGCCCTTAACAGCATTAGCGTACTCTGCTCCATTTTTAGCTGCCTGCAGCGCATCCTCAGTCAATTTCTGGTTGGTTATGTCGGTACGCAAAGCGATATAACTATCTATTTTGCCCGCTTCGTTAGTAAAAGGTACTATGGTAGTAGCAACCCAGTATATTGCGCCCGCCTTATTGCGGTTACAAATATCACCAGTCCAAACGCGGCCAGCAATTATGGTGGCGTACAGCTGTTTAAAGAACTCGCGATTGTGGACTTTGGAATTTAACATACTATGATTAGAACCAATCAACTCTTCGGCGCTATAACCACTAAGCTCCTCAAACTTGTCATTAACATAAGTAATTGTGCCTTTTCGGTCGGTTACCGCCACAATAGCATGCTGGTCTAAGGCAAACTTGTAGTCAATATGCGTGTCTAGGGCTTTGGTGAGCTGATCTTGGCTTTGTTGAAGTTGTAATAAGTTGGACATTTGCTCGGTAATGTCTGTGAATACGCCAACAAAACTGGCCTCCTCACCTTTTTCCAGCTTTAGAAAGCTTAAAGTTAGGTTGATCCATACTACATGACCTTTTTTATGCAGCATTTTTTTGGTAACTTGCAATACCTTGCGTTTGCCCGCCATAAGTTCAGCCACCATTGGCCTTTGCTCGGGTTGGTCGTCTGGCAATGAAACATCTACAACAGACTTGCCAATCAACTCTTCGGGTGTGTAACCGAGTATTGTAGCAGTAGCCTGATTACACTTTAAGATGGTAGTGTTTACGTGGCTAACGATCATGCCTACGCCAGTGTGCTCATACAGTTGATCTATGTCTTGGGAGAGTTGCTTTTGTTGTTCTTGTTGTTCTATGTATTGGCTAACTTGTGTTTCTCGCAAACCAACCAGATAGCCAACAATGCCTAAAACGAAGGGGGAAGAGTCAATCAGCCAAAGCAGTAAAGTGTCGGATTGTACGAGTAATAAAGTATTTAGATCAATATTTCCATGCACCCGATGAGCCTCAACAAGAGTGCTGAAAATCAGAAAAAGCAGACCAAATACAGTGCCTTGTAGCGTACGGTTTGAGATGGGAGTTGAATTTTTCATTGTATATAAAAAATATCCATATTAATTTTAATGATATTTTCTATGGCTTCCTGCCTGTAGTCAACAGCTAATTTTCTCGAATAAATACGAGATGTAGCTTTGGCAAAAAAATGTATTGAGAGTGATTATAAGGGCTATGAGTAATTGAAAGAGGAAGTACAGCGTCCACCCTCTTCGTACCCTAGGCCTGAAGCGTTAGCAGAACTAGGAATAAAGCCCAATCAAGCAACAGCTCGATAGCATGAATGCTTGTTACGAGTTAGTTAAACTAGCGACTGTCCAAGGAAATCCGATAACAAACCCTACAAGCCTGTAGCTTTTAGGGTATGTCGTAGGACATTAGTGATAAAAAAATACAAGGATTTCATTAAAAGCAACCACTTACATAAAGGAAGTGGCGCGCCCGAGAGGATTCGAACCTCTGACCGCTCGGTTCGTAGCCGAGTACTCTATCCAGCTGAGCTACGGGCGCTCAAAAAAATGGCGGAGAGGGAGGGATTCGAACCCTCGGTACCAGTATTAGGTACGGTTCCTTAGCAGGGAACTGGTTTCAGCCACTCACCCACCTCTCCGCAGAGAGCGCGTATATTACCCCAACCGTTTTAGAAATAAAAGTCTTATTTTTCAATTATATTGAATGATTTTCTTACTGGTGTTATTTCTTACCAAAGGGGAAACCACCACCTAATCCTGGCAGCCCACCTGGTATTCCCGGAGGCATTCCTGGTGGCATTCCACCTGCTCCAGCTCCACCACCCATTCCAGGGGGCATTTGACCTTGCATACCGCGCATCATTTTTTGCATGCCACCTTTACCGGACATCTTCTTCATCATCTTAGCCATTTGCTTGTGCTGCTTAATTAGGCGGTTGATGTCTTGGATCTGAGTACCTGAACCTGAAGCGATACGGCGCTTACGGGAACCATTAAGAGTGTCTGGTAGTGAGCGCTCTTTAGGGGTCATGGAATTAATAATGGATTCCATTTGGTCAAAGTTCTTTTCTGCTCCAGCACTGGAAGCCGCTTGCGCCATTCCGCCCATGCCAGGCATTTTTTCTAACAACCCAGCCATACCACCCATGTTTTTCATTTGTTGAAGCTGGTCTCGAAAGTCCTCTAGGTCAAAGCTTTTACCCTTTTTGATCTTTTGGGCTAGCTTTTCTGCTTTTACCTTATCTACTTTTTGCTCTACTTCTTCGATAAGGGATAATACATCGCCCATACCCAAGATTCGTGACGCTACACGGTCTGGGTGGAACGGCTCTAAAGCTTCAACTTTTTCGCCCACGCCTAAAAACTTAATAGGCTTACCGGTAATGTGGCGCACTGAAAGTGCTGCACCACCACGAGCATCACCGTCGGTTTTACTCAGGATAACACCCGTTAGAGGCAGCGCTTCGTTAAACGCTTTTGCTGTATTGGCAGCGTCTTGGCCTGTCATGGCGTCAACCACAAACAAGGTTTCTACCGGCTCTACTGTGGAATGGAGGGTTCTTATCTCATCCATCATATCGGCATCTACATGCAGACGACCTGCTGTATCAACAATCACTACGTCGTAATGCTGTTCGCGGGCATGGTTAATGGCTTTTTTCGCAATAGCTACAGGCTTTTCCATCACAGTGCTTGGAAAAAAGTGAGCACCTACCTCTTCGGAAAGCGTTTGTAACTGTTTGATAGCCGCTGGGCGATAAACGTCCACACTAACCAGCATGACTGACTTTTTATTCTTTTCAATAAGAAATTTAGCGAGCTTGGCAGCAGAAGTGGTTTTACCTGCACCTTGAAGACCAGCCATAAGGATCACGGCTGGAGGCTGAACTGCCAAGTTGAGGTCTTCATTAGTCGTACCCATGATCGACTCCAGCTCTTGCTGGACGATTTTCACAAATACTTGGCCAGGGCTTAAGCTGCGACTAACCTCTGTACCTACGGCACGAGTTTTAACTTGCTCTATGAACTCTTTAACCACCGGCAAGGCCACATCGGCTTCCAATAGCGCCATACGTACTTCGCGCAGCGTGCCTTTAATATTATCTTCGGTTAGGCGCGCCTGGCCACGGATGTGCTGTAACGTTTTGCCTAAGCGGTCGGTTAAATTGTCAAACATAAATAGTCTCTGTGGTACGCCAATATATTGGCTCTAGTATACCCTCGCAGCCTCTCTTTGGCGCTAGTTTTAGTCTTTTTTAACACTAAGCCTAGGCATAACTGCCCTGCTTGATTATGATAGAGACACTAATAGGATAAAAATAATCACCATGATTTCTTTAATAATTGGCCTTAGCGCAATAATTCTCTATTTGTTGAGTGCTTGGACCCAAAATAACACACCACTGAAACAGGCGTCTAAAAGAGGCTATACCTTTAGCTTAGCTGCATGGATGCTGCAGGGATTCCACTTATACCTTCATTTATTTACCAAGGCTGGCCTGTTGTTAGACTTAGGCGCCACCTTATCCTTAGCAGCGTGGGCGGTTATTGGTGTCATTCTGATCAGCAGTTTACGTAAGCCTGTATCCAGCTTACTTATATTTGCCGCGCCTATTGCTGCCGTAGCAATCGCTATAGATACCATTAGTGTTCCTAAATTTGAAGGTCGTCATTTTAGCTCTGGTATATTGCTACACATTGTCACTTCTATCTTAAGTTATGCTTTATTTGCCGTTGCTGCTTGTCAGGCAGTATTACTTATTTACCAAAACCGCCATTTAAAAAAACACCAACCCTCACGACTAGCTGCCAGCCTCCCGCCTTTGCAAACCATGGAAAGCCTGCTTTTTGACGTATTAGCTACTGGACAAGTTTTCTTAAGCATAGCGTTATTAACGGGAGTCTTGTTTTTAGACGACCTGTGGGCCCAACATGTGGCTCATAAAACAATTTTAAGCCTTGTAGCATGGGTTATTTTTTCTATTCTTCTTTTTGGCCATTATCGCTTAGGCTGGCGCGGGCGCACGGCAATACGATGGACTCTATGGGGCTTTGGAAACTTGGTTCTTGCCTTTTTCGGCACTAAATTGGCTTTAGAATTCTTCTTATAACGTCTCAACACTTGACAGGAAGAGCCTCAGGCATAAGAATTGAGGGCCATAACTGATACGAGGTTACACCCGCCTTGAGCGAAATTCCTTTAAGCTATTTATTTACTAGCTTAGCGTTCCTTATTTTATTGTCGGCATTTTTTTCCAGCTCCGAAACTGGCATGATGTCCCTCAACCGCTATCGTCTACGCCACTTAGTTAAGCAAAAGCATCGCGGAGCTATGCGTGCAAGCAAACTTTTGGATCGGCCAGACCGGCTGATTGGTGTAATTCTCATTGGCAACAATTTTGCAAACATATTGGCGTCTGCAATTGCCACTATGATTGCCTTACGCCTGATGGGCGATGCTGGCGTTGCCGTAGCTACAGCAGTACTTACGCTGGTGATTCTTATTTTTGCAGAGGTAACACCTAAAACGGTGGCTGCCATTAAGCCAGAGCAAGTGGCTTTTCCTGCCTCTTTAATCCTCTCCCCTCTGCTTAAATTACTGTATCCATTTGTGTGGGTGGTGAACACCATTTGTAATGGTTTACTTCGTATGCTCGGCTTTAATGCCGCCGCTAAAGCAAGTGATCACCTGAGCTCTGAAGAGTTGCGCACTATCGTACATGAAGCTGGCGCACTCATTCCTCGTCGTAATCAGTCCATGTTATTAAGCATTTTGGATCTAGATACCGTTACCATGGAAGACATTATGATTCCTCGTAACGAAATCGTTGGTATTGATATTGATGACGATATAAATACCATCTTAAATACCATTAGCCAAAGCCCACATACACGCATACCTTTGTACCAAGAAGAGCTAAATAATGTGGTAGGTATTGTACATGTAAGGCAAATATTGCCTCTTATGTATGCAGAAAATCCAACTAAAGAAGAGTTTTTAGCGCTAGCCCGCGAGCCTTATTTTGTGCCCGAAAGTACGCCTTTGAATACTCAACTGCTTAATTTCCAGAAGCGTAAACAGTGGATGTCTTTGGTGGTGGATGAATATGGCGATATACAAGGCCTAACCACCTTAGAGGATATTTTGGAAGAGATTGTGGGAGATATGGCCGAAGAACAGGACCATGAAAATGAAGACATTCACCCTCAAGAAGACGGCTCATTTTTTATTGACGGTACAACGACTGTGCGTGACATCAACAAAGCGCTTAATTGGACTTTGCCGATTGATGGACCCAAAACCCTTAACGGCTTAATAACCGAAAGGCTAGAGGAAATACCTCAGTTCAATATGTGCTTAAAGCTGGATGAATACCACCTAGAAACTGTGCAAATTAGGGGTAACTTCATTAAAACTGTACGTTTACGCCGTGTTATTACTTCTGCAGAAGAGGTGCATTAAACCTTCACAATAGTTACAAATGGGCTAGCCAATTCACGCTCTCGCACCTTGGCTAGCACTTTTTTACGACCTACGTTGTCCAACCGCATCCACGCCGTAATCTCTTCCCCAGACCGATAACAGCCCTGACAAATATCGTAATCATCTAAATAGCATACGTTAACGCAAGGTGAGGCTATGGGTTTTTCTGACACGTTCAAACTTCCTTTGGGTGGGGCTTTGGGTTTGGCTTAAGCGGGGTTTTAGGTTTGCTATAAAGATCAATGCGCGCATCGTAAACTAAATTCACAAATTCAGCCAGAATAAAAGCCGTCATACCCCATATTCGATACTCATCATAATAGAAGCTGGGCACCTGCTTCACTCCTGCAATTATGGGCAAGGCATCCATCACCGGTTTAGTGTCAATAAAAAAACTCAGCGGCACAGTGAAGATGCGGTCTAATTCATCCAAATTAGGTATCAGTTGGTTAACGACAGCAGCCGGCACAACGCCAACAATAGGAGTCACTAGAAACCCTTGCCTAGAGAGTACCTGCCCCATCTGGCCCACCACGATTACGCTTTGCGGTTTGAGCGCAACTTCTTCATAGGCTTCTCGTAGGGCGGTTGCTACTAAGTCTGCATCATCATCTTCTGCCTTACCACCAGGGAAAGCCACTTGGCCTTTATGAGTCGGCATGTGTAGTGATCGCCGCGTTAAGATAACCTCTGGGTTATCTTTATCGTCCGTGATCGCCAACAACACAGCAGCTGATGTTTGTAACTGCGAGGTAAGTGTTCTTGGCTGATGCTGTGCTAATTTTTTGGCAATAAACTGATGCATTAGGCTGAATCTACAGTTCTTTGTTTATAGTGGAGTACATTTATCTTACAATAAACAAACTATCTAAGTGAGAGGTCTTCAACATATCATGAAACATTGCAGTCATTGTAGTGCTCTCGTCAGTTTTATTATTCCTGAGGGTGACAACCGCCATCGGTATGTGTGCGATAAGTGCGAGTTTATTTTTTACGAAAACCCTCGAATTATTGCTGGCTGCATTCCCGTGTTTGAGGGTAAAATTTTATTGTGCAAGCGCGCCATAGAGCCACGATTAGGGTATTGGACGTTACCTGCAGGTTTCATGGAAAATGGCGAAACTACGGAACAAGCAGCTCTTAGAGAAACTTACGAAGAGGCCTATGCAACACCTCAGCTAGGGCCCTTGTTTAGCGTGTGCAACCTACCCAAAGGTAACCAGGTGCATCTGTTTTACCTAGCCCACATGACCGTAGCCGAATATGGATCTGGCCCAGAGAGTCTAGAGGTTGAGCTCTATGACGAAGCTAATATCCCATGGGATGACATAGCCTTTGGGACTATCACCCAGACACTAAAACGCTTTTTTGAAGACCGAAAGCAAGGTGTTAAACAACTTCATCACATCGACTTTTAATCTTACAGCACACTCTTTCCATACCTCTCCCTTACCCTTGCAAGTAAGGGTTACTTCGGCGTTCGGATCCAATGGTAGACATGGGCCCATGCCCCGGCACAAATTTCACATCATCTTGAAGTACTAACAGTTTGGTTTTAATGGCATCAATTAAATGACCATGATTGCCTTGAGGAAAGTCTGTGCGGCCAATGGAACCCTGAAATAGCACATCGCCCACAAACAACAAGCCTTGGCCTTGGTGATGAAACACCACATGTCCTGGGGTGTGCCCTGGGCAATGCAGTATATCTAAAGTTTGGTTACCTACGGTCACTTGATCTCCCTGATGTAGCCAACGTGTTGGCACAAAAGGCTTGGCCTCTGGAAACTGGAACATGCGGCTTTGATCGGCTAGGCCATCTATCCAGAATTGATCGCCTTCGTGAGGGCCAATAATAGGCAAACTCATGTCTTCAGATAACTGACCTGCTGCACCGGCATGATCTATGTGAGCATGGGTCAACAAGATCTGTTTTAGCTCTACGCCATGCGCCGATACTCGCTCTAACAAACGCGGTAATTCACCACCTGGATCAACCAACGCTGCTTCCATCGTTTCATCACACCACACTAAACTGCAGTTTTGCTGAAACGGTGTAACTGGAATTATTTCAAACTGTAAGGCCATAATTATTACTCAATATTATCGTTCAAACGTCACCACAATCTAACCTACCCATACACGGGCGTTGCGGAACATTCTCATCCACGGCCCATCTTCACCCCAAGTACTGTCTACCCATGAGTTAGTGCAGCTACGGTACACTCGTTCCGGATGAGGCATCATGATGGTCACTCGACCGTTGGCAGCCGTTAATCCAGTAATACCACTAACAGAGCCGTTAGGATTGGCTGGGTAGCTTTCGGTGACTTGACCATAACCATCTACAAACCTAAGTGCCACCTTGTTCTCACAGGTTTGGCGCTGCTCCTCACTGGCAAATTCCGCATGACCTTCACCATGAGCAATGGCAATAGGCATGTGTGAACCAGCCATACCTTGTAGGAATATGGAGTCGTTTTCTTGCACTTGAACTAGCGCTGTTCGGCCTTCAAACTGCTCAGACTGATTACGCACAAAATGCGGCCAATGGTCACTACCAGGAATCAACTCATGTAAGTTAGATAACATCTGACAGCCATTACACACACCTAAGGCAAAGCTATCTTCACGCTGGAAGAAATTGCTAAACTCCTGCCTTGCAAGAGTGTTGAATAAAATAGACTTAGCCCAACCTTCTCCTGCACCTAGAACGTCTCCGTAAGAGAAGCCACCACAGGCAATCAAACCTTTAAATTCGCTCAGAGCACGACGCCCTTCTAAGATGTCACTCATGTGTACATCTACGCAATCAAAACCAGCCTTCACAAACGCTGCAGCCATTTCTATCTGACCGTTCACACCTTGCTCACGTAGTATGGCAACACGTGGCCGCTGGCCACTAGCGATTAGCTCTGCCGCAATGTCTTCATCACTGTTATACGTAAGTAATGAGTTAAGGCCTGGATTAGTAGCATCCAACAAAACATCGTATTCTTGTTGAGCACAGTCTGCGTTATCACGCATGGCCTGTAGACGATAACTAGTCTGAGCCCATACACGGTGCAATTGTGTTCTTGAATCTACTAATACTTCTTCGCCTTCTATAGTGAAGCGAATCTGGTCATCATCGTTAAGAGTGCCAATCACACGGCTTTGTTCTGCTAAACCGCATGAGCTTAGCTGACGTAATACTTCGGCACTGTGCTGGCTCTTCACTTGCAACACTACACCCAGCTCTTCGTTGAACAACCAAGACAATAAATCATCGGCATCGCTAATCATTTGCGCGCATTCAATATCAATACCCACATGCCCAGCTAAGGACATTTCCACTAAGGTGGTATACAAACCACCGTCGGAACGGTCATGGTAGGCTAATAAGAAACCATCTTCATTGAGGCCTTGAATAGCACTAAATAAGCCTAACAAATCTTCTGCGTCGTCTAAGTCTGGGGCGGTGTCACCTAACTGGCCAAACACCTGTGCCAAACATGAACCACCTAAGCGATTTTGTCCGTTACCTAAATCCACCAAAATGAGTGAAGTTTCGCCAGCATCAGTGACTAACTGAGGTGTAAGCGTTTTACGTACATCAGACACTGGCGCAAAGCCTGTAATAACCAAAGAAACCGGCGATGTCACACTTTTATCGGTATCTCCGTCTTTCCATACTGTACGCATAGACATGGAGTCTTTGCCTACTGGAATGGATATACCAAGTTCTGGACACAATTCCATGCCTACCGCTTTTACTGTGTCGTATAAGTTGGCATCTTCACCTGCGTAACCCGCTGGAGACATCCAGTTGGCAGAGAGGCGAATGTCACTTATCTGATCAATTAGAGCACACGCCATATTGGTAATGGTTTCACCAATAGCCATACGACCTGATGCTGGCCCATCAATTAAGGCCAGCGGTGTACGCTCACCCATCGCCATCGCTTCACCTTTGGTAGAATCCAAAGACGCAGTAGTTACTGCACAGTTGGCCACTGGCACTTGCCACGGGCCTACCATCTGTTCACGAGCTACCATACCAGTAATAGAACGATCACCAATAGTAATCAAAAAGCCTTTACTGGCTACAGTAGGCAAGCTCAATATACGCTTTGCGGCTTCAGCCAACTCTACGTTAGCAAGGTCTAGTGCTGGTAACTTCACTTCTTGACGCTTAACGTCTCGGTGCATTCTGGGTGGCTTGCCAAATAATACTGCCATAGGCAGATCAACAGGCTGCTCGTCAAAGTGGGTATCGCCTAAGGTTATGTGGTGCTCTTGGGTAGCTTCACCAACAAGGGCATAAGGGCAACGTTCACGAGCGCAAAGGGCTTCAAAGGTAGCCATGTTTTCTGGAGGCACTGCCAATACATAACGCTCTTGAGCTTCGTTACACCAAATAGCAAGGGGCGACATGCCTAGCTCATCGTTATTGATATCACGGATATGAAACGCTCCACCACGGCCACCATCTTTAACTAGCTCTGGGAACGCATTAGATAAACCGCCTGCGCCCACGTCATGGATAAAGCTAATGGGGTTATGGTCACCCATCTGCCAACAACGGTCGATCACTTCCTGACAGCGGCGCTCTAGCTCTGGGTTGTCGCGCTGTACTGAGGCAAAGTCTAAGCTTTCAGCACTGGCGCCTGAATCCATAGAGGACGCAGCACCACCACCCAAACCAATCTGCATGGCTGGACCACCTAAACAAATTAATTTATCGCCTACACCTATTTCGCCTTTTTCTACATGGTCTGCACGAATATTACCCATGCCTCCTGCTATCATAATAGGCTTATGGTAACCACGAACCTCTGGCCCGTTTACGCCTGCCACTAAGGCTTCGTAGGTGCGGAAATAACCATTGATAGCAGGGCGTCCAAATTCATTGTTAAAAGACGCGCCACCAATAGGCCCTTCCAACATAATATCTAAGGCTGAAACAATGCGGGCTGGTTTGCCGTAATCCACTTCCCTTGCTTGTTCAAAACCAGGGATACGTAGGTTTGATACACTGTACCCTGTAAGACCAGCTTTTGGCTTAGAACCTTTTCCTGTTGCGCCTTCGTCACGGATTTCGCCGCCAGAGCCCGTAGCTGCACCAGCAAATGGAGCGATGGCAGTAGGATGGTTGTGGGTTTCTACCTTCATCAATATATGAATATCTTCTTGATGGTAGGCGTATTCCTGAGCGTTTTCCAAGCCTTCTGGATTCGGGAAAAAACGACCTGCTTTATGACCTTTAATAACCGAAGCATTGTCTATATAGGCAGACAGTACACCGTCACCATTAAGTTCATTGGTATTCTTAATCATCTTAAACAATGACAAGCTTTGGTCTTCATCATCGATAGACCAGCTAGCATTAAATATTTCATGACGGCAATGTTCTGAGTTTGCCTGCGCAAACATCATCAATTCCACATCCGTTGGATTACGATCTAGCTCAACAAAGGCATCAACAAGGTAATCAATTTCATCATCAGCTAAGGCCATACCTAAATTGATATTGGCACTAACCAACGCTTCGCGACCACCATGTAAAACATTAACACGCTCTAAAGGAGCTGGCTGCATTTGTACAAATAAACCCTGCGCCTGATCAAGAGATGTTAAGGTTTGCTCTACCATGCGATCATGCAATATAGCAGCAGCTTGGGCGTATTCTTGCGACGACAAAGGTTTGGCCGCTGCTAGATAAAAAGCAGTGCCACGCTCTATACGCTTTACTTGCTGTAAACCACAGTTATGAGCAATGTCTGTAGCCTTGCTAGACCAAGGCGATATAGTACCTAAACGAGGAATAACCAACACTAGGTTATCACTCATTTCTTGTACCGCCACATTGGGGCCATAACGCAGTACTTTATTGAGCTTATCTGAATCTGCGTGAGTTAACTCACCATCCACCAACACAAAGTGCATAAACTCCGCGTATACAGCCTCAACACTAGGCAGCGCGTCTTGCAAACGAGATAGTAAGCGTTGGTTACGGAAGTCTGACAAGGCTGGTGCGCCGCGAAGAATTAACATGGTAGGCCTCTAGAGAGCTGCATCTATGGATTGATCAATAACGGAAGAAGAACTAGCGACCGCTGATTTTTGGTCTTTGTTAGCTTTATGAGCCAAGCGTCGCTGTTTAAAAAAATTACTCAACATAGCACTTGATTCATCGGCCATAATGCCTGATTCAACCTGCACTATGTGATTGTAATGGGGTAGTGAAAATAACTGTAATTGGCTAACAACTGCGCCAGCCTTAGGTTCGGTAGATGCATAAACAAGGCGCTTTATACGCGCATGAATAATGGCACCAACACACATAGTGCAAGGCTCTAGTGTGACATAGAGGTCACAGCCACTAAGGCGGTAATTACCGATTGCTTGAGCTGCCTGTCGCAAGGCCATTATTTCGGCATGGGCACAGGGATCATGAGCACTAATAGTTTGGTTAAAACCTTGTCCGATGACTTGGCCATCAAACACTACTAAAGCTCCTACAGGCACTTCACCAATATCTGCAGCCTGTACTGCCAAGTGCATGGCTTGCGCCATGAAATCTTGGTCTGTAAAGGCTGAGTTATTGGTATTCGCCTGCATTGTCTAGTCTCTATAGTTTACAGTAGCGCCTTATTCCCGCTCAATTGTTACAGTATCGCAAGCGTTTGATTTATATGAATTTATATTAACTTTGTAACGAGTTTGTAAATACATATAAATCCTTGGGCATGGCAGATAAGCTACGATTGGGAAAAAGGCTTTGGCAAGCAAAGAATTTGGGTAATTCTAACATAATGAATAAGTAAAGTTTGCAGTTACATGCAAGAAACAACACAGTCCTAAGCATAATGCCTGACTCATTACTGAGAACCAGTTATCTCTCATTTAACTAGTTAAATTTAAGGCACAGTAAGCGGTGAGTTCCCTAAAAGGGATAGGTGATAGTGTCTGTTAAACAGACATTATCACAACACAAAGTCATCATAAGTCTGGTTTATATCTGCCTGCTCTAAGAAAATGGATCTCATCGTCACCGCTGGTGGTGGTTAGCATGGCAAAGACTCACGCTAACTTGGCTGCTCGTTGAACAGTTGAAAGACTCACATTAATTTTTTCAGCGGTCTTTCGGAAAGATAGACCATCGCGCAAGCAATCAAGAATCGCCGACTTGTTAACTGTTGTTTGGCGCCCTTTATACTTTCCTGCTGCTTTTGCAATCTGAATGCC
>Ga0115004_10002995_pt1 | contig 13806 bp, 10 predicted proteins | sample ArcticOcean_MG_C_10_FD_88737 | JGI IMG/M metagenome (GOLD analysis project Ga0115004, IMG submission 88737) | Marine microbial communities from western Arctic Ocean - ArcticOcean_MG_CB11_90 | ecosystem: Environmental > Aquatic > Marine > Oceanic | place: Arctic Ocean: Canada Basin | collected...
ATTAAAAGAGTTAACTATTATTGAAGAGGGCCATATGCAGGGAGCGTTAGTTGATCCTAAAACAGGAAAGGCAGTTGGTGCTATTGCAGGAACTCCTGCTGCTAAAAAGTTAGATGCCTATACGCAAACTAACCAAAAGCAAGATACAATTGTTGGTATTGTTGAAATGGGTGTTGGCGGCGGAACTGATTCCGAAGGCAAAGACGGCAAAGACGGCAAAGAGGGAGAAGAAGGCGAACAAGGCGAACCATTAGCTGCTGGCGAAGTACAAGATCTTGTAGATGAATTTTACAAAGGCATGCATCCAACTTTATTTGGGATAGGTGATTGGACAAGAGCTGATTGGTGGGGAACTGACGAACATGTTGTTTTAAGAGCATTGAAAAAAATAAGAAATAAAAAACAAATGCAACAAGTTTGGGATGAATACAGAGCAAAACATGACGAAAATTTAAGTAAAGAAATAATGTCTGAATATTTTTTGTCTGCTGAGAAACACAGGGGTATAGATAAAATTCATGTAGAACAATTAAACCGCGAATTTAAAAGGCTTGGCCTTTATTTTAGGAACGGAAAGTTTTTAAGACGAATAGAAAAATGGGGAAGATAATAAGTTATGCAACATTTTTATGACGGACAAATAAGACGCTACATAACGCAAATGGTGCGCCTCATGAGTAACTTTAGTTACAAAGACGGCAAGGGAAACCTAACTCAAATTCCTGTTATGTATGGCGATCTTACACGACAAGTTGCAAATATTATACGAGATAACAGCGAAAACAAAATACCAAGTGCGCCACGAATGGCTGTATATATTACTGGGTTAGCAATGGATATGGCAAGACTTGCTGATTCAAGTTATATCAACAAAGTAAATATACGTGAACAAGCATATGATAGTGACGGTAAGGAGTATTTAAATAAAGAAGGCAAGAACTATACAGTTGAAAGATTAATGCCTACACCATATACCCTTACAGTTAATGTGGATATTTGGAGTTCAAACACAGATCAAAAATTACAAATACTAGAGCAAATATTAATGTTGTTTAATCCTAGTTTAGAAATACAAACTACAGACAACTATATTGATTGGACTAGTTTAAGTGTAGTTAATTTAGAAACATTAACTTTTAGTAGTAGAAGTGTTCCTGTTGGAGTCGATAGTGAAATAGATGTAGCAACTATGACATTTAATACACCAATTTATATTTCGCCACCAGTTAAAGTAAAACGTCTTGGCGTTATTACACAAGTTGTTCAGAGTATCTTTAACGAAACCAAAGGTACTATTGATTTAGATCTTGCAAGACCTACTTCGCAAGCATATGACGATGCACCAGTTCCACAGAGTGATGTAACAACTAGAATTGCTGTTGCTGGCACCGGTGAAATTGAAGAACAAATTATAAACGAAGGCATGTTAAAAACAGATGTTGATTCCTTGGTAACAACAGGACACGATAATTATGGAATATTAGTACTAGGAACATCAGTCAAACTTATTAACAAAGGTATTGTAGGTGCCCAAACATGGACCGGATATACCAAAGACATGCCGTTTGATTTCCAAGGCGGTGTCACAGAATTAAGACTAAGACGTACTGACGTTACAAACGAATTAGTAGGTACTGTAGTTATTAATCCGTTAGACGAATACGAATTAACAGTTTCTTGGGACGCTGATAGTTTTCCAGCTGATACTGTAATGCATGGTCCAAATGGTGACAGAAATAAAATTGATTACATTATAAATCCATATAAAACAAATCCTACCAATCTTAAATCAGGTAATCCTCGTATACTAATATTAGATAGTATTAATACTAGTACAAATGTAGGTGAAGCAGGATATGATGGTCCTGATGCTTGGAAAAATACAGACGGATCTGACTTTATAGCAAGTACAAACGACATCATAGAATGGGATGGTGCAAAATGGCATATAGTATTTGATGCTAGTACTGACGACAGTACAGTTGTATACACATCTAATCTTAACACAAGTAAGCAATATAAGTACGAAAACAACGATTGGGTTCTAGCTTACGACGGTGAATACCAAAACGGTACATGGAGACTAGCATACTAAGATAATTACTAGTATGAACAGTAAAATTATTATATGTAGTGGTGCATTAGTATATGCACGGTCAACAAAACGATTCTTATTATTACACAGAACGCAAGGTAGAGCCAAAGACGTATGGGGTCTAGTTGGCGGCACCACCGAAGAAAAAGAAACTCCTTGGGAGGGTCTACGTAGAGAAATAGTTGAAGAAATTGGTGAAGTTGAAATAAAGAAAACTATACCACTTGAAACATTTATTAGTAATGATGATAAGTTTCATTTTCATACATTCTTATGTGTTGTAGATGAAGAATTTATTCCTATATTAAATAACGAGCATAATGGATATGCTTGGACTACATTTAAAAGCTGGCCAAAGCCCTTACACAATGGCTTAAAAAATACCTTAACTAATAAGGTAAACCAAACTAAACTAGAAACAATATTTAAGGTAATGGATTTATTATGAACGACAATGTAGATAAAAGCAGTTTTGGATATGAAGCAACATGGGCTAAGACTGATAATTATGTATCAAAGATATTAGTTTTTGAAAGTGTTGGTAGTGGATTGCCTATGCATTTTCATAAAACTACTGAAAAATCTTGGTTTGTAAACAGTGGCAATTTTAAAATTGCTTGGATAGATACTAGTGACGGTATGCTTTACGAAAAAGAAATTAAAGAAGGTAGCGTATTCCATGTGCCTCCTTGTATGCCAATTGGGTTAGAAAGTATTATGGACGGTGGAAGTATTACACAAACAAGTAATAAGGATCCAAGTTTAGATTTCTTTCAGTTAAGACCTACTCCAAAGGAAGATTAATGCTATCATTAAATAATAGTGAAAAGTTTCAAAATGAAATTTTAGAATTTGAACAAAAAATTTCTAAAATTACATTTGATAAAACTAAGAGGCACGCACAACAAATGCTGCGGGAATTAAAAAGTCATGTTGTTTTAATCAACAACGGACATGCCAGTGAGCACGACGGAAATATTGATCCGCATACATTACGTGAGAATGTTGTTGAGATACAACGACTAAGATATAGTTTACAAGTTTATTTAAAGAGTGCTTAGTCTTTTAATTGTGATAGCGCCAACCATACCTACATGTGATGTACATTGATATCTATAGTTAGGTGGACTACTTAAACTTTCTTGCACTCTCCAGTATAATACTCCAGAACTTTTTCCTTGTGCGTTTGAACCAGTACTTACTGTGCCGTCTGTGGCTACATGAACAAGGCCAGTATTATACGCTGTACTTGTACTATCTTGTATTGCAAACGGGTGACCACTAATTTGTGATAAATCAAAAGCTACTGTAGTTCCGCTTATAACATATATAGTAGGATTGTCACCAGTATAATGACTATCAAATGTATAAGCTGAAGTACTATTATTATTTACTTGGAATGTAGTTATTGCATGTTCATAAAAACTTGCAGGTGTAAGGCTAGTTGGAGCATCAGTTAAGTCTGTAAATGCAACACTGCCTGCAGCACCTGTAGCATCTGTTCCGTTTACCCATTCACCAGAGCTATATTTTAAAACTTCATTATCTTGTGGATTTGAAACATTTACATCACTTAGATCATTAATTGCAGAGGCACCGCCTCCTCCTCCACCCGAGTTTGAAACCCAATCATATCCAGATCCGTCCCAACTGAGTACTTCGCTTGATGAAGCTGTACTTGTTTGTAAGTGAGTGTCAACGTCTGTATTAGAATAAGTACCACCGCCGCCACCACCGCCACCTGACGTTGATTGAACTGACCAGGCTGTTCCATCCCAAGTCCATGTTATATTACCAACTATATGGGTTTCACCTATTGTTGGGGAGTTTGGATAATTTATTGCCATTGTAAACCTCTCTTATTGTATTTATTAATATACATCTATTACTGCTGAGCCACCACCAGATGGTGATCTAACTAGATACAAGTGTTCTGATGTTATGACAACGTTTCCGTATTCTTCCCAGATGAAGCCACTAGGTGGTGCTAGTGTGTTTTGTACTGTCCCAGATTCGTTATACACTCTAACACTTTGTCCTGCAATACCATATGGATCACTCCAAACCATTACAGCATAATTATCACCGTTAGCATCAAGTCCTTTAAAACTGTTGTAATTTAATCCGTCATTTGCTGTGCTAGTTACTGTTGGATTGATTATTGTTGCTCCGAGCCCACCAGTAAACAAAATATTTCTTAATCTTCCAGCATCTGTATATCCGCTATAATCATCACCTGATGAAGTAAACCAAGCTCTGTTTGCTGTTAATGCTACTCCGGCTCCAAGATACCAATTGTCTGCTTTATTATTTGTATATCCTCCGGAATACGTTGATGCTGATCTAGATACTCTTATAGCACCAGTTGAAGGAGTAATTACTGAAAACCTACCTTCTTGGGCTGTACTTATTCCGCCATATTGTCCGTCAAAGTTTGGATCAGTATATCCAATATAAGTTCCGTTAGTACCAACAGCCCATCCTGTCCAATCGTCAATTGTTGCTGCTGTACTATTGCTGTAGATGTCTGCTAGATCAATATACTTACATAATCCAGTGGTGCTATAATTATAGTCACCAATTACTATGTATTGACCCATAGCTTTAAAAGCAGTCCTACCTCTTCCAAGAGTCTGTGGTTCTCCGGCGTACGATGTGTATTCAGTTAACTCAACAGTTCTACTTAATGTAATATTTGCAAAACCGTCTGTTGTTGAATATATGTATAATCTTGGTTTAGCTACGTTACTTGTATCTCTATAATTTGGTGCAAGTATACATGCATACTTGTATCCATTATATTCAGTAATATCTACAGCGTAACCAAATTTAGATAATGCTCCGTATGTTTCGCTAGTTGTAGGACTATTCATAATTCTTACTGTTGCTCCTGTAGCTCTATTAAAAATAGCAACTTGTCCTGTATTTGGATTTACTGGAGTACCACTTACAGCACTTGTTCCATTTCCGCTACCGCCTGTAATTATAAAATCATTATCACCCCCTATGGCGGCACCAAAGAGATAACCTAGGCCATACCATCCTTGTGCATTACTTGGCATTGAGATAGTTCTTACTAATCCAGTACCTGGTATTCTTGGTGTAGTACTACTATCAACTATTGTTGCTGTAGTACTTAACCCACCGGTAGCATTTCCATTACTGTCAGTTGCTCCTAGTGTAACTGTTAATGTTTCTGTACCTTCAGTTGTTAGGTCTGATGTAATAATTGTTTTGCTTGCTGAATAGGGTGAGCCTTCGTATGTATATCCGTCTAACAATGTTAATACACCGCTTGTTTGGTTAAAATCTCCAGTGCCGCTTGCACTAATAGTATAACTAACTTGGGTACTAATACTATTATTTCCTGTTTTGTTAACTGTTATGGTAATCGTTTCGCCTTCGTTATATGTTGACTTATCAAGTGAAATACTATTATATACTGTTGCTACGTAATCATCTGATATTGATACTGTAGGACTTTGTAAATTCTCTGTATCATTTCCTACGCTGTCTGTGGCTGCAAGTGTAATCTTAAATGATTCTGTTCCTTCAGTTGCAAAGTCACCGTCTGCTCTCATTGTAACAGTTGCAGAGCCAGCTGCTCCAATAGTAAATAAAGAATCCCTACTTAAAAAGTCAGAATCATTTACTGTACCTGATACACTTGTAATAGTATAACCTACAGTAGTACCTTCTGGAACATCAGTTGTGCTAAGAGTAAATATTACTCTGTTCTCGTTAACTACGTATTCACTCTCGTCAATGCTTACACTACTAGCAGTTAATGTGTCATATGTACCAGTAACTTGTGCTTCATTTGCAGTTCTAGTTGATGGATATTGTCTACTTGTGCCTGGGTATAACACTCTAACATATCCTGGACCACCTGCTTGGGCAGCGCCTGATGATGGATTACTAGTATAGTTAGATCCTGATCCACCACCACCAAAATCGCCACCAATTCCATTTTGTCCTTCTTCACCACCTGATCCGCCTCCACCGTCGTTATTATATAACCCGCCGGCGCCCGCTACACCCTGTCCTAATTTACCTACACCTCCACCACCAGAGATACCTGGGCTTTGTGTTGTAGAGCCGCCGCCTCCGCCGCCTCCACCAGATCCAGCTGCGCCAGCTGACGTTGAATTTCCACTCTGTCCTGTGCCACCAGTACCACTATATCCTCCAGCGCCACCACCGCCACCACCTCTACTAAAACGTAGGCCTGCTCCGCCTGATCCGCCTGCATAACCTGATGTTCCAGTATAAGTGCTACTTGCTAATCCGCCAGCACCGCCTGAGGCTGCGCCACCACCACCGTTTGCTGAACACAGTGTTGTTGCACCGCTGTTTACTAATTTACTTAGGCCACCTGCTCCGCCACCTGAACTGTTTCTTACTCCTGCAGTTCCACCGGCGCCAACAGTTGCCGTTAATACTTCTCCTGGTGTAACTGATATATTATTTGCATATCCTAAAGTTCCGCCTGCACCAGCTCCACCGCTATATCCGCCTGACTGTTGAATTCCACTTCCACCTCCTCCACCAGCAATACATAAAATACTAATTTTAGTTACACCAGCTGGTACTGTCCATGTTCCGGAAGATGAAAAATCATGTTGACCAGTTACTGCTGTTAACGATGTATCACCTATTGTTACTGTAGGTGATTCTAAGGATCCTGTAGATGTTCCTACACTGTCAGTTGCAGCTAACACAACTTTATATGATTCTGGTCCTTCAGTTATTTCGTCTGCAGCTAGTTGAACTGAAAAATCTTGGACTTGTGATATATTATTTAATGCACTATTCCATACAATTGTGCGTGTAAGCGTAGCCGGTGTAAAATCCGAATCTGATACAGTTCCACTTACTCCTACTATTGTCGCAACTAGTGTTGTTCCGGTTGCAATATTTCTTCCTGTAATTCTAAAGGTACTTGTAGATGCTTCGTCAACTGTTGTTGCTGTTTGTAATGTAAAATTAGTATAGGCTGGTGTTGTATCAACTGAAGTATCGTTAATTGTAACTGTAACTGTTCCACCTGCGCCGTTATTTAAAACAATTTGAAATGTTTCTGCACCTTCACTTAGTGTACTATCTGCTGTTACAACAACAGACAAACTTGCTGTATTACTTTGGACAACAAAATTTCCTGTTAAACTAGCATTATTAATGTCAGCTGTACTTACACCACTTACAGTATATCCGACTTCAGTACCGTTTGGAACGTCAGTAGTTACTAGATTAACACTAAAATTATTTCCTTCATTTATAGAACTAGAACTTGCTGTTATTGAATATGTAGGATTTAAACTAGTATCATTAATTGGAATGGTGATTGCATCTTCACCATTATCCAAAGTAAACACAAGATTTTCAGTACTTTCAGTTGTAGCATCCTCAGCAATAATTATGTCAACGCTATCAGTTGTTCCTGTAACAAAATCTCCAGTTAAACTAGCACTGTTTATATCTGCACTAGTTACTCCAGAAATAGTATAACCAACTGTTGTTGCAGCACTAACGTTTGCTGTAGTAAGTGTTATTGTTACGCTACTGCCTTCGTCAACACTTGCTTTGTTTGTACCAAGGACGAATGTTTCGCCTACCGGAGTTGTACTAGAGTCTGCTATTGTCCAATTAGGCGTGCCTGTAATAGTAGTTGTTCCGTCTACTGGATGCTCATAACTGTATGACCAGGTTATTTGAAAAGTTTCAGGCCCCTCAGTTGTAAGGTCTTCGTCAATAATAAAACTTGCTGATGTTGTATTTGAAATAATTGTTAATGGACTAGTTGCAGTTGTACTGTAATCATTTGCATCAATATCGTTTGTTACTGTAGCTGTAGATGATTTTTCTGCAATTGCTGCTATGCTTCGATCATATGTTCCACCTGACGTAGTTAGTCCTCTAGATACACTAAGAAATCCCATAACATCGTCAATATTGATATTGCCACTTTCGTTTACATCGCCTCTTTGAAATCCGCTTGCTAAAACCGTAGTCCAAAATGCATAGTCAGGATCGGTGGCGAACCCTTGCGAAGCCCGTCCTATACTAGTTACAAGGGCATCAACAACTCCAGTAATAGAAAATGTTATTTCACTGTTGTCTGGTATTCCAGTTGTGTTAAATGTAACTGAAATCTCTGAGCCTTCTGATACAGATTGACCATTAGCTGGAGCATATGTAGGAGTTATAGTAGGTGCAACAAATGCTGCATCGGTTATACCACCAGGTGATGCTGTAAGTATTTTTCCGCTTGTATGTGTAAGTAACGGCATTTAGCTTCCTATCGATATATTACTTGGACCCGATAGTGTCCAAGGATTTGCTGTATTATATTTAGAATATAAAATTTTATTTGTTTGTCCCATCCTAGAATTTGAAATTTCGCCATAATCGTTATCAGCACCTGTATCATTTACAACACTTTTTGCATCGTCTACGATTCTATCTTTTAAATCGCTTGGTGACATGTCAGGAAACACTTGTAAATGTAAACATAATAACCCAGCAACTTGGGGTGCTGCCATTGAAGTTCCACTAATACTCATTTGATAAAATGTTGCATCGTCATCATATGTTACGGGTGCAAATTTTAATGTATTATAATTAGTACTAGTTGCACTCATAATATCTGATCCTGGTGCCCATATATTACACCCAGGACCTCTGCTTGAGAATATACTAGGCTTATCTTGATTACTTGCACTCACTGAACTATCTATACTTGCAACCATATAGGCATTTAAACTATAAGGTGAACTGCCTCTGTGATATGTATATGTAGCTCCCCATAATACTTCGTTAGCATAATCAGCACCAGCGGCTGTATCTATTTTATTATAATTATTTCCAGCTGCAATTACAACATGTATTCCAGCATCGACCATATCTTCAATTTCTGCATCTACTGACGCTGTCCTAACACTTATTCTACAAGCAGGCGCACCACCCGAAGATGTTCTACTTTGGTTTACACCAGTTGCTGCTTCTAGCTCTGCTCGAGTATTATAATCAACACCATAGGTCCAAGCAGTACCTCTGTATGTTCCTGATGTTGGATCTCCAGTTCTTGTGGCACCATATCCCCAACTCATATTTACGACTGTTGGTCTGTTAGCACTAGCACCTGACTTATTAGCATGCCATAACCGTATTGTATCAAATGAATTTGTTATACTAATGCCTGAATTGGGATCACTAGTACCTTCTAACCCACCTAATTTTTGTGCATATACTCTAGCATTTTTTGCCCAACCAAATGACTTGCCTGCAGCAATACCTGCACAATGAGTGCCATGTCCGTCATAGTCTGTATAAAAATTTGCGTCTTGTGTTTCACCAACAATACCACTACCACTAAACCAGTCAATCTCTTGTACTCTTGATGCAGACGGTTGTGCTGCATATCCTGATACTCCGGCATCACCATCTTGGAATATACGTTTTAGTATATTAAAATCTGGTTTACTAAGTACTGGGGCAAAATATTTGTTAAACATAGCATAACCCAATGGATTATTTGCTGACATACCTGCAGGTGTTTTTAATGTATCATCCCATTCAGGACTAAGACTGCCGCCGTCCCAAAATTCGCTCATGTCCCACATTGACCAGTTTACCAAATAAGTATATTCTTTATATGCTATTGTTGCTGCATCAGGATCTGTCGCCCAGTCAGTAGAGTATCCACTCGGATCGTATAGTCCTGCGTCAATAGCTTCTTTCATAGCAAGATGTAATTCTGTAGTTGTCCAAGAAAAACTTGGGTTACCATTTAATATCAAAAGCAATGTTTCCATTGGGACTTGTGTTGCACTTCCTTCTACAGCCCCCGGAATACCAAAGTTGTGTATTGTATGGAACAAGTGTTCCATCATTTCTTCAATGTCTCTATCACTAGTAGAAGGTGATGGTCCTGATGTATTTAAATACCATACCATGTCATTAACTGCATGACTATCTAAAAATGTTTGATATCCAGCATAACTTGGAATGCCTGCATCTAATAACCAGTTGGGTGTATATGATGCTCCGCCACCATAACCAATTCTTTGTGCTGTTGGAGTTCCTGCATGTGTTGTTCCTGCATCACCTTTAAGTGTTGCAATTAAATTTTTCTGTTGTGTAATATCAATGCTATCTCCATTAGGATCAATTAATAACTTTACAGCCTGTGCTGTTTTCTTTACCCATTCATCTGGTACAGTTGATTGTCCGCCGACAGCTCCTGCCGCTACAAGTTTTACACCTCTTACAGTTAAACTTCTGTCAAAAACTGCTCCGTTAGTTGCATCACTTACAAGTGCTCCACTTACATATTCAGTTGTATCGGACATATAAAACTCGGGGTGATCTGCTTGTATTCCGCTGTCTTGTACAATAAAGTCAACACCTGTTCCATCTATAGGATATGTATAGTCACCAGTTAGTGTAGTTGCATCGTCAAATACACCTACGTTTGCTTCTTCTATACATCTTCGTAATCCCCAGTTTGCATGGGTGTTGTTTGTGCTTGATCCTCTATACCATATTTCACTTTGACTAGCATTTAAGCCTATTGAAATATCATCGCGTTGATCCGCTGGTATTTCAACAGCTAACACTCTTTCGTCACTTGCTAATGTTTCTGCTTCTGCATCAGTTAACATCCAATGGGTCATTCTTTTTGATCCCCATCTTGGATTAGCTACTTCTACTGCTCTATTTGGAATTGGTCCAGATCCTGTGTCTGCGGCAACTTCTGCGTCAAACTCTTCTAAATCTATACCTCTATTTACAACTACTACGTACTCTTTTTCATTAGCCATAACTTGTTAAACTCCCTATAACAGACCATGCTCCACCAGTTCTTATTAATGCAAATGTAACCATATCGGTTTTATTAGCATTTCCTGTTGGTGTTGTACCATCTTCCCAATTAATTGTAGTTGATGACCCTGCTATTGTTACTGCTGTTGGCATATATGCTGATGCGCCTTGCACTAGCACTAACGCAACACCTATAACCCTATTGTCTGTAGTAGGAACGTTTGTAAAGTTTGCTGTAAAGTTGGCAGCTATTGAGGCATGTCTCCATACCGATGCTGTTGCAAGACTATGATCGACAATGCTTGATGCACCTGTTTTATTGCCAACAACTTCACTTGATCTAGCAATACCACTTAAGAATACACCGTCAGTTGCTGACAATGTTAAAGATGTGGAACTAGTAAAGTTTGTTACTCCAAGACCAGTACTTATAATGCTAGGTGATGTAACACTATCAAACACAACATCGTCTGTTGTATTTAAACTTTGATTATAGCCTCCACCGCCACCTGCAACTGAACCTGGTTTCCACGTACTTGTTGAATTGTCCCATACTATTGCTTGACCATTTGTTGGTGCTACTGTAGTTGTATCAACATCTGACAAATCATCTATTGAACCAGGTATTGTTGGTGGACTTATTAAGTCCGAATAAGCACCAGTAGTGGCTATTGTAGCTAATGTTGGTGCTCCTACTAAATCAGAATAAGATCCGCTGAATACATTACCCGCAACAGGCTGTACCCATTGACTGCTATCAGCATCTTCTATATAAACATAAAGATATCCTGATGTACTATTATACCAAATATTTCCTGCACTAGGACTGTCTGGTGCTGTATCACTTACAGCTAAACTTGCGCCACCACCACCTGCTGCTGCAGTTCCCACAGTAATTGTATTTCCCATATTAGTATGATTTTGACACCAGTAATATAGGGTAGCGGGTGAAGTCGATGTACATGTTATTTGTACTTGTCTTTTTGTAGACCGAGAAAATTTATTCCAGTACGTTTCTTTATCAACTACTAAGTCTTCTAGTAAATATACTACGCCATCTAAGAATGTTAGGCCACCGCCTAATTCTCCGTTTGCTGTTTGTGAAAAGTTTAACGGATGTTGGTTAATTGCGGCGCCTTCGGCATTAGGAAAATAAAGATTTGTAAAGTTAGATTGTTCAAAAACGTATGTGTAGCCAACAGTAAATGATAATGCAGGTGCATATACACCGTCACCGTTAAACACATACTTATTTCCGCTACCGTCTGTTCCTACTGTAACATTATACTTAACTGTTGCAATTTCGGCTTTGGCTGCATTGATGCGTAGTCTATCTTGACTAACAATTTCAAAGCCGCCGCGGTCAATACCATTATAGACTCTAAGTGTTTTTGTTTCTTTTTCGTAAAAAAGCTCACCACTTGCTCCGACGTTTCTATTTAAAAAATCGTTAGGGCGGGGTACTAATCTTACTCTATCGAATACGGGTGCTACTGGTAAAACCATAGGTTATTCCTTAACCTAATAGGCCGTGTGCTGTAAATGCTCTAATTGCATCAGGCTCAAATCTATGGTCAGATTCTGCATTTGTAGAAATGTTCACACTACCTTCTGGTCTTGCTGGATCGATTGAAGCTGCATATCTTTCAGCAATCATTTCGTCTGTCTGGTCAATCTCGTATCCAATTGATTCTACTACTGCACCTGTGTGCTCTGCTGCAAATGCGTTTGCTTTTGCTTCATCAGGGAACTTACGGACTTCTTCATATCCGTCACCATCCGGGTCCCAAGTATGGTAAAGCATTACGTCCGCTTTTGTCGGATGTGGTTTTTTAACTGCATATGGCATATATTTCTCCTATAAAAATTACATATATATTTATTGTAACTGATCTGCAAAATCAGCCAAATTGTCAAATACATAGGTTTTCTTTTTAATTTCCTTGTACGTATACTTATTTAGCTGTTTCTCGGTTTCTATTCCGTAGCCTGTTCTTACAAGTACAGGCCTTGCTCCTACCTTCATAGCAGCTCGCAAATCACTCATTTTATCACCTACATAAAACCCTTGCTTCCAGTTTATGCCTTTTATTTCTTTTGCACAACGCTTAAACATACCTGCATTGGGCTTTGCATACATATCGGATTTTAAACTACTTTCGCTATAGTATATACCTTCAATGCTAGTACAACCTGCTTCGCCAAATAAGTTTAACATATGTTCATGTACTGATTCAACTTGTTCGTTTGTAAGCACACCTTTAGCAATGCCGCCTTGATTTGTAAGTACTACAATACGATGTCCTAGTCTGCGCAGTTTAGCTATTGCTTCTAAACTTCCTTCTATGGGCTCAAACTGATTTGCTGATTTTATATATGTGCCTAAATCTTTATTAATAACTCCGTCTCTATCTAACCCAATTACGCATTGTGTAGGTAGTGTTGGAGCTGCTGTAACAATCTTATACTTATCTATCATAGGTATACCAACCTGTTATTATATATTTTTCGCCTTTGTATATAGGATTACCTCTGTGAGGAAATGTAAATCCACAAGGAAAAATTACAACTTTACCTTGTTCAGGTATTATTTTTTTACCTTGATACAAAAATTCTGTTTCTCCGCCCTCTTCGACATCGTTAAGATATAGCATGTAATTAATAACTCTTGTGCTACTACTAATGTCACTTGCTTCTGCATGCCAAGAATGATATCCTTGATGTGGGCGTGTGCGCTGGATACTCATCCCTTTAGGACTATGTTGTTCACTCTGTTTAAGCATAATATATTTTTCCATATATTGTGCAGTATAAACTTCTTGTATTTTTTTATAGAAATAATCACACAACGAAAAATCATAATGATATTGGCCTTGAGTATGTGCCCA
>Ga0115004_10002999_pt1 | contig 13800 bp, 9 predicted proteins | sample ArcticOcean_MG_C_10_FD_88737 | JGI IMG/M metagenome (GOLD analysis project Ga0115004, IMG submission 88737) | Marine microbial communities from western Arctic Ocean - ArcticOcean_MG_CB11_90 | ecosystem: Environmental > Aquatic > Marine > Oceanic | place: Arctic Ocean: Canada Basin | collected...
AATAGTCCATTTCCAAGGAAATCCTACACCTAGAAAACGTAGAAAACAAGTACGTACCTCTCTCTCTCTCTCTCTCTTTAATCCTTTGCTTCGTTTAAACGACCACGCTACCGACGACGTCTTCGACCTCGCGTTCGTTTCTCCTAAACATCCAAAAACACCTAAAACTGTCTTTTTAACATTTTCAAAACATTCCACTTGTGCTGTTTTGTTTCCAAAACCACTTCAAAAACTTGCTGAGCTTAATTATTTAATAGGGGAATTCCACTGGACAGCTGGCTTGCTGGTGTTTCCAACACTTCAAAAACTTGAGCTTAATCAGTAGTAGGGAAGGAATAAGGAGAGTATACATATGAAACCAATCGCGCGCAATTGCATGCAAACGATCCTCTCTAGAACGCTCACGAAGCATCAAAAGCAGAACGCAATGATCCAAGCTAACTCTGTTCACGCTGGAACGAACAAGGAGGAACCGGCGCACAAATCGAAAGAAGATGTGAACATCAGGGATGGTCACGATTGGAACAAAGATGGGAGTAAACAACAGCCGTTGTTCAAATTCGGGTTACTGGCGGACATACAGTACTGCGATGTAGATGATAGAGCGAATTTCAGTGGGTCACAGATCAGGAGGTATCGGAACGCGTTGAACGTGGTTAAGAACGCGATTGAGCACTTTAATAAAGATGATGATGATGATTTTGAAGATGATGATGGAGGGAAGGCAAAGAAAAAGCGCGTAGGCGGCGTTGATTTTATAGTGCATAATGGGGACATAATAGACCATCAATGCGCGTTTGATTTCGAGTTAGATGAGTTTAGACCGAAAGAGGAAGGGAGGAGGCAGTTAAGTGATGTCATGGAGATACTCGATCGAGCGAAATGTAGGAAGTTCATATTCACGGTCGGTAACCACGAATTATATAACTTCACGAAAGAAGAGTTGAGAGAGGGCGTGAGATGTGAGAAAGGGAAGTATAAATTAGCATTTAAATGTGCAAATGCTGATGGGGATATGTATTACGTGGAGAAACCGCACGAGAAGTGGAAAGTTATTGTGTTGAATCCGTACGACGTTTCTATTTATTCAAACGGGCGCGAGCAAGGGTTGGACGTGAAAGCGCTCGAGTTGTTGAGAAAAAATAATCCAAACGCTGATAAATGGTGCGAAGAAAATCCAGAAGTTGTTCAAACCGAACGAATGAGTGGTACTTTTCCTTATTTTAAAGATTTAGAAGGCTTAAACGGTCGATGGGTGCCGTTTAACGGTGGCGTCGGCGAGCAGCAATTAGAGTTTTTACGAAAAGAGTTGAAATCGTCAAACGAACGAAACGAAAAAGTTTTGATTTTCTGTCACTTGCTCGTACATCCAAAGACAACTTCAGGTACTGGAAGGACACTGTTATGGAACTACGACGAGGTTTTATCGGTCATTCAAAACGTAGGGAATGGTTGCGTAAAGTGCGTCTTTTCTGGACATCAACACGAAGGCGGCGTCCACGTAGACGAGTTTGGGACGCACTTTGTCGTTCTCGAATCGCCAATGCTCGCGAGTGATGAAGATAAAGGTCATCCAGGACCATTCTGCGTCGTAGAGGTTAATGAAAATAGCGTTTTAATGAAAGGTTTTGGACGGAGTTTCGAAAGTCATTTGTTCCCATACGAGGAAGGGAAATCTTTCGTCGTCGATCGAGGGAGCGAAAGAGAAATTTTAGAATACCGCATTGACTTGAAATGAAATGAGTAGACGCGAGATATTCTTCTTATTTCTATTTTCGTTCTCGTTTTTGAACGATGGCTAAGGCTAAAAGAAGCCCAACTTCAATTAAAAAATTTTATGAATATAAAAAACCCAGGCCAGATGAAAATTATTGGTCAGGGAAGTTTTCAACGCACTTTATTTACTTGTTTTCGTTGTTATTATTATTACATCTCTACTATTGCGTGTAATTTACTACATACATATCAGTACATGTATATCTTTTCATATACGCGGCATTCACTCTCTCGTAATTATTTATTCTCTATGTCACATAGTTTATCAGAGCGAGGCCAACTTTATAATAAAATTCAAAGCCTCGTTCGTCACCGTATTTACATATACACATAATCATAATCTCACGAATAAAGAAACGAATACACCGCAACAACACGACACAATCACATTAAATCCAACTCCTTCCCGTTTGTTTCGCGTAAAACCTTTGATGATACTCCTCGGCGTCGTACCACGTAACACCTACACTCTCGCTCGGTGCGTACACATCCGTCTTAATCGGCCCTTCCCCAGCTCGTTCCATTCGTTCGATCTTCTCTCGCACGGCCAAGAACTGTTGATCGTTCTGGCACCACACCGCGGATTTATATTGCGCCTTTGTTTTATAGGTCGCCGAATGTTCTTGGAAGAACACGTCCAAGATCTTCTCAAAGTTCGCTTCAGATTTCATGAAATCGATCTTAATCGCTTCGGTGTGACCGTCGCCGGCGCAGACCGTCGCGTACGTTGGATTTGCGGTTTTGCCGCCGCAGTAGCCGACTCTCGTGTGTACTACTAAGTTAGTTAACTTTGAGAAAACTTCCTCTGGACCCCAAAATCATCCAAGTGCGATTACGCAACTCTCCACTTCATCGGTCGATATCGCTTTTTGTGGTCGCACGCTACTGATTCTAATGGAAGCAGATGATGATGAAGAAGAAGTTTTTTTGTTTCGATCGAGAGCGATAGGTCTTGAGCCAGTGAAGAAGAACTGCGATGATCTCATTTTGGATATGTTTCTGACGACGACGAAGAAGAAGATTTTGATGATCAGAAAGAGAGATTTTGTGAAAATGAATAGACATAAAAAAGAAAAGCGGATATATATTATTCTCGTTCGATGGGAGAGAGCGACACAAAAAAAGATATGAATTATGATTAATATTAGCTTCTTCTGATCCTTAAAGGCCAATCGGGGAACTTCTGCGACCAATAGCGAACGCCGTAATGCTCGAGCTTGCGCGACTCGTCTTCCAAGTTCGCGCCTCGGTAAGATAATTTCATTAAACCGGGCATTATACCGCAACGGTCTCGGATGTGGTCGCGTAAGTCGGAGACTCGGATCTTCGAAGGGACTCTGATCCAGAATGGACCGCCGTATTCTGAGTCCGTGTGTAGTTCGGAGACGACGAGGAGGTTAATGATTGGGCAGTCGCCGTAGCGCTCGCGGTAGACGTATTCGCCGTGCGGTATGCCGGCTTCGAACGCTTTTTTTCTATCCGCCTCTTCTTGCTCCGGGGTCGGTTCGTAAGGCGCTACCCATTCGGTGACGTTGCCGCCGTCTCGAGTCGTTTGCGGGCAATATCTGTTTTTCGTTTTCGCGCGTCGAAGAATGATATCCGTAAGTTATGTACGTATGTCGTAGTCGAATAGAACGCGAGGAGAGAAAAGAGAATAAAACGAAAATAAGTAAACGTACTTTTCATCCTCCATATAAAACGGATAATTATTCGGCGGAATATCAAAATACCCAGTCTTACCCGTCCCTGGCTTATCGTTGTACTTACTAAACGCGCGGTACCTATAAAAAATTTAAAGCAGAAGAGGAAAAATGTTCGTTTCGTTTTGTTAAATATATTCGAGAAGAACGTATTATTTACGCGAAATCTGATTCGTGCAACGCAGACGACCGGCTCAGTTCAATTGAAGAATAATCACATTGAATTCAAGATCGTCCTGAGTTACCTTCTTCGTCGTCGATTGCCTTTTTGAAGCGTGCGCGCTAAAATAAAAAACACGCGTTCTTCTTCTTCTTCTTCGCTTTGCCCTTCCCCCTTTCGAGGAAACTGAGCGTTTTCTTTTCTATAAAAGTCAAACAAACAGAGACAAGACAAAGTAGTATACAGCGACACGTTCCAGATTCGCACGATCGATTTGCGCGCACGCACGAACTAATTGCATTTACGACTCAAATCAATATCCCACGATCATTCGCGGTCGTCCGTGTGATAAAAAGGAGCGAAACGCGAGCGCGTTTCGCATCGAAACAGCGCGTAGCGTAAATAAAAACGCCTTTTTTGGTCAAATCAAAAGTGAGCAAAAAATAGGTAAAAAAAAACTCTCGCTCTTCTTACCTCGCTGGAACGAACGCGTTCTTATCTAAACCTTGCACGCCGTGACTCCCTGGCGCGGCCGTGTGCTCGAAATCATCGAAGTCGAACGATTGTTCGTGCGCCGGTTTCAATCCTGACATTTGCGACGACATCGTTCGAGCGCGGTTTCCGCAAAAGTTTCGGTTGTAATTAAATCTGTCGAGATCTCGAGAAAAATGAATAAAACGAAACGTTTTTTTTTCCTCTGCTTTCGAATTGCATTTGCAATTTGGAAAAAAACGAACAACGAAGAAGAAGAAGAAGAAGAAGAAGAAGAAGAAGAAGACTCGAATTAGAGTAAACGAATGCGCAGGGCCTCCGGGCTCGCTACGCATGCGCAGCAGACGCAGACGCAATCACAAACAAGAGTACGAGCAGAAGAAGAAGAGCTCTTAGTGCTCGATCGCGATCAGAAAACGAGAAGAAAACCGAAACAAAACGTGACGGCGAGTAAACGAATGATCACCTTAAATCGAATAAGGGCATTCGCGTTTGCAGGTTTAGTCTTCGTGTTCATGAACAGTTTCTTGAACATGTTTAACGGAGGACGCGTGTTCAGGACACTGGATGAGTTAATAGAAGTGAACGAGCGCTTTGATGGTAGTGATAGTAACGAGACCGGTTCTTCGCTTAGGAGGACTGCTGTGAGAGATGGTCTGCGCGATGAGTACGAGAAAGATTTACGCTGGGACGAAGAGGTCGAACGACGAACGAGCGAAGAAAGGGAGGAGAGAAAACTGGAGAACCGCGAGAGGAGGAGACAGGATCATTTACTGGACTTACCGTCGAAGAAGAATAAGTTAGGGGAGGTTATACCTGATTTGATAACCGGGAAATGTAGGAGTAGGCACGCGCCGGATTTGTTTAAGATGCGAGTGTGGAAGGCGTTTGAGTTGGACGTTAGGAACGCGCCTTTGAACGCGAGTTTGATAAGTAATGGTGCGGATGCCATGGGTTTAGGGAGTAGTAGTGGTGCGATAGATTTCGGTTTTGTGCGCAATAATCAGTTTTTGATGACAGGGATGAGCGAGGTAGCGGTGAAAGGGGAGGATTCGATGCAGTTGACGGTTGATTTTCTCGAGACGTTGCCAGTCGTTAGAGGGTCGAGGGTGATGAAGATGCTTTTAGAGGGAGATATACCGAACGGAGTATCGCCGAGATTGGAGATTCCTGAAGAGTACGTCATCGATAAGTTGATTGGGTCGTTTCCGAAACATAAGAAGAAAAATAGTAGTAATAATGATAGTAGTAATAGCGATAGTAGTAGTAGTGGTAGTAGTAGTAGTAGTAGTAGTTTTCCGAGGTTCAAGACGTGCGCCGTGGTTGGAACGTCTGGAACTTTGAAAGACAAATCTCTAGGCGAACAGATTGATAAACACGAGGCTGTATTTAGAACAGATCTTGGAAGAACGATTGGATTCGAACGCGATGTTGGATCAAAAACGAACTTCGATTTCGCCATGGCGAGCGATTTACGAAGTTTAGTTCTGAATGAAAATGCATTTCTAGGTCGCGAAGAAGACGACGACGTTGAACCAGAGGACGATAGCGAAGCAAATGAAGAGAACGAAGGCGCGAAGCAGCGCAACGCAAAGAGAAGGCGGCGTAGAAACGCGTTACGACCACAAACGTTGGAATTAATCGCAAGAAGGAACTCGACGATTGTTTTACACGAACTGTTCTCGCGCGCCGCGTTGAGAGGGACGTACCCGCCATTCATACGCGCAATGGCTAAAATCAGAAACGAACGAGAGCAACAACAACTACAACCAAATGTCATCGCGGTAGAGCCGCGTTTACTTGTTCACATCCTCCAAACGTTCCACCGCGTCGCAAACGCGCTCGACCAATACGCGCACGAATCCGGCGCCCCATCCGGCGCGAAAGACATCTCCTCCTCGAGAGCGCAAGTCTCCTTAATCGCGACTCTCTTCGCTTTACAGACGTGCGAGAAAGTAACCGCGTACGGCCTCGCTCCACCGCTCGCGATTCAATCCAGCAGATCTTCCGAAACCGGCAAAACACAAAAAACGTACAGAAACTATTGGGATAAGAATTTCGCGCACGTCGGTACTTTAAAGAAGCACTCGAAAGATTCGAGCTTCGAAGTCTTACGAGCTATCGCGCAATGGCCTTGTTCTTTCGGTGTCTTGAAAATGGTCGATCCGAGGCCTTCGCTTAAGTCAGAGTAGGGAGATTTTTTGCCCAAAGTGAACCTGTTCACATTTCATAGGTGGTTTTGATTGAGTGAGTGAGGTCAACAAATTGGAAATCTTCATTATTGTATTACTATATTTAAATGATATCGTCGTCCTCGTTCTCCGTGCACGGACTGAACCTAATCTTACACAGCAATCGAGTGCGACGTACTCCTATTAATGCATTAACTAAATCACGATCATCGACTAGTAATTCTACTACTACTACTACTACTATAGACGAAGATACAAAAAAGATATCGTCAGCACAAGGGACGACAAAATCAGATACAGATACTAAGAAAGAAATCGTAGAGATATTACCATTGGAGTACAAACGGTTCAAAGAACAAAGAGCGATCGAAATGGCCGAAAGGATCGAAATCGTAGAAGTCACGGGGATCTCAGGCAGAGAAGAACGACCAGTGATGACTACGCTCGTGAGAACTAAAGAAAGAACTGATTTAGAGATTGAGGGGTGTTCGTATTTACCGTACGTGTTATTGCATGGGTTCGATTCGTCTTGTTTGGAGTATAGGAGGTTGTTTCCGTTACTTGAGAGGGAAGGGTGCGAAGTGTATGCTTTGGATTTATTAGGGTGGGGGTTCACTGATGGTGGCGATCGAGGCGTTGGGGATTATTCACCCGAAGCGAAATGTCGACATATGTATCAATGGTGGAAGCAGAATGTTAATAGACCGATTGTTTTATGCGGCGCGAGTCTTGGGGGTGCGGCCGCTATTGAGTTTGCAACAACGTATCCTGACGCAGTTGAGAGGTTAGTGTTGATCGATGCGCAAGGGTTTATTGATGGCATTGGTCCGATGGGCCTATTGCCTACGCCGATTGCGAAAGCGGGAGTTGATATTTTGAGGACGAGATTATTAAGAAACGCGGCGAATAAAATGGCATATTTTGATCAGAAATATGCCACAGATGATGCACAAAATGTTGGAAGGTTGCATACATTGTTGCCGCAATGGAACGACGCAACGTTGAGTTTTATGCGCTCCGGGGGGTTTCGCGTAGTCGAGAAAATTCCAAAGTTAAAGACAAAAACGATGGTGTTATGGGGAAGAGGCGATAAAATTTTAGAGCCCGCTAATGCTGAAAGATTTGAGAGAGAAATCGAAGATTGTAAGCTAGTGTGGGTCGAAGAAAGCGGCCACGTTCCACATTTAGAGCAACCAGAATTCACGTGCCAGCAATTATTAAGATTCGGGGCAAAATGATTTATTTATAAAAATAATATAGAATTAATTCGGAATAGCATTGTCATTATTATCGCTCTCTGCGAGTAACATAAAATTCATCGCAAACTGCGGATCGGCATCGTCTGGAATTTTTAGCAAACTGGACGAACCGTCTTCATTCCGGAACAAATCTAAACCGGGCATCATGTACATTTTTCCTATGTATACGCCCGGATAGACTTCGCGTATTTCATCTCGAAACTTGTTAAATTCGTGATTAAAATTTGAATAATCGAGACCAATAGTAGCGCGTTGATCAAAAAACGAAACCGCGTTATATTCAACATCGCCCCTGAACAACTCGATCGGCTCTTGCAACGATAAAAGACTGTTTAAGATTGGTCCGTACGATAATTTAATTCGATTCGTAACCGTAGTAACTCCGTCGTCGTCTTTCGTGAAACATTTTCCTCTCCAAGAATTAAAAGTCAGGGTTCGGCGCATGCCATAAAACTTTGCCATCGTCGTTTTCCAGTCGCTGCCAAGGATACAACCTCGGTAGCAGCCAGAGGGAATTTCGTTTCCGTTCAAAGGATAAGCTTGAATATACGCGTCGTCAAAACTCGATTCGTTAAACGCTCGAATAAAGTCATCAGAACGACATAACTCACTGTGCACGGACGAATCGATACCAGAGAAATCATCGCCTGGATCGATTCTCGCCAACCCTTTATCAGTAGCCAAAGCGTTTGCCATTCTCGTGAGCGTTTTCGCAAACTCTGAATTCGAGTTCGTCTTAACAAGGTCTTGATGTTTATCATCAATTTTCATTTGTTCAATCGCGGCTGTCTCCGCTCCGCGAGCCGAGATTCGATCAATTAAATATTTCCACGCGAATTGCGACAAACGTTCTGGGGCGTTGAAAATATTAATCGGCGGCGGTGGCGCTGGAAGCGGATTTCCATCAGCATCGACGTTTTGTGATCCTGATCCGAGTAATTTTCTCGAATTTATGACGAGTACTGGCACGGTCACGTCATCGCTCGCCATCGCGAAACATTTAATGAACACGCTCGCGAGTGCTAAACAGAGCATCGTCGAAACCGTCGAGGATGTTCTCATGGTTCTTGCCGTTTGTTATCACGCGTGTACAGAATTCTCGCGTCAAACTTGTTTTTATTCGTAAAAAAGGAGCTGATTTTATGTGGCTGCCAAATTAAAAATTCGGAGCGTTTTTTTCGTTCAAACAAACAAAAAAAAACCTAATTAATTAATTAACAAAATAAAAATGATCTCGCTCGTAAACACACCTAAAACAACGCCTAACAATAAAACAAACGTACGGTCGCGATTAATGATCGCCACAAAAAACGTACACCGCGCGCACCCATCGAGAAGCGAAAGATCGAAACAACGAGCGAGGCCAAGAAAGGAAAGACTCGGTTTACGAGACCGACTTCTCTTGAAAGGGATTGACCTCTTGGAACTGAACGAACGGAATTTCGACCATGAAAGGAATGTAATGAAAGATTTGAACGATGATCGATTCGCGAATAGTGAAATAGTTATTAGATACGATAGCGAAGAGCGTTCGATGAAGATGAGCGCAGAAGAGGATTATTTTGGTCGAGAGCGATGCGTTGAGCGAGTTAGACGTCTAGTAGCAGCAGATGAAGACGAAGATGATTGCGAGAAAAGTTCCCCAGGACAACTTTCTAATGAATGGTATAGGAAACGAGTTTCGATGATTACCGCGAGCGACGTCGGGAAGATTTTAGGAGATCCTAAAGAAACGAATACGAATAGTAAGAGGAAGGAGTACGTGACGGCGGAGAAGGTTTTCGAGCGGAAGAGAGAGTTGAGGGCGGAGTACGCGAGCGCGTCGTCGTCGAGCGCGAGCGTCGTCGAGAAGAAGGTAGCGCCGGCAATTAATCACGGGAATTCTTTCGAGAGCGTTGCTTTAGAACATTACGCGAAGATATGTGGCGAGCGATTGATAAAGTTTGGAATGAAAACGCACGATGAGCTCGTTTTTCTAGGAGCGTCGCCCGATTCTTTAACGGAAAGTGGGAAAATAGTCGAAGTCAAATGTCCTTTTACAAGAAAGATTCAGAAACAAACGCGCTTACTCGAGCACTATGCGCAGATTCAAACAACGTTGGAAGTTTTCGATTTAGAAGTTTGTGATTTCGTGCAATTCAAACCTAGCGGAAAAGGAACTGGTTTTTCTGGAGACGTTTCGAGACCTCGGATGTTAATTGAAAGTGTCAAACGAGACCGAGAATGGTTCGCGAGTAATCGATCGAAGCTTATTGCGATGGCCGAAAATTTGCCGCCGCCTCTATCATAAAGAGAAAGAGAAGGTCGCAGTAGCAGTAATATTAGAACTTAGAATTATTTTAGCGAGCGCTCACATGTTGTACAATGACTTCCTATATATTTGCTAATTAAATAATTATTAAAGTTCGCTAGTTTTTTCTTCCGCTACTCCGTCTTCGACGTAAAACTCTGCGGGCGATTTAGCTCGTTTCACTCGCGCTCTCAACTTCTCCGTCGCAAATCTACCAGCTCTATCATCTTTAGTATATTTGGCCCCTTTCATTGCCGGTCCGTTCCAAAACATCGCTCTAGGTATGACTTCTAACTTTGCTCCGTTTAAGGTCAATCGCGCGAAAAATTCCCAAATATCGTACCCGTCCGAATGGCTCTTATCGAATAAAACAAGTCCGGCGTGTTTAATTAACGAATTCAAGGTGACCATGAAAACAGGACCGCCAAAACAGTTTCTAGTCGTGGCAACTGCAAAAGCGCTTCCAAGAAATGGTTGAAACTGTCGAAGCTTTGCAGAAGTCAACTTGCGGATTTCAGAATCCTCGGAGAGCTCGGAAACGCCGTCGTAAACGTGCGCGAAAGAAGTAACGATTGAAGCGTCAAAACGAAACAAAGCGGATTGGAAAACGCGAAGCGCGTGCGGTTCAAGCACATTCCCCGCATCGACAAACGCAATTTCACTGAAACCGTTCTTCTCTCGGCTTAATATTGCAGTTTTGAACGCAAAGTTTCGGCAAACAGCTGAAGATGCGCCAATTTTTTCAACAATAACGAGTTCATATCCCCTCATTTTCTCATCTCCGTCGTCCACTTTAAATAACGGATTACGTTCGCTAGATGTGCAAACGACGACGGTTTTTGGCTTGACTAATTTCTGTTTTGTAATCGATTTCAGCGTTCGAACGAGATTTGCATCAACGTCTCGCGCTGAGACTACGACAAGGATTCCTTTCGAAATATTGTGCGCGTGCACATCGACCGCGTCGCGAGCCATTTCGGATTCTTCGATTATTTTCTTCCTCTTTCGTAGTATCATATTCGAGCTATTTTCTGCTTGCGCGTGCGATATTGCGATTTCGCGGTGAAACCGAACCCACTGTTTTTCGTTTTCAATAACATCGACAGCACTTTCGAACGCGTCTTTTATGAATCCGTTATCTCGAATCTCTCGCAGTTTTTCAGACAACGCGCTCGCGGAATTCCGCGGAAATATAATGTTAAAATCTTCGTCATAGTTTCCCTTTGTGTCCGTTTTTTTTTTAATGAGCTCGGGCAAACCTCCCGCGTCAGACGCGATAAAAGGCGCATTCACGCCGAACAGTTCGAACACACTCAATGGCGAATTCTCAACTAAAGATGGCAGGACAGCTAATCTTTTCTTTCCCTTCTCTAATAAATATCTCAACGCTTCAGCTGAACTTCTGTTCGTAAAAATTTGCACGTCGAGAACGACGTTCTCTTTTTCTCTCCAAGGTTTTGAACGCCTTTCGACGAATCTTTTAGACGGTTCACGATCGATCATGTTTCGGTCAGAGCCAAGAAACGTGACACGAAACGGTTTCACGTCGATTTTTCTCAATAACGAGTCAATTGCGTCGCAAAAAACGACAATGCCCTTGCGCGTTTCCAAGCGCCCAAAAAATACAAACTCCTCGATCAGTTCTACTTTTACTACTACTTCAACTTTAGATCCCGTCGTTTTTTCGAGTTTACTCTTCTTATTACTGCTACTAAACCAAGATGAAATCTTACTTCCTATTGAAGAAGAAGAGGAAGAAGAAGAAGAAGAAGCTCCTCCTATTCTGTCAATAGTACGATGATCATCATCGCCTTTTTCTTCACCTCCGATTTTGGTCTTGATGTAATTCTCGACGTCCAACGCCTCAATCATTGCTTTCTTCGCCTCAACCGGTAACACGTATGGTTGCACGAACACTCCTTCCTCGTTCTCTGGAATCTTCCACTTCGCTACAGTACTCATCCAATCTAATAAATACTCCGATGGCGATACGACGACATCGGCCAACTCCACGCTCTTCATCTCTAAAAAACTAGCCTCTAAATCCTCGACCGACTCGATCTTCTCCATATTCGCCTCTCTCGCCCATAGCAAAGGCCCGTGCGTCATGACGACCAACAAAGTGTTCTTCAATCCTAACCCGCTCTTCTTATGTAACAAACTATAATACCCAACACCTTGCCAATCCGGAAAATGAATGACATCAAACTCTTCATTCGTCCTCGATTGTTCGAACAACACCCAATCTAACACCGCGTACGAACCCGAAGCGTGATACGTTACCCCGCTCACTCTATGCGAAGGCATCGCTATTAACTTCACCCCTATTTCGTTTGCGTAATACTTCACCCATTTCTCAAACTCGTCCCCTCGCGCCTCATCGTTATCATCTGCATCATCTTCATCTCCATCATGCTTCGAGTTCGACCGAAAACGTTCCTCTCGAAATCTCGAATGCACTTTTCTCCCTTGCGTATATAACAGACTGACCTCGAATTCGAACAAATCTTCCTTGAGCGCTTTCGCTAACGCGGTGTAGAACGTGCCGATGCCCCCATTCGGTACTATGCCTGCGAATTCTGAGCACACGACGAGGATCTTACTTCTCCTTCTCGTCCGCGTGTTCCTCCTATCTTCTTCTTCCAATTCTTTCGTCTTGGCAATCCAATCCGTTCGTTCCAGATATGCCAGAGGTCTCTTTGCCATGAATACTCTGGCATGGCCGCGGTCATCCTTGCTCGTAAGTCTCGGCAACGAAGCTCGCGTCGCAAGCGCAGATTTTGATGTAAAGCAGGTGAAGAGCGATATGAGTAGTAAAACGCGCAGTGTTCTTCTTCCTACTGCGCACATTTTGTGAATTGTCAATTGTAGTAGTAAAATTTGCAACTAAATGCGCGAGAACGAGTTCGGCGAGAGATTATTTAGGTACGAATCGTTCGTAGGCCTGAAAACCTGGGCACTTTGTCTCCACGGCAAACGCGAGTACGTCCACGTGTGCATTTTCGTGCGCGAATGCACAGACTCGTTCGTCCCAAGGACAGTTCTTCTTGCGTAAATAGACGAGACATTGGAGCGTATTGAATTTTGCGCTCAAGGCGCACGCGCGTTCGTCGCACTCGCACTCGTTCTCGATGGCGTACGTGAGTATGGCGAGATTGCCTAAGCCTGATGCCACCGCAGTCGTCTTCCAGTTCCAGTCGCATTGTTTTACTTCCCTGGCCCATTTAAGTAACGCGAGATCGTTCGTTTCGCAGACTCGAGCTGAGAAATAATTTTGGTCCAACGCGTTATCCTCGTCATCGAACCTATCGTCATCTTTCCTCGCGCCCCAAGGAAACCGATCCCACGCCATCTCCAACGTAGACACGGAGGACAACTCTTTCACGGAAAACGTGCACGATAACTCAATCTTCGCCCTCATAACCGCTCTGCGACTCGCCCTACAACATTCATAAAACATCTTAATATCTGATCCGTTTAATTTCCCAGAAAGTAAAACATGTTTCTCGAAAATATCCGCGTAATCGACGATGAACTTCCACAAAGGACTCGGACCGAGCTTCAATCGCTCAACATCTGCAACGAGTTCTCGTTCTTCTTGTTCTTCCTTTTCTTTCTGATCTCTCTTCTGCTTCCTCTTCTGCGAACCAGTCAAAGGTTTCGTTTTCTTCATGTGTGATCAGGCTGAATTAGATTTTATGTGACCATTTGCAAATCTCTACTGTCTAAAAAGTTTACAAATTCTTTTCAAACATTTCCGTCATTAGAAATAAACACACACATAACTCGCTCTGTATATAAACTATCTACTACTACTACTACTACTACTACTACTACTACTACTATACTACTACGTCGTAGTAATAACAGCAGAAGCGTCTCCTCTGCTGCTTCTTCTGCGAACAAGCCAAAGGAGTCGTCTTCTTCTTCA
>Ga0115004_10003001_pt1 | contig 13799 bp, 12 predicted proteins | sample ArcticOcean_MG_C_10_FD_88737 | JGI IMG/M metagenome (GOLD analysis project Ga0115004, IMG submission 88737) | Marine microbial communities from western Arctic Ocean - ArcticOcean_MG_CB11_90 | ecosystem: Environmental > Aquatic > Marine > Oceanic | place: Arctic Ocean: Canada Basin | collected...
ACAAACACTTCAATCATGAAAGACATCTTCAAAACAGACAGACTTACAAACAAAAACGCAGTGTCGCTCTCATTGAGTGGTTCCAGATCTGCGCTTCATAGATTTATGTGATCGTGGCACTTTGAGATGTGTTAGGCTTTGTCTGACAATACCAAATAACTTAGAACTTAATATTCTAAAATTTAATATCTAGATGTTTAATAGTATCACGATGAAATTAAAGTTATATTGTAAAATAATATAAAATTGTCTATTAATATATTTTCAATATTGCCTCTTAATTGGGGGAATAATATATTAGTTTCACTAACTGGGAGGAAACAATGAAAAATATTCTAAACACTGTCACTGCAGGTCTTATCTGTACGGCTATAACGGCTACAATGGCCTGTGCTGAAACACGCATCACTTATAAATCTGCAAAAACAACATCATCTTATTATCAAATGGGCGTACAAATTGCAGAGGCGATGAAAGCGGGTTCTGATGGAAATATCATAGTCACAGTTGAAGAAAGCCAAGGGTCAGTTCAAAATGTGATGGAAGTCAAATCTCGCGGTGGTGATTACGTCTTTACAACACCGCCAGTGCTTGTGAAGCTTGCTCAAGGTGGCAAGGCAATGTTTAAAGATAAAGCTGATCAAAAGTTCGATGAAATTCGTGCTCTTTTTCCTATCCCATCTTTGACAATGCATTTTGTAATGTCTTTGAAGAGTGGCGTAAATGATTTTTCTGGCATGGAAGGTAAAACTATCCTGCTTGGTAAAGGTTCATTTGGCGCTAAAGAGGGTGCTAAATACCTAGGGTTGTTTGGTCTTGAAGGAAAAGTGAAGTTAGCAGAAGTTGAGCTTTCAAACGCAGTTTCAGCACTTAAAAATGGCCAAATCGACGGATTTGTTACTGCAGGATCGTATCCAGCGCCAAACGTTATTGAGGCGGCTGCTTCAACTGGTGTTAAGATTATGTCACTTAATGATGAACAAATCGCAAAAACCAAACGCGCAAAGCTTATTATTCCAGCTGGAACGTATGCAGGGCAGGATTCTGACATCATAACGACATCTCTTCCTGTTGCAGCATTTACTACCACAGCTATGAGCGATGATGCAGCTTATGCGCTTACCAAGACATATTGGGAAGGTAAAAAAAGCATGGGCATGGGTGCCGCATGGTGGAATGGTGTTAATAAAGGGCTGATGGCTAATATTTCTGGGAAGATTCATCCCGGTGCCATTCGCTATTACACTGAAGCTGGATTTACTCTGACTGACGCTCAGTTGTAATCTAAATTAGTTTTATATTATATAAAATCACTCGGGGCAGTTAAAATTGTTATTAATTCAACCACGGGGGCTTACCCCAAATTTTAGCAAGCTCCCGTGGATTGCCTTGGGTGCCCTGACAGTCTTATTTCACCTTGTATTGATTTTTTATGGCCTTGTTCCAAATTTAGTAGCAAGACCCATTCATATGGCACTCGCTTTGCCGTGGGTTTTATTTTTTACAAGTACGACACGAATTTCTAAATATTCAGGAATTCTATTTTCTATTCTGGGAGTATCTGCATGTTTTTGGATTGCGATTAATCATTCAAATTTAAGTGACCAATATGGCTCTCTTGAGGGAGACTTTCAAATATGTGTTGCAACTGTTTTGCTGCTTGTGGTCATTGAGGCAGCTCGTAGAGCCATCGGCTGGCCGTTGCCATTGGTTGCTTTAATAGCTTTAAGCTATGGTTTGTTTGGTCAATATATTCCAGGTGAATTTGGGCATTCTGGAACGCCCATTACTAGCTTTCTTGGAACGCTGACTATAGCTGAGGGGGGGATATGGGGTAGTTTAACAGGAATTTCTGTAGCTGTAGTAGCTATATTCGTAATTTTTGGTTCAGTCCTTAATGCTGGTGAAGCAGGGCAGGGCTTCATGAATGTTGCTGCTATAGCAGCGGGTCGTTTGAGAGGTGGAGCAGCAAAAGTCTCCGTAATATCTTCTGCACTATTTGGCTCTATTTCTGGATCTGCTTCTGCAAATGTGGCCTCAACAGGTGCGATCACTTTACCTGCTATGATCAAGCTAGGATATCCTAAGCGTTTGGCGGCAGCTGTTGAAGCCGTTGCGTCTTCAGGTGGTCAAATCATGCCGCCACTTATGGGTGCTGGTGCGTTTGTGATGGTCGAGCTGACTGGCGTATCCTATATAAGTATTATGTCAGCGGCATTCCTTCCGGCGGTGCTGTTTTTTGTAGTTGTTTGGGTCGGTATAAACGCTTATTCAAAACATTATGATTTGAAAGGCATTGCGGAGGAAGACAAGCCTAGTATTTCAGCTGTTCTTGTCACTTCTGTATTTTTTCTTGTACCGTTTTCTATTCTTCTTTGGGCCATGTTTGTTGGCGACTTCACACCTCAATATTCAGCCTGTATTGCGCTTATTGCTGGTGCTGGCATGTTGTTTATTGATGGAAAGTTCACATTTGACTTAGTTCGTACGGCTTCTAGGTTTGAGTATGTTTTTATAAATGCGGGCAAACAGGTCTCAATGATTGCCGCCATCATACTTTGTGCATCAATTATAGTTGGCGTTCTTTCGATTACCGGCCTAGGTATTAAAATCACTTCCCTTATTCTTTCGGCTTCTGGAGGGTTTTTGTGGCCTTCTTTATTTTTAACTGCGATTGCTTGCCTGATTTTAGGCATGGAGGTTCCTACAACTGCTGCTTATGTAATATGTGTGTCAGTTGCAGGCCCGGCGCTTATCCAATTGGGGCTTGATCCTATTCAAGCGCATTTATTTGTGTTTTGGTTTGCTCTTTTGTCAACTATAACGCCTCCGGTTTGTGGGGCTGTATTTATTGCAGCGGGAATGATCAATGAAAACTGGTTGAAAGTTGCCCTAACAGCAATGGCTTTAGGTGTAGGTTTATATTTGATCCCGCTTGCTTTAATTGCAAATCCAGAAATTATCCGCCTTGAAAGTGAACCTTTGGGTGCACTAATTACTTTTGTCCAATTAGCTGTGGGACTTTCAGCGGTTTCATTTGGTTTGATTGGCTACAAAACGTTTATATCCAAATTTACCGCAATTGGACTGGGAATGGTAATTATATTTGGTCGATTAGCTTTTTAAAAAGCTACTTTTTATTAAATCTTTAAATTTATATGTTTTTACTAATATTTGCTTAGATTAAATTTTTTTGATGTCTTTAATTTTTTATCCACCACTAAATAATAGGCCAAACCAGACAGGCTGCATTTATTGGATTACTTGAGCCTATCAATATTATAATACTTTTAGTGCTGGCTAAGGGAACCTTTTGGGTTGCAATGGCGTTGCACTAGAACAATTTTTGGGCGTTGGCTTTCCAGCATGTAAAAAGCTTTCAGTGACACACATTGTCAGGTTTGTAATGATCTCATTTGATTGGAACGTTGAAATCAACGTGCAATTCTTGCACGAACCGTCACCTGCAATAATGGACACATATTGATTTTATAAGATTAGTTAACCCATCTTACTAAGCTGTCAAATGGTGCCAAAAGACGCAATTTATATTGATATGATTTTTCTCGATATTCCATTAGAAAATGCATATTTGAAACTGTTACAATTATTTTTCATGGAAGCTAGCCCTCAATTTTTTAACAATAATATCTTATGATTTCTTAAAAATGAAATGCAAATTTCTTTGGTGATTAGTAATTTTGCGTCTTGGATACAGCTTGACTTAGGTGTTAAAATACAACACTTGATTTTAATCAAACAAGTGTCGTGTAATTTTGGCTGAACTATCAAAAACAGAAAAAGCTATATTGGAATTAATTTCTAATAACCCATTCATTGGGCAGTCTAACATAGCCAAAGATTTAAATTTAGCACGTTCTACTATAGCAGTTCATATAACTCAGCTTGTTAGTAAAGGTCTGTTACTTGGTCGTGGCTACATTCATCCAACATCCCAAAAAATAACATGCATTGGAGGGATAGCGTTTAATCGTAAGTATGCGCTGAATGATATACCCGTCCTTGGAACGTCCAACCCTGGTGTAAGCAGCCAAAGCCATGGTGGCGTTATACGAAACATTGCTGAAAATATGGCGCGGTTAGATGTTGATGTGTGTCTTATCTCTATTGTTGGTGAGGACGAGTCTGGTAGGGAATTACTATCTCATATGCGCAGCCTTGGTGTCGATATCAGTCAAGTTGCGTTCTCCAATGATAAACCAACGGCCGAATACGTTGCCATTTTTGATTCAGCTAATGAATTGGTCTTTGGTATAGCTAGCATGGAAATACTCGATCAAATCACTCCTGCGCAGATAGAGCGATCATGGTCGCATATTAGTTCTAGTGATTGGGTAGTTTTGGATTGTAATTTACCATCAGAGACTATTAAAAAAATACTGTATCTAAAGCAAAAAGAAAATTTTAAGATAGCGGTTGATACAGTATCTGTCTCAAAAGCTAAACGATTACCAAGAGATCTGTCTATGATTGATATACTATTTACCAATAGGGACGAAGCCAATGCGATCCTTAATTTTAGGTCTGAAATTAGTGGACCAGATATAGATGAGTTAGCTATCTTATTGCGCAAATTGGGGTCCAAAGGCGTTGTCCTTACAGATGGTGCTAATGGCCATGTTATAAATATAGAAGAGGAGGTTTTTGCAACACCGTCACTTTCCTCTAATGTTATTAACGTATCTGGTGCAGGAGATGCCTTAGTAGCTGGTTTTATTTCTAAAATACGCTCTGGTGCGTCGGTATGCGAAGCTTCAAAAGTTGGTGCAGCATTGTCCGCACTAACCATTGAATCTGAACTTGATGTTAGGCAAGATTTGAGCGTCAGTACTCTAAATAACTACATTGCAAAAAAAATAAAAGATTAAGGATTATTTATGCCCCTAAACTACCTACCCAGTTTTGTTGATATTCAAGAGGAAGTTTTGAACGCTCTCAATAAGAGCATGCCAGTTGTTGCCCTAGAAAGCACGATAATCACGCATGGCATGCCGTTTCCTAGTAACGTGGAAATGGCATTATCTGTAGAGTCTTTAATCCGTGATCGTGGTGCGGTGCCAGCAACAATTGCTGTGATAGATGGTCGTTTGAAAATTGGCATGAATGCGCTCGAACTAAATAAATTAGCACAAATTAAAGACGCTATGAAAATTTCACGCGCAGATATTGCTTTTGCTATATCTCAAGGAAAAACAGCAGGTACTACAGTTGCTGCAACAATGATCGTGGCGCGGATGGCTGGGATCAGAGTATTTGCAACTGGTGGAATTGGTGGGGTTCATATGGGGGCAGAAACCAGCTTCGATATTTCTGCAGATTTGACCGAGCTTGGGAAAACTAATGTTGTAGTTGTCGCTGCAGGCGCCAAAGCGATCCTTGATGTTCCAAAAACACTTGAGGTTCTGGAAACGCAAGGTGTTCCTGTAGTTGGTTATCAAACGGATAGTCTTCCCGCATTCTGGACAAGTGGTTCAGATTTAGAGGTTCCGTTACGGCTCGACAATGCGATGCAAATCTCAAACTTTTTAAAGGTACGTGATGAGCTTCAGCTTACTGCTGGTATATTGGTTGCAAACCCTATCCCCAAATTGGATGAAATACCCACTGCTATAATCAGAGCTTACATAAAAACGGCACAATGTGAGATGGAAGCAAAGCGTATTTCAGGCAAAGCAGTAACGCCCTTCTTGTTGAAGCGGATATTTGAATTATCAGATGGTAAAAGCTTGATTGCAAACATTGCACTTGTAAAAAATAATGCAAGACTCGCAGCAGATATTGCTGTCCAATTTTATAAATAGTTGTTTCGGCGACTGATTTTATATGGCCGGGGTATTGCAGACTATCCTCTGTGAGTACTGCATGAGTGGCGGGAAACATCCAAATAACCTCTTAATTAATAATCAATATTTTTCCATTTGACTGGCGTAATGTATACCATGCTGTCATCAACGCTGACCATCACTTCGCCGTCCTGAATGTTAACTTGTAGCTTCATCGAGCGATTTGCCTGTTTCCCGAGTTCGCGGGTATCATTTTCTGAAAAATTTATGACCTGAAGATTATGAAAACGGGTAGTGCTATTTTTAATTTTTTCCCACCATATTTCAGCAGTTTTACCTCCATAACAATAAATAAGCACTTCTTTAGATTTGCCACAGGATTGACGAACAATCTTTTCCCCCGGAAGTCCTAATGCCACCCACAATTCAAGCTCTCCACTCAAACTTTTTTGCCAAATATCGGGCTCATCATCTGATGAAAGGCCCTTAGAAAACTCTAATTGCTTATGGGCATTTAATGCAAAAGCTAAAATACGCACCATTAAGCGTTCATCCGTCTCTGAGGGATGTTTGGCAATGGTCAAATTATGGTTTTCGTAATAATGACGATCCATATCTGAAACGGAAAGCTGAACTTTATAAATAGTGGCTTTTTGTGCCATGATTTGTTCCTAAATAGTGACGATATGGATGTTTAATGTGTCTGATGACTTTGTTAAAGCAGATAAAAAAATCCTGATTTAAAATGAACCAAATAGTATTTTGGTTAGTTATCAGTTTTATAAATATAATCTATAAACTAAAATATTTATTACTATATATTTATATGAAAATTCGTATCACCATTAAGTTTGTAAATGGTGATACGTGCAACGAGCTTTTCCTGTTTCAATTGCCCCTAATTTAATCCACTTATGCTTTTATAATAATATTTAAGGTTTTAATAAATTATTAACCACCAAATCTGACCTACAAGAAATAACAATAGATGGAAGATATATACTGGTTAACAAATTACTAGGTAAAAGTAGTCGTTTGTTAATATTTGAACTATAATTAAGATTATATACCTTCATATTGGTATATAAGTTATAGGTTTATCGCTGCGCGTAAAGTTTGTTAGACGTACTGTCATTACTAAGCCACTGACATTAAATGTTCATTAATGCTTTTTTTTGAATTTTCTGCCCAGAAATAATGTATATGATATCTGGTGCACTTTTGCTTTGATTGGTTAGTTAGTACTCCTAGATTACTTTTATTGCGGTCAATTAACAAATATTGATGCCTCTTTTTTGAGAGTGCCACGCTTTATTTCTATCTCAGAATCAGTAGAGTTAAATTATGAGTATTTAGATAAAATCAAATATTTTTTTTTAATACTAAATAATTAAAAAAATTTAGACTATTGATTTTTAATAATAAAAAACTGTTTAAAATTTTATCTTGCACGAAATTAATTTGCCTGCTAAAAATTGGAAACGTTTCCATGGGGAGGGAAAGTTTGCGCCAAACGGTTACGATAAAAGATGTTGCATTACGTGCTGGTTGTGGAGTGGCAACTGTTAGTCGTGTTTTGAATAATTCTGGATCGGCCAGTGTTGACATGCAACAACGCGTTCAAGCAGCGGCTGATATGCTTGGATTTGAATTTAGTGAGGTTGGGCGTTCTTTACAAAGTAATACCACTCGGACAATCGGATGTGTGGTGCCGTCATTAGCAAATCCAGTCTACGCTGACGCTGTTCAGGGTGCTCAGGAATATTTTCAAGCGGCTGGATATCAAACACTGCTTGTGTGTACTAACTATGACCCTGAATTCGAAACGCAGGCCATTAGGACATTAACTGCCAAACAGGTAGATGGATTTGTTTTAACTGTTAGTGACTCGATTTTCAGTGAAGGATTAAAATCAATTAAGAGCCGTGGAATACCGCATTGTTTATTGTTCAGTATGGCATCTGATGATGAGCAAAGTTGGTCGGTTGATGATCTCTCTGCAGCATCAAGGGTTTCAGATGCGTTTGTTGAAAAGGGACATATTGACGTTGGGTTTTTAGCTCTAAAATTTAAAAGCTCCGATCGTGCGCGACAACGTTATCAGGGTTTTATGCAAGGATGCTACCGAAACGGCATGAAAAAACCTGCTTTATTAGAGATAAATGAAGATAGTCAAGAATTAACGGGCTTTCTTAAAGATTTTTTACAAAAAAATCCTACTCTCACAGGAATTTTTGCATCCAACGATTTTTTAGCGCTTGCGACAATCCGTAGTGCCCGGGCTTTAGGGTTAAATGTGCCTGGAGATTTGTCGATTGTTGGATTTGATGGCATCGAAGTGGGCACTATGGTAGAGCCGAGTCTTGCAACGATTGTGACTGATCCAAAAACGATGGGCAGGGGAGCAGCCAGAACTGTTTTGTCGGTTATTAATGGCACTTCAGCCCCTGTCTTGCCTGACCCCAAACTTACATTTAGTTTCCGCGCCGGAGGCAGTCTTGCCTTTCCAGCAGCAGAAAGAGCAGACGACGAAAAGGCTGCAACCCTTTCGCCGTCAAACAATCCAACCAATAAGAACGATAAAATTCAACAGGAGAGATTAAAATGAGATATAAACTAGCAGCTACATTAATGGCAATGACTTTAACGTCACCAGTGTTTGCCGAAGATGCCGTGTGTTACAATTGCCCACCACAATGGGCAGACTGGGCATCCATGTTAGAAGCAATCGACAAAGAAATCGATATTCAAATGCCACATGATAACAAAAACTCTGGCCAAACACTCAGTCAACTTTTGGCAGAGAGAAAAAATCCCATCGCTGATGTTGCATATTATGGGGTAACAACAGGTATTAAATCTGGCAATGAAGGCGTTGCGACTGCCTACAAGCCGGCTAAATTTGACGAAATCCCAGACGGTTTAAAAGATCCAGACGGAAAATGGTTTGCCATACACTATGGTACTCTGGGATTCTTCGTAAATGTTGATGCACTTGGAGGTGCGGATGTTCCTCAATGCTTTGCTGACCTGAAAAAACCAGAATATCGTGGCATGGTAGGTTATCTTGACCCGTCCTCCGCATTTGTTGGCTATGCTGGTGCAGTAGCTGCAAATATAGCATTTGGTGGTGATCTGGACAATTTTGACCCTGCTATCAATTATTTTAACGAACTAGCCAAAAATTCGCCCATCGTGCCAAAGCAAACTTCATACGCCCGAGTTGTTTCTGGTGAAATTCCAATCTTGTTTGACTATGATTTTAATGCCTATCGTGGTAAATATGAAGAGGATGGAAATTTTGAATTTGTTCTCCCATGTGAAGGGTCTGTACGAGTGCCTTATGTGATGAGCCTCGTCGCCAATGGGCCACACCCAGAGCTTGGAAAACGTGTTCTGGACTTCATCTTATCTGATAAGGGTCAAGCGATTTGGACTAATGCCTATCTACAACCCGCTCGACCAGTTGAACTTCCAGCAGATGTAGCAGCTAAATTTTTACCAGCCAGTGATTACGAACGTGCTATCGCAGTGGACTATGCAAAAATGGAAAAAGCGCAAGCTGGATTTGGTGAACGCTACCTGTCTGAAGTTAAGTAACTCTTATTTAGAAGGAAGAGCCGGACATTTGTTCGGCTCTTGCAAAAACCTATGACAAATCGAACTTTTGTAATAGCGTGCTTAATGCCACTATTAATTTTTTCTATAACTTTTCTTGCTTTGCCACTTGTGCGGTTATTTCTTGCATCTGGTGAAAGTGAGGCAGGCTGGGCAATTTATCTTGATATCTTACGTAAACCGCGTTATCTAAATACGCTAATTTTGACTGTATTAGTATCACTGGCAACAACTTTTGCTGCTTTAGCAGTCTCTACAACAGCAGGTATGTTTCTATCGCGTAACCGCTTTAAGGGACGAGGTATATTACTGTCGATAATGACGCTTCCACTTGCTTTTCCGGGAGTAGTTATTGGCTTTTTAATCATCTTGTTAGGTGGCCGTCAGGGATTGATTAACCAGATTACACCAGGACATGTTGTTTTTGCTTACTCAGTAATTGGGTTATTTTTAGGATACCTCTATTTTTCAATTCCGCGTGTATTATTAACAGTTATGGCTGCAGCTGAAAAGCTGGACCCAGTGCTAGAGGAAGCGGCAAGGACTTTGGGTGCTTCTCCCTTTCGAGTTGTAATTGATGTGATCTTGCCGGGCTTAATGCCTTCGTTGGTTGCGGCAGGGGCGATTGCCTTTGCTACAGCAATGGGTGCATTTGGAACGGCTTTCACATTAGCAACTAACATAGATGTTATCCCGATGGTGATTTATACAGAATTTACCTTATCAGCCAACATAGCCATGGCGGCGGCCCTATCGATTGTATTGGGTATTGTCACTTGGGCTTTATTGCTAATCGCTCGAAGTCTTTCGGGCACAACTGTCGCGGCAGGAGGCTGAGATGATCAAATCAAAAACCAAAATACTTCAATTGACTGTTACTCTTACTGCATGTGCCTTCCTATTTGTGCCCATTATTCTGTCGGTGTTGGCAGGTGTTACTGCAAATTACTTTCAGGGTATTTCTTCGGGTTTCACTCTGAAATGGGTGTTTCGCGTTTGGGAACTTTATGCAGATAGTATTTTTTTATCGATGAGGCTGGCTATCTCATGCCTGATTATGACGCTAATAATTGGTTTGCCAGCTGCCTATGGTTTGGCGCGCAATCCTGGTTGGTTGTCTCGTCTGCTTGAAGAGTTCATATCGCTTCCACTCGCGGTACCAGGATTGGCTCTAGCGTTAGCACTGTTGCAGCTTTACGGTTCCATGAAAGGATTTCGGGCCTCTTGGACGTTTATCCTTGTTGGCCATGTTCTCTACACAATGCCATTTATGGTGCGCTCTATTCTTGCAGTGTTAGCCTCCATAGATCTTAAAACGCTTGAAGAAGGTGCTGCTACGCTTGGTGCTTCACCATGGCAAAGGTTTCGTGATATTGTTGTGCCAAATGCAATGCCTGGCATTCTTGCTGGCGCACTAACAGTAGTTACACTTTCTATTGGAGAATTCAATCTGACATGGATGTTACACACGCCGTATCTCAAGACTCTGCCTGTTGGATTAGCCGATAGCTATGCATCCATGCGGCTTGAAGTAGCGTCTGCCTATACTCTCGTCTTCTTCGTACTTATCGTCCCACTTTTGATGGCTATGCAATGGGCATCAGCGCGTGCACAAAGGATATCTCAATGACTTTTAGACTAACTAATACTGCAAAAACTTACCCAGATGGAACACGTGCGCTTCTATCGACTAAACTGACTGTCAAAAATGGCGAAATTGTCTCACTACTTGGGCCGTCGGGATGTGGGAAGACCACTTTGCTTAGGATTATTGCGGGCCTTGAGACACCTGATTTAGGCAGTGATATTTGGTTTGACGAAGATAACGTTACATCTTTACCGGTTGAACGCCGTAATGTTGGTATGGTTTTCCAGTCTTATGCACTGTTCCCTAATATGTCCGTACGCGCAAATATTGGCTATGGGCTAAAAATGCAAAAACTTTCCAAACCAGAGATTGAAGCGCGTGTGTCAGAAGTTCTGGAAATGTGCCAACTTCAGAAATTTTCAGCTCGGGCCGTTAATGCGCTCTCTGGGGGGCAGCGCCAACGTGTTGCTCTTGCTCGAGCAATCGCGCCGCGGCCTAGGCTGCTATTGCTGGATGAACCTCTTTCTGCCCTTGACGCATCACTGCGGGAATCATTACGTGATGAATTAGCTGTACTATTACGCAAATTTAATATCACGGCAATTTTTGTGACCCATGACCAAGATGAAGCTATGGCAATTGCCGACCGTGTAGCGGTTATGTCCAATGGACGTATTGTCCAAAGTGGGACACCTGAAGAACTATATCGCCATCCGAACTCTGCTTTTGTTGCGGGCTTTGTTGGCAATGCAATGCGTCTTGATGGAAAATGCACAGGCAGTATTCTGACACTTGAAGGTGGTGGGCTAAAATTGCCAGGCGAAGGTTCAGGCCATAATGTTTTTGTCAGGGCTGAGGATGTTCGAATTGATGACAATGGTTCGCTATGTGGTCAGGTCGAAACTATAACCTTTCTTGGCACACATTATCGAATTGGGATCAAAGGCATTACGCCGAACTTGTTAACGTCAATTTTTGTTGGCCAAAGCGCTCCAAAGTTTGGTCAGTCTGTCAAGGTAGCAATTAAACCTGAAGCTTTAATTCTTTTACCGGCAGGAGAAATCTAATCGTGGCCAAAATTATTCAAATTTCGGACCCACATATTGTACCAAAAGGCGAACTTGCCTATGGCCGGGTTGATACTGAAGCTGCGCTCAAATCTTGCGTAGAAACCATTAATCGAATTTTGCCAGATATTGGACCTGTTGATATGGCGGTTGTGGCTGGAGATTTGACTGATTTTGGTACTGCAGAAGAGTATCAACGGTTCCGTAAAATTATGAAACCGCTTGCTATTCCTTACCGCGTTATCCCTGGAAACCATGATGACGTGACTAAAATGCGTGCTAGTTTTGCTGATCAGGACTGGATGCCAAGATCTGGCGCTATTAACTGGGATGCTGAGTTTTCTGATCTTGCGCTGATTGGTTTGGATACGAATGTTAAAGGTGCTGCACACGGGCACTTGACCGACACAACACTTGATTATCTAAAAGATACGTTGGCTACTTTAAGTAAGAAACCAGTTATCGTGGCAATTCATCATCCTCCTATTCTGACGGGTATTGAAAAAATGGATATTCAAAACCTGCGCGATAGTAGAAAATTGCAGACAATATTATCAGAATACCGGGGTGAGTTAAAACTTGTTTGTGGGCATGTTCATCGGAACATTACTGCAATTTTTGGTAGTGTTATCTGTCAAATTGCTCCTGGAACGTCTCATGCGGTAGCAATGGATCTGCGCAAAGGGGCTCAAAACTGCCTGTCAAAAGAACCCAGCGCCTTTTTATTACATGAAATGCGTGATGGAATTTTGACGCACAGCATTCCTGTTGGCCAATTTGATGGCCCACATTTGTTTTACCCAGGCAATCACTAGCTACGTCAAAAGTTACCAAAGTAGTTAAATGTACTTGTAATTATAGCATTGTGGCAGGCTGGCGCGCACCACTGTCTCTTTTGACTAATCTCAATAGTGAGATTTTAAAATTTATTTTGTTACCTGCCTTGTCCCCAAACACATTGTATCCTATGTCAAGTTGATGAAATTAAAAAATCCTTTCCGCCGTGAACACAAAACTGTCTCAATTGTACGTTTGAATGGCATGATAGCCTCTGGTCGAGGTTTAAATGATGCAAGTCTCGCACCTGTGCTTGAAAAAGCCTTTGCAAAGAAAACAAATGCTGTTGCATTGGTGATTAATTCACCTGGTGGGAGCCCAGTTCAGTCCTCTTTGATTGGCGCACGCATAAGGCGTTTGGCCGAAGAAAAGAAGATACCAGTTTATGCCTTTGTCGAGGATGTTGCCGCCTCAGGTGGGTATTGGCTTGCAGCGAGCGCAGACGAAATCTACGTTGATCCTTCCTCCATAGTTGGATCAATTGGAGTTATTTCTACAGGATTTGGTTTAGACCAGTTAATTGGAAAATATGGCATAGAGCGGCGTGTGCATACAGCTGGTAACTCAAAGTCTATGCTTGATCCATTTCAGCCGCAAAAAGATGAGGACGTTGAACGTCTAAAAATTCTACTAGAAGATGTACATCAAACTTTTAAAGATCACATTTTTGCCCGTCGTGGCACAAAATTGGCAGATAGGGATTTATTCACTGGAGAGATTTGGGTTGGTCAAAAAGCTATACAAGATGGTCTTGTTGATGGCATTGGTCATGTTGTACCATTTTTTAAACAAAAGTTTGGTGAAAAAGTGCGCTTTCGTATATTTGGACAAAAAAAATCAATTTTATCTCGATTTAGCACTCAGATTTTTGGTGACATGAGCTAT
>Ga0115004_10003005_pt1 | contig 13785 bp, 15 predicted proteins | sample ArcticOcean_MG_C_10_FD_88737 | JGI IMG/M metagenome (GOLD analysis project Ga0115004, IMG submission 88737) | Marine microbial communities from western Arctic Ocean - ArcticOcean_MG_CB11_90 | ecosystem: Environmental > Aquatic > Marine > Oceanic | place: Arctic Ocean: Canada Basin | collected...
ATAAAGGAGCGTAAGCGAATACAGTTTTATATTTATATAGTGCATATTACTTAGGAATGTCTAAAGTACTACCTGAGATTATCTTTGTTGACTTTAGTTCGTTAAATTCCATTAAATCTCTAATCGACATTTTATAGCCAACTGCAATATGGCTTAAGGTTTCTCCTGGGGTAACGTGATGCGTAATAATTGTAGAGTAGTTAAATATACTATCTTTGTTTAATGGGAATTTTGTCTTTGAAGCATTACTAGAAGGAATAAGGACAATACTGTTTTTTCTGAACCTCTTTCTAGAGCTGATTTGATTGACCTGAGCTAGAAGTTTTGTGTTTACACCAAATTTTTTTGCAACCTGATAAATTTTCTCACCAGGTTTTGGCTTATATGTTTTCCAGCTTACAAGTGGCTTGTCATAAATTGCCATATTACTATGGAAAGTTTGAATCGAGTTTATGGGCAGTAATATTTCTTGAGAGTAATGCTCAGATCTCATAAGCGGCCTTTTGTGTTGAGCGTTTAATAATTGAAATTCCTCCATTGAAATTTCAGCAAACTCTGCAATTAAGTCTGTATCAATTTCTTTTGGTATTGGTATAGAAGCAAAATAAGGCTTATCTGCAATATCAGATATATAAAGATCATATTTTTCTGGATTACTAATAATATTTTTAATTGCTAATAGTTTTGGGACATAATTTCTTGTCTCTCTTGGGAGTCTAATATTATAATAATCCGTAGGCTGCTTACTTTTTTTATTTTTTTTGATGGATCTTCCTACCCGACCCTCGCCGGCATTGTATGCAGCCAAAGCTAATTCCCATGAACCAAACATCCCGTACAATTTTTCAAGATAATCAAGTGCTGCAGTTGTGGATTCAATAACATTTCTTCTGTCATCTCGCCACCAATCTTGTTTTAATCCATAAACTCTGCCTGTTGATGGAATAAATTGCCACATACCCATTGCTTTCATTCGAGATTTTGCTAATGGATTATATGCACTTTCAATCATTGGAAGTAATGCGATTTCAGTAGGCATTCCTCGTAATTGAACTTGTTCAATCACATGAAATAGATATTTTTGTGACCTGTTAAGCATTCTGTCAATATATTCCGGCCTGTCTTGGTACCATTTTTCATATTTCTTAATTATTTTTTTGGCTTTTCTGGGTGGGTTAGAGTTCAAAGCAAAACCATCTTTAAGCCTAGGCCAAATACTTTTTGCTTGCGGGGCTTCATTTTTAGACCTAATCTCATTAGCATCAATAGCCGTATAATTTAGTATTGTTATTTTGTCGCCAAGCACATTAGTTATTGACCATGATGACTTGGGGAGAAGGAATATTGATACAAAAACAAAAATATGAATAATTTTAATTGTATTAAAATGCATCTTTTCGACCTCTAATGTCTTTAAATTCATCACTATTCGAAGCTCTAAGAAATGGATTAGTTGCAAGCTCTTCTGAAAGCAATGTGGGTAATGTTACATTCTGATTTAATGTTCTTTGATACCGGGCAGATAAATCTAGATTATTAACTTCTTCTGTCATAGCAAACCTTATATTGTTTAATGTATATTCGTGACCACAATAGATTTTTGTCGTTACATTTAGATCCTTAATTTTTTGAAGTGAGTTAAACATCTGCTCCGGTGTCCCTTCAAATAATCTCCCGCAACCACAGCCAAATAGAGTATCTCCACAAAATATTAATTCAGAATCGAGGTAAGCAACATGATCTAATGTATGGCCTGGTATTTCAATTACTTTATATTTCAATTTTGATTTATTTGTTGTAAGAATATCATTTTCTTGGACTGATTTATAATGAAAATCGAACTTACTTTTAGCTGGTCCGTAAACTATGATATCGGGATAATGATCTATAAGTTTTTTTACGCCATCAATATGGTCATAATGTTTATGTGTTATTAATATTGCTTCTGGCTCAACACCATTATTATCAATAAAATTAATTACCTGATATGCTTCTCCAGGATCGACTATTACAGCGAAGTGATTTCGAATAATAATCCAAATATAGTTATCTTTGAAGGCCTTTATTGGTAATATAGTACAAGGTAAATTTTCCGGTATCGGTATATGCATATTGTTATTGAGTGTACTATGGTTTTGTATTTTTTTTATAGAAAATGAGCTGGTTTAATTCTCCAGCTGGGAAACAATTGCTTATAAGAGAGCAGGCTATTATTGAAACTCTCATATATGATAAGTTCGGTTATTTTGCTATTCAGCTTGGTAATTATGATTGTAATTTATTGGCAGGAAGTAAAATTTCTAAACATTTATTTAGTGGTGGAAAACATCAAAATATTTCTTTTTCTAATTGTGCATTACCAATCAGTTCAGATTCAGTAGATTTAATTATTAGCCCTCATATTATTGAGCAAACCTCTGACAAGGAATTTTTTTTTAGTGAATTGTATAGAGCTATTATTCCTGGGGGGCATGTAGTTTTTGTTTCATTTAACCCTTATAGTTTTGCAGGGCTAAGAAAGGTATTTGGTTTTGAAAATACTACTCCGTGGAATGGTAATTTCATGCCAGCAAATACCCTTCAAAAGTCTTTAATTTCAACTGGATTTACTATAGATGAGGCAAAAATGAGCAATTATCAACTTATTTTTAATGATGGAGCTATGAATTTTAACGAGTCTTTTGAGAGCATTGGCTCAAGATGGCTACCATTTTTTGGTAATATATATTTTATCGTGGCAAAAAAAATAGAAGCTACTATTACCCCGATTAAGCCAAAGTGGATTAAGCCAAAGAAATTATCAGTAGTAATAAATAAAGGTTATTTATGATAAAAATATATACAGATGGATCGTGTAAGGGTAACCCAGGCCCAGGTGGCTGGGGTGCTCTCATTATTAGTAGGGGTGATAAAAAAGAAATATACGGTGGTGAAGAAAAAACTACAAATAATAGGATGGAATTATCAGCCGTTATAGAGGCTTTAAAAGCTATTGATAATCAGGTATGCCCCCTAACAATATTTACAGATTCAACATACGTTCTAAAAGGAATGTCTGAGTGGATAAAGGGGTGGAAGAGTAATAATTGGATATCAAGCAATAAAAAACCTGTAAAAAATAAAGATTTATGGATAATTTTGGACTCTTTGGCTTCATTGCATATAATAGAATGGATCTGGGTTAAGGGCCATTCTGGCCATCCTGAAAATGATAGAGCAGATTTTTTAGCAAACTTGGGCGTCGGTAAGGCGCATAAATAATGAAGCAAATATTCCTAGATACAGAAACAACAGGACTTGACCCTAATCAGGGGCATCGTATTATTGAGATTGCTGCGATTGAGATTCGAGATCGCCAACAAACAGATAATCGGTTTCATACCTATCTGAACCCAGAGAGAGATATTGATCCGGCGGCTAAAGAGGTTCACGGTATCTCTTTAGAATTCTTAAATGATAAACCCATATTTAATGATATTAGTGATGCTTTTTTGTCGTTTATTGAGGGAGCAGAACTTATAATTCATAATGCACCCTTTGATATAGGCTTTTTAAATATGGAGCTTGGTAAAATTGAAAAAAAGAAAGTTGAGGAGTATTGCTTTAAAATTACAGACAGCTTAAGACTCGCGAAGGAAAGTAGACCGGGACAAAGAAACAATTTAGATGCTCTTTGCAGGGCTTATGGAATCAATAACTCACATAGAAATCTTCATGGAGCTTTGTTGGACGCGGAGCTATTGGGTGAGGTATTTTTAGCGATGACGAGAGGGCAGGAAGCTTTTTCAATTAATTTTACTGATGAAAATACTGAGATTAAATTGGCGCCCGTAGACCAACAGAAATTACGTGTGATAAAACCGAGCCTAGAAGAGGTGGAACTCCATAATAACTATAAGCTATCACTTAAGAGCTTGATTGAATGGTAGGGTTTAACTAATATCGGCCCAGTTATTAGGTGTTTCATACAACCTAACTTTTACTGGAACTATTGAGTTGTTATACCTTTCCTTAAAAGCCTCTTTGAGTGATTCATATGCCACTGACGCCATATTTTCAGCTGTTGGTACCTTGTGGAGGATAACAGTTTTGTGATCTTTTAGACCCCCTAGGAATTCTACAACTTCATGATCTTTTTCGTAAACAATAAAAGCATGATCCCATCGATCAACTATAGTCCTTTTGATCAATTCCTTAGCATCTTTAAAATCTATAACCATGCCAAACTCAGAGTCTTGTTCTTTTTCACTAACTTCACCCTTGATAGTTACCTCAATTGCGTAACGGTGGCCATGCAGATTTTTACATGTACTTTTGTGACCAGGAATTCTATGTCCTGCATCAAACTCCATTCTAGTTGTAATTTCCATGGTTATGGTTTCTTAATGGCATTAATGGCATTAATACGCATTAATGCTGGTGGATGAGAGTCATAGAAATTTGAGTGCAAAGGATCAGGGGTTAGCGTTGATGCGTTGTCACGGTAAAGTTTAATCAACGACTGTTTAAGGTCCTCAGGTTTGGAAAATTTACAGGCGTACTCATCAGCCTCGAATTCATTCTTTCTTGAGTAATAAGCAATCACAGGCCTTATAAAAAAGATAAATAATGGCGAAACAAGCAAGAATAATAAGATAGCATTTGCATCATTTAACTGATAAACACCGAGCCCTTCATAGAACCAAATACTTTCTTTTAGGCTACCTAAAATATAAAGACCAATAAAACTTATCAAAAACATAAGGGTTATTCTTTTTTTAACATGCTCATGATGGAAATGTCCAAGTTCATGTGCTAGGACAGCCTCAATCTCGTTAGGGGTTAATTTTTCAAGTAATGTATCAAAAAATACAATTCTTTTTGATTTCCCAAACCCAGTGAAGTAAGCATTTCCATGATTACTTCTAAGAGAACCATTCATAACAAAAAGCCCACTAGATTTAAAGCCACATCTTAACAATAACTTCTCAATCTTATTTTTAAGATTGGTGTCACCTAAGGGTTGGAATTTGTTGAATAAGGGAGCTATATAAATGGGATATAGAGATATCATTGAAAAATTAAAAAGGCTAATGAATACCCATAACCAAAGCCACCATAATTCACCTAAATTACCGATAATCCAAAGAGATGTAAAGAGTATTGGAAGACCGATCACTATTGAAAGTAGTAGCTGTTTAATTCCGTCAAGAATAAATATTTTAATCGACATTCGATTAAACCCAAATTTCTCATCAATTTTGAAAATCTTAAAAAGATTGGCAGGTAAATCAATTAATGAAGATAGAACCATTACTGATATTATTACGATTGATCCTGAAATGAGGCTATTTAAATCTAAGGTAGAAATATAATTATTGAGCCAGTTGATTAAGCCGCCAATAGTAAGAACGTAAAGAAAAGATGCTTGCACTAAAAGATCGATAATATTTAATTTTGACTTGGCTACCGTATAATCCGCTGCTTTTTGGTGGTCTTTTGATTTAATGATAGATTTAAATTCGTTAGGAACATTACTTCGGTGATTTTTAACGTGACTTATATGTCTAGTGGATAGCCATACTTGAGTCATAACTGTAAAAATTATTAAAAATAAAAATAAAAATTGAAATGTTGAAGTCATAATGTAGTTGTTATTTTACAAAAGAATACATTGTGAATCAAAACGTAAACAAAAGTAAGTTAATCTGTCTAATTATAAAGAACTTTAATGGAAATCATGATGAGTAAAAATAATAGTAATTTAATATGGCTTGATATGGAGATGAGTGGTCTAAATCCAGAAACTGATATGGTTCTTGAAATTGCTCTAGTTATAACTGATCCTTATTTGACAATCATTGGCGAGGGGCCTGTGATAGTAATTCATCAAAGTGATGAGGTTTTGGCTAGAATGGATTCATGGAATCAGTCTACCCACGGAAAATCAGGCCTTATTGAGAAGGTCAAAAATTCGAATGTTACAGAGGATGAGGCCACCCATCAGTTAATTGAATTTATGAGTCAATATATCGAAAAAGGTAAATCCCCTATGTGCGGGAATTCGATTTGCCAAGATAGAAGATTTATGGCGAAACATATGCCATTATTGGAAAGTTTTTTTCATTACAGAAATTTAGATGTAAGCGTATTTAAGGAATTAGCTAAAAGATGGAAGCCTGAGTTAATTAGCGGATTCAAAAAACAGAGTAAGCACGAAGCATTGGCTGACATATTAGAGTCTATTGAAGAATTAAAATATTATAGAGAACACTTCATAAAAATATAAAATGTTTACAACAACAAATTTCCTGCTAGTTGGCCTCGCATCTGCTTTTGGTGCTTGGTTTCGTTGGATTATTGGCTACTTTTGTCATTATATATTCCCTGGGTTCCCATATGGTGCTTTGGTTGTAAATTTGTTGGGTGGCTTTTTAATGGGTTGTTCTATCGCATACTTTCAGTCACTTTCGTATATCAATGATGAATTAAAAACTATTATTAATATCGGATTTTTGGGGGGACTAACTACTTTTTCAGCATTTACTGCTGATCTTTTTCATTTGTTTGATAAAGATCAGCAAGTAACAGCTATTTTTTTAATGCTTGGTCATGTTTTTGGTTCGTTGTCTCTAGCATTCCTAGGCTGGCATATTTTTAATCTTATTTTGAAGTAGCCTTCTTAGTTTTTGCGGGTGGTTTAGCTTTGGCAACTGATTTAGCTTTGGCAACTGATTTAGGTTTGGCAACTGATTTAGGTTTGGCAACTGACCTAGATTTGGCAGCCTTCTTTTTTGTTTCAACCATCTCGATTTTCCCAGTAACCACATCTTCGGATTTCTTTTGCCATCCTGCTACTTTTTTCTTTGTTGGTTTCTTTGTTTCTATTTCCACCTCACTTGATTTAACCTGTTTAGTTTCAACTAAGCTTAAACCTATTTTAGCCAGATCTACCTTAGGTAGTGGCTGTCTTTTAGTTTTAGGAAGTGGCTTAGGAGTCACAGCTGCAATTGCAGGAGCAGAATAAGGCTTAATTGGCGCAGTCTCTTTTGCTTTAGAGTTCTCGTTAATAGATGCTCTTGGATTATCAGGGGCTGAAGTTATATTGTTTGCCACTTGCTCATTAGTTGTATTGTCTTTTTGGTTAGCATTCCCTTCATAACCTGGTTTATTTGATCCATTATTTGACCTCCTATTCCTATTCCTATTCCTATTATTTCTCGGTCTATTGGGTCTATTTAACCTCTCATTATCATTATCATTTGGTTTAATTGTAGCTTCTTGCCCCGATGGTTTATTGGTTATTTTTTTGTCTGAATCATCAGCTCCATTAGTAATTAAGTTTTTAAAGAAACCAAAGATCGAAGAGTTTTTTCCCTTTTTTGACGATCTTGAGGGCATTATTGCCTTAACTGCAGGCTCTAGCCTTTCTTCTATAATATTTTTTTCGTTTGCTTTATTCTCATCTTCAAGCGGAGGCTCAGCAACAGCATAACTAGCCTTGCCATGTTTTTTCGCTGATTTTTGTAGGTCGTATTTAGGTATTTCTAGATACTTATTGGGGATAATTACAATTTCGTTACCTGTCTTACTTTCAATATCAACAATTTCTTTACGTTTCTCATTAAGGAGAAGGGTAGCGACATCAACTGGCAGCTGAATAGCTATGGATTGACTACTTTCTTTGTTTGCCTCTTCCTGAATAAGTCTAAATATGAATAGAGCTGTAGATTGTATATCACGAACTCTTCCAGTTCCTTGGCATCTTGGGCAGGCTCCATTGACTGAATCGCCTATACTAGGTCTTAGGCGTGCCTAGATAACTCCAGCAATCCAAATTTTGAAATTTTCCCGATCTGAATTCGGGCTTTGTCTTGTTTTAGAGCATCTCTAATTCTATTTTCGACATCTCTCTGGTGTTTTGAATTTTCCATATCGATAAAGTCGATAACTATTAAGCCCCCAATATCTCTGAATCTTAATTGTTTAGCAAGCTCATCGGCTGCCTCAAGATTTGTGTTGTAGGCTGTGGATTCGATATCTCTACCTTTCGTTGACCTACTAGAATTTACATCCACAGAAACGAGCGCTTCAGTGTGGTCAATTACAATTGCCCCACCAGAAGGAAGTTGAACTTCTCTTAAAAATGCTGATTCAATTTGATTTTCAATATTAAATTTTGTAAATAAAGAAGTATCCTCATCATAGAATTTTATTCTCTCGGAATAGTTCGGCATTACATGGCTCATAAATTGTAGGGCTTGGTCGTAAATTTCTTTTTTATCAATTAAAACTTCTTCGATGTCTGTTGAAAAATAATCGCGAATAGCCCTGATCACCAAATTACTTTCTTGATATATAAGGAAGGGACCTTCCTGAGCATTTGCTGCATTTTCAATTGCATCCCATAATTGAGAAAGGTAGTCTAAGTCCCATTGTATTTGCTCAACAGAGGCACCAATACCAGCCGTCCTTCCAATAACACTAGTACCTTTTTTTATTTTAATTTGAGAGAGCACATCCTTAAAACTTGATCTTTCATCACCTTCAATTCTTCGCGAAATCCCACCACCATCATTATTATTTGGCATTAAGACTATGTAGCGACCTGCTAGTGAAAGGTATGATGTAAGTGCGGCGCCTTTATTGCCCCGCTCTTCCTTGGTAACTTGAATAATTAATTCCTGACCCTCTGAAATAACATCTTTTATAGAGATGTCTTTTTTTTTGGTTTTTTTGGAATAATATTCTGGTGATATTTCTTTGAATGGAAGGAATCCATGACGATCTACACCGTAGTTAACGAAGGCTGCTTCTAATGATGGCTCAACTCTTGTTATTACTGCTTTGTATATATTACTTTTCCGTTGCTCTTTGTTTCCACGCTCGAAGTCTAAATCTTCTAGTTTATTATCACTTACAATTGCAACTCGCAACTCTTCTGACTGTGTTGCATTAAATAACATCCTTTTCATTACGTCATATCTCCATTTATTTATGAAGATTTTAGATAAAGGAATTCCTATAAATTATTTAGATAAACTAGGTACAGTACTCCGTGTCAAAATTTTATTTGACAGGAAGCGGGCTCTATACATCTACTTTTTGGTGTAAAACTTTACTCTCTAAAAACTATTAATTTATTAAAATTCTATTATAAAAATCTTTTAATTTAAGCCTGCTTCTTGTTAAAGGTGAGCAGCACTAACCGTGAATTCTTTTGTTTATGTATAATTCAGAATTGTTTCTCTCTTTAATAAATTTAAAGATATCTGAAAAAATTAAGTATATGTGATAAATCATTAAAAGAAAACTAAATTATGCGTCTTGAGAATAAAAATAATGTTAAATATCATATAATTGACGAGGGTAGCGAAGGCCAAAAAATTGATAATTTTTTACTAAAAATATTAAAAAATGTCCCTAAGAGCCACGTATATAAATTATTGCGAAGTGGGCAAGTTCGAGTAAATAAGAAACGAATTCGTACTGATTTCAGATTGTCTAATGGTGATTCAGTTAGGATTCCTCCAGTTTCTTATAGAGAGAGAGATACTTTTGTTCCTACGACTGCAAATAAGTCACAGTTAACTGATATCGAAAAAGCTATCCTATTTGAGGATGATGCATTTATTGTTCTAAATAAACCACAAGGTATAGCGGTCCATGGGGGAAGTGGGGTTAATTTTGGTGTTATTGAGCTTTTAAGACAATCAAGACCCAGCGCTAAGTTTCTGGAGCTAGTACATCGTATTGATAAGGATACCTCTGGAGCTTTATTGGTTGCAAAAAAAAGATTAGCCTTAGTTGGTATTCATAAGCAAATGCGTGATAAATCCATGCATAAAAAGTACGAAGTAATTGTCAATGGTCAGTGGAATAAAAAACAACTTATTGTTGATTTGAATCTTTTAAAAAGTTCTGATATTGATGGGCAAAAGAAAGTATCTGTTGTCGATGACTCAAATTCTTCAGTAAACACAAAAAAATCTCGCTCTGTTTTTTTTCTTAAAAAAAATTTTAAAAGCTTTACTTTTCTTGAGGTAAAATTAATTACTGGTCGCACACATCAAATTAGAGTCCATCTTTCTCATCTTGGGTTCCCAATACTAGGCGATCAAAAATATGGGGATTTTGAGCTAAATAAGAAATTACGAAAGGTTGGGCTAGCACGTATGTTTCTTCATGCATCAGAAGTAGCTTTTACTCATCCCATTACTATGAAAGAAGTTCATTTTATAGCTCCAACTCCAAAAGAATTCAATAAAATTGATGCATTAAAATGAGTAAAAAATATAAGGTAATAATATTCGACTGGGATGGAACAATTGTTAATTCAACTGGATTGATTGTAAGGGCAATAAAGGAGGCTGCATTAATTAAGGGCATTCCCCTTAGCGACGAAAAAAAATTATTTTCAGTAATTGGTCTAGGTCTTGATCGGGCATTTCATAAGCTATTCAATTATTTGGGTGAAGATGAGTTTATAGAGTTACAACTACTGTATAAGGAATCTTATTTAAAAAGTATCAATGAAGTATCTTTGTTCGATGGAATTGAGTTTGGCATAAAAGATCTTCGTAGGCGTGGTTACAGCTTAGCCATTGCTACAGGAAAAAGTAGAAGGGGTCTTGATATGGCTTTACAGCAATCTGGATTGGAGTTGTTATTTGGCCTCACAAAAACAGTGGACGAATGTTTTTCTAAGCCACACCCACAAATGGTTAACGAAATATTAGATTTTTATTTGGCTAGAAAAGATGAGGCCCTAATAATTGGAGACTCAAGCTACGATCTTGAAATGGGATTAAATGCCGGTATTGACTCTTTGGGGGTGACATTTGGATCCCAGAGAAGGGAAGAGTTAGTAAAATACAAGCCTAAGGCAATAGTTGATAATGCTTATGAAATCTTTGAATGGATTATGAGGAACGAATAAAGATGCTGACAATCTATAAAGATCAATTCTCGCAAGAATCTTCAACAGTTAAATTTAATTATGAATTAGACGAAATTAAATTATCAGGTTTTGTTATTTTTTATAAGGGTAATTTTTATGCTTACCAAAATCAATGTATGCATCTTTCGGTAGAACTAGATTGGCAAGACAACGACTTTTTGGATGATGAAGGTAAGTTTATAATATGCGCAACTCATGGCGCAACATATAATCCAGTTGATGGCTATTGTGTTTCTGGGCCTTGTCAGGGCCAAAAATTAAAAAAAATAGCATTCGAAGAACGACCTGATAAAATAATTATTAAATAAATAAATAAAGGGATAATTTTAAGATGGCAGAAAAAGAAAATGAAAATGAAAATTGGGGCAATAAAGCTTTAGAAAAAATTTCTCAAACAGCTTTTATTGAACAAAAAAAAACTAGACGTTGGGGAATATTTTTTAAGCTTGCGACACTTATATATCTATCAGTTCTTTTGTTTCTTTTTGTCTTAAGCAATAATAATAAAATTGCTGCAACAGGTGATTTCACTGCATTAATATCTATAAACGGTGAAATAAGCAGTAAATCTGAAGCGAATGCAGGCGACTTTAAACGAAATTTAAATGATGCATACGATAATCCTGGTACCAAAGGTATAATTCTTTCTATTAACAGCCCGGGTGGTAGTCCTGTGCAGGCTGGCATTATGAATGATGAGATTAAGCGACTTAAATCTCTGAATCCCCAAATACCAATTTATGCTGTTGTTGAAGATATATGCGCTTCAGGGGCTTATTATATCGCTGTAGCTACAGACTCCATCTTTGTAGATAAAGCTAGCATTGTAGGTTCAATAGGTGTCTTGATGGATGGTTTTGGCTTTGAACAGTCTATTAACAAACTTGGAATTGAAAGAAGGTTAATGACAGCCGGCAAAAATAAGGCGGCATTAGATCCATTCTTACCTATAAATCCCGAACAGCAAGTCCATGTTCAGGCACTACTAGACCAGGTTCACCAGCAGTTTATCAATGTAGTAAAAGATGGAAGGGGATCAAAGCTAACATCTGGGGATGAAATTTTTTCAGGCCTCTTTTGGAATGGAGAAAAATCAATAAAGTTAGGTCTTTCAGATTATTTAGGTAATGTTGACTATGTTGCCCGTGAAATTATAGGTTATGAAAGAATTGAAGATTTTACGACTTATGAAACTTTTGCTGATCGATTCGCTAAACAATTAGGTATTAGTATAGGGTCTGAAATTAAAGGGAAATTATTTAATAATTTTGTTTTAAAATAAATACTTATAAATTTTTTTTTGTGTAGTTTATAAGATTATTTGTCGATGAATCAAAGGTCGTTGTCGCTGATTTCTTTCTTAATTCTGGCAGTACAAGTGAAGCAATCTGCTTGCCATATTCGACACCCCATTGATCAAAAGAGTTAATATTCCAAATAATACCTTGCACAAAAATCTTATGTTCATAAATTGCAATTAAACGACCCAGAGTTTTAGGATCTAGCTTATCAAATAAAATTGAGGTTGATGGGCGATTACCCATAAATGATTTATGACTTGCTAACAAATCAATATCCTTTTTAGGAAGTCCTTGCTCTAACATTTCATTCCTGGCTTCTTCCTCAGTTTTACCTAGCATTAAGGATTTAGTCTGAGCAATAAAATTAGATATCAGGATCTTGTGGTGCCCATCTCCATTTTCACCTATTTTGTATTGTGAATGAATTGGCATCAAAAAGTCTGTCGGAACAATTTCTGTGCCTTGATGAATTAATTGATAGAAGGCGTGCTGACCATTGGTTCCAGAATCTCCCCACAATATTGGTCCAGTATTGTGGAATACTCGATTACCCTCTCTATCAATAAACTTACCATTACTTTCCATGTCTAGCTGTTGAAGATATGAAGGTAATAATGAAAGACCTTGATCATAGGGTAAAATTGCATGCGTTGTAAAATTAAAGAAATTAATATTCCAAACACCAATTAATGCAAGGACTACAGGAATATTTTCCTCTGGTGGTGCAGTTCTAAAATGATTGTCTATATCATTCGCTCCGGATAAGAGTTCTTTAAAATTATCTATACCAATAAATATTGCAATTGATAGACCAATAGATGACCATAAAGAGTATCTTCCTCCAACCCAATCCCAAAATTTAAATATATTATCTGCAGCAATCCCAAAAGCCTCCACTGCAATTCTATTTGTAGAAATCGCAACAAAATGGTTTCTAGTAGCTGTGGGATCTTTAAGGTTTGTAATTAACCACTCTCTAGCAGAAAATGCATTTGTCATTGTTTCTTGTGTGGTGAAAGTTTTCGATGCGACAATAAATAGAGTTGTCTCTGGGTCACATTGCTCAAGCGTTTGAGCTAAATCTGCTCCGTCGACATTTGATACAAATAAAGGGATGATATTTTTTGCTCCATATGAGCTTAATGCCTTACAAACCATTTCTGGCCCAAGGTCTGATCCACCAATACCAATGTTTACAATTCGTTCAATTCTCTTACCGGTAAATCCTTTCCATTCCCCTGACCTTACAGACTCTGAGAAATTACCCATTTTAGCAATAGAGGCATTTATTTCTGGCATTAAATCCTTGCCATCAGATATTATAGGGGTATTTGATTTATTTCGTAATGCGGTATGAAGTGCAGATCGATTTTCACTAAAATTAATTTTCTCACCAGAAAATAATTTATCTCTCCACAGGTCCAGGTTTGCCTCATTTGCAAGGCTTGTGAGTAAAGGTAGCGTCTCGTTAGTAATGCGATTTTTAGAATAATCAATGAGCAAATCATCATATTGAATATGATTATTATTAAATCTATTTTCGTC
>Ga0115004_10003007_pt1 | contig 13783 bp, 9 predicted proteins | sample ArcticOcean_MG_C_10_FD_88737 | JGI IMG/M metagenome (GOLD analysis project Ga0115004, IMG submission 88737) | Marine microbial communities from western Arctic Ocean - ArcticOcean_MG_CB11_90 | ecosystem: Environmental > Aquatic > Marine > Oceanic | place: Arctic Ocean: Canada Basin | collected...
ATAGGACCTAGTCAACGTTTAAACAAGAATACGTTGATACAATGCATAACAAGAAAAACTGGTGGGAATGACACTATATTTAATAAAATTAACATTTGATATAATTACGCCTACGCTACAAGAATTTAAAACGCTTTAAATATAGTGACTAATACTAAACAATCAACGTGTATACTTGAGATCACTAATATAAATAGTATAACTAAGTACACGTAATAGCCAAAGTTAGTTTTATTCTTTATGTAGGACGAATAAATATTAAGGGGGGGGTTAAGAATCAATATCATTATTACAGGCAGTGGGTGATGTAAAAGTTATAACTAAACTACTTTATGAAAAAGGAGTATTAGCTTTTTACGTTTTAAGGCTCTTGTAGTAGAACCATTAATATATTTTTTATTTATATTAATACAGTAATTGTCATTAAATAAAGTACAATTTGGATCTAAGTTTTTAAGCACTCTCTGGGAACGCGTAACTCAGTTACAGCAGATGTAGCCTTTAATCTTATAGCGGTACAGAAACTCTTCATACCCAATTCTCGGGGGTTCAACAACTCGTACTAAGCCTTTTATGAAGAGCCCTTCAGTGTTAGAATGTCTAAATGAACCTTTATACAAATGGGAAATTTTAATTCATCTAATGTTTGTATTACCTGTAACAAATAGTCATGTTGGCTTTTGTAACAACTGAACTTTAATTAAAAAAGGGTAAAAGTCATGCAAAATAAAGGATAATGTGGTATAAAGATAATGTATAAAAAAACTATAAGTTTTGTTAGATAATGGTAAAACTAATAGGTTACCAGCTGTTGTGTGTAGCACTTAAACTATTAGAACTAATACTAGCCTAATGAATAAACCGTCTAACCTGTTAGGTATATAGTATAACGTTTTAGTTAAACGTAAATACAAAACAGCATACTTGTCAGCTCAATAATTAGTACGTTGTCATGTTTTTATATAAATTTAATGCAACTAAAGCGCTGGTTCGTTAACTGCAACGAGGTAATCTTGCCCAAGTCTCTTATCTCTTCCGTTCGTATACTACGTAGTATATTATATTACACCTCGCAATAGAGCATGTAACATGCAACGTAGTATAGCACGCTCTTTGGCAGATGTTATAATGCTTGGCATCTTATATAACATCTCATGTAACATGCTATGTGACATACCATGCTCTGTAACACGTTCTTTAGCTAGTGCTATAGTACGTGCCATATCGCGCAGCATAGCATCTTCCCCAATAAGTGCCATAGAACGTGCTATGTCGAGTAACATAGCACGTTCTTCGGCAAGTCTTACATTACATGCTATATCGAGCAATATAGCACGCTCTTCGGCACGTGCTATGCCACGTAGCACAACAAGTTCTTCAGTAAGCCTCGTGTTACCTGCTGTGTTACGCAGTATGTCACGTTCCTTAGCAAGTGCTGCAACACTTGCTATACCACGCAACATACTGAGTTCTCTAGTAAGTGTTATGTTACGTGACATATCATGTAACATGGTGCGCTCCTCAATACGTGCTATATTATGTAACCTACCACGTAGCATGTTAAGTTCATTATTAAGTGTCATATCGCTTAATATATCAAGAAACAAATCATGCTCCTCAACACGCGCTATAGCACGCAGCCTAATACCTGCTATAATACTTGCTGTGTCATGCAACATGGCACGTTCTTTAGCGAGTATTAGGCTGCGTGCTATATCGGCGTTAGTTAAAGGGGCGTCAACCGAGTGCTTAACTTGATTGCAAAATTTTTTAAAAAGTTTAATGTCATTGGAGTCCGACTTCATGCCAATATAGTTTAGTAAGTTTTGGTTAAAATGTGTTAGTAGCTCTAGCTCTTTACTAAAAGTAATAAAGGCCTTGGTGAAAAAACTGGTGTGTACGCCGTTAGTTGTTTTATTAAGTTGACTATTTGTGGAATAATCAACAAAAGTTTTAAAGCTCTTATTGTCAACCAACGAAGTAAAGCATGGTAAAAACGAGTTTAATAACGAGAAATTGTGTTGCATAGTAGATTCATGTCGGTACGTATCTTGTTTGGCATAGTTCTCTGGAGTATGAAGATTGTTTATCTTTTCTATTAAAAACTTGTTATCAACAATACCGCCACTAATATTATTACTGTATATTTTTGAAAATTTACCTATTTTTCGAAAGGTAGTTGGGTAATTATTAACGGGATTACCAACAGGCAAGTAGTTAGTAAAATTAAGAGTTGAGGCCACATCGTTAGGTGATGGGATTACGTAATTAGGCGTGTTTAGTTGCCCTGTTTTGCCTTTTTTTCGGTAAAACATTCGTATAACACTAGCGTCAAGACAGGGCAAGTTAATGTTACCAGACTTAATAGAATTGCCCACGAAAGATAAATGCAAAGGGTTAATACTATAATTTAGATCTATGTTTTTAGTGTAGAAGTACTCCCACCCCCACTGATAAGCTCTAATGCCAATTACTACTTCACCACTACTGAAACTGTCATAGTAGTCTGTTAATTCTACAGTTTCTGAAATTATAATTGATAAAGACCAAGAAGCAGGGACACAGACTGTGATTAAGTCAGCACACTTAGACCTACTTACTCCCCTAGTTTCTCTTTTTGGTTTAGCTCTGAGGTTACACCATCTGACTACATGTATAAAAGTTATAAAATAAAACATAATTAATGAGATAAAAAAAATCAGAGTCAATAATGGTAGTGTAGTATATGTATAAACCAAATTTCCTCATGAAGAAAAGAGGGTGATGCTATAAAAGGCTCTGGGTAATACAACTTACCGTCTGGTAAAGTTTTTATGTAGTCTACAATACTTTCATCCTTAATTTCATCAAAGAGGATCTCTAATTTAGTTGATTGGGCTTTAACTCCCAATGGAAACTTTTTGGTAGTACCTAGTGAACCCTTGAAAGAGGATAAATTTAATGCAACTAAAGTACTAGGCAAATATTACTAAAAACTTTTGAGAGAAAGTGTATGCTATAGGCTTCTAACAAGGGGCCATACCTAAAAGTAGTAAAATAAACGATTGTACATAGAAGTGTTGTAGGTTGTGGATAGTTTACACTAAAATATAAAAACTTGCGCTACAGCACGGTCTTCGCCAAGCATTATACCACGTAACATAGCACGCTCCTCAGTAAGTACTATATCATGCAACATAGCACGTTCCTAAGTAATTGCTGTATCACGTGCTATATCACGTGCCATGTCACGTGCTATGAAACGTAACGTACCACGTGCTATGGAACGTAACATAATACTTACTCTACTATGTTCTTTAGTAAGTTCCATACTACGTGCTATATCATGTGTCATGATACGTGCTAAAGAATGTTCCTCAGCGAGTGGTATAGCACGTGGTATATCACGTGCTATATCATGTAGTGTACCACGTGCTTCGGCAAGTTTTATGGCACGTGTTACACTACGTGATACAATACTTGGTATACCCAGTGTTATATTATGTAGTATTTCGCGTTCTTCACGAAGTACTACGTTACGAGGTACACCACCTAACACGTTACGTGCTTCGGCAAGTGCTACGGCATGTGGTAGAGCACGTAATATACCGCGTGCTATGGCACATTCTATACTATGTTCCTCAGCAAGTGCCATAGTGCGTTTTACGCTAGCACTAATTAAAGGAGCGCCACCCAAGTGCTTAATTTCACTGCAAAACTTTTTAAAAGAATTACTATCACTAGAGTCCAACTTCCCACTAGTGCAGTTTAGTAAGCCTCAGTTAATGCGTGCTAGTAATACAAGTTCTTTATTAAAAGCATTGAGGGACTTAGTGAAAAGATTGGCGTGTACGCTGTTAATTGTTTTGTTAGCTTGACTATTTATGGAATAATCAATAAAAGTTTTAAAGCTACTATTGTTAACTAACGAAGTAAAGTCCGGTAAAAACGAGTTTAATGACGAGAAATTGTGTTGCCTAGTAGACCCATATTGGTACGTATCTTGGTTGACATAGTTTTCTAAAGTATAAATATTATTTATCTTTTCTACTAAAAACTTGTTATTAGTAATACCAGTACTAATATTATTACTATATATTTTTGAAAATTTACCTATTTTTAGAAAGGTGGTCGGGCCATTAACAATGGGATTACTAGCGAACAAGTAGTTAGTAAAATTAACTGATTGTAAAGTAACTATAGTGCTTTATCAATAAACTAGTTTAAATTAAGATGTCTTTATGCTAGACTAAAAATATTATAACAGTTAAAACCCTCACTATTTAGGGTAACCGCTTTTGTAAAAGGTATTAGTATTTACACTTACTTGACTAACTAGATAGACATAGTAATACAAATTGGTACAAGTTAGTCAAAAAGAGTTTATAAACTTATAGTTGCTGGAGTTACCCCCATGACGCCTGAGTTAAGTGTTAGTACTCTTTCACTAAACGGTAAAAGGGTTCAGTGTTGTGCTGTAGAGTGTAACTATGGACAATATAACACTTAGTACCGGTAAATAGTTTAATTGTTTAATTGGTTGAGACATTTGCGAGCCAAAAGGAATTGAACCAGTTCTTAATGATTATGAGTCATTAGAGCAACCATGCATTGACTCGTTCAAAGAACAAAAGAGTTCCTTTACTAAATTTTGCTACTTAAAAATTGCAAATACGGACTCGCAAGATTTTCCTTTTTCTGGGTTTGCTGAATAGTGGAACGTGAAGTGTATGTCACAGTCAGAAAGGTGAAAAAACTCTGAGCCCTCGGATAAAATTTTAGATAATGCAAGAGTGCTGGCAGGTAAGTGCTTTACCCTAAAGGGTGTTGGTTGGCTGCATAAACTAGTGTGGCTATCGTTTAATATAGACATGTGTGTAAAGAGTTTTACCTGGCTTTGAAAGTTTTTGAAGTCGTCTTCTTTACTTAGGTTAAGTTTGTTTGGTTGACTTTGTATATTAAAACTTAAGGAGTTACTGAAACTTTGTAAAAATCATGACCTCTTTACTACCCAAAAAAAGCTCTCCTCTAAAAAGTTAAGACTTTTTGTAGTGGGCGCTGTTAGAAAATGGTTATACAAATTAGTCTGTTGTTTTATAGTTGCAGTGGACTTTACCTTTAAGGAGTTTATGTCACTTGAGAGTTTAGTTGATGCTCATATATTTTTAATGCTAAACGCTGAGCTTAGTACAGGGTTACCATACAATTTTTTAACATGAGTGCTACTAGAGACTTTTGTATTTAATTCGTGACCGAGTATACTATTTTTAGACAGTCATTTACTTTCTTTACTTAAATTTGTATTTTGTAAAATATTTTGGTATGATGTAATATAATACCTTACTGGTAGGCTTCTTAAAAAACAGAGGCTGGTTGTTTTATTATGTTGCTTAAGAAGTACGTCATTCTTGATGCTTTTACAAAAAAAACTGTCTTTACTTCTTATACCAAAAGTTGCTGAGTGGGCTATTAGTTCTTTAAATTGTGACAATGCTTTAATAGACAAGATTGCATCTTTTAGTTTATCCTTGTGTTTGTTTATGTGGTGTAAGCCTTTAAGTAACATTTGCATATTAGGCGGTAAAGAGGATTCATCTAGGTAAGTATTAAAACTGTTAAGTCGTGCACGAGGTTTAGTTATTCTTTGTGTTATTCTCTGCGCTCTAAGTAACTTACTAATATTAGGGTTTACTACTACGTGGCGTGTATATTTAAATAAGTCAGAAACTACTTGTGATACACAATACTGTACTGTGTACAGTAGTGCTATAATTCATGAGGCAAACATATCTTTAGCTGTTATAAAAAGTTCAATAATAATAGAGTGTGATAAGAGATTAAAATTCATATAAAAATTAGTAATAAGTAATAGTATTATAAATAACGAGAGTGCTAACGTAATATACTGTTTAAATTGTTTATTAAAGTTTGGTTTTATGTTAAATACATTTAGGTCGCTTCACTTTGAGTTTCGGTAAACGTTACCCAGCGCCTTAAAGCTTTGCGCTGTTTTTGTCGTTTTTTCAAATATCAATTTTGTCAAAGCTACAGTTGAGTAATTGTATTTTAGATTGTTATAATGCTTAGACGAAAAAAATTGAATCAAGCGGCTAACAAAATTCAAGGACCAGTAGAGGACTCGCACCTCAGATTTCTCATTACTACTAGAGTAACTTAACCAGTCTTATCAACACTGAGGTAACTATGGTAAAATTTGAATTAAAAGGTCACTAAGCATTATTATGCATATTAAACTAGTCTGTAGTATTAACAAGTACTTTACTTTTTAAAAGTTTAGTTTACTATTAGCGAATGTACAAAGATTTATACGGTAATAACTATCTATAACTGCTTACCTTACCAGTTTTTTTGTAAATAACTTGTTTTGCAAATCTGACACCCCTACCAGTGAATATATTTATACGTCTTTTTGATTTTAGGTTGTGAGCAGTGTATGCTATATCTTGCTTAATAAAACCAAATATTAAAAGTTTAATTTTAGACAAAAACTTAACTTTATTAAAAAATGAATAAACATATATTCGGTGGTAATAACCAAACTGTGGTGTGACTGTATTTCGTAAATTCTTGTATAAATAGTAACCTTTTCCTTTAAACCGGATTTTTTTAAAAAGGAAAGACGAAAGGGACGCTAGTAAAAGGTTAGCACTAGTTGCCCACATGTATGGTATAGTGCCAAATTTATAATTACTCACTGAAATTACATTCGTGTTAGGACAAATGATAACGTTTGATGAGTTGACCGGGACTGCAAACCTAAAAAAGTAACTAGGTGAATATAGGTGTACAGTATAGACTGGATTAATATTAGCGCATAGCATAATGAAAGATCATTGGTTTGAGAGTAATAAACTAACATCCCTGCGTGTACTTGGGTGCTTTTTAGTAAAAACAAGTTTGTCGCGTACTCGTAAGCGTCTGAGTTTTTTTTTAGCTAATTCCGGAGCCTTTTTGGGGTATAACATTTGAACTAAAAGTTATAAGTTAAGCCAACACTTTTCCTAAGGTGAACTAGATATAAATAGAGTAATTTAAACCTATTAAACTTATTAGTATTACTGTTTATCTCTAATGAGGTCGCTGTAGCATAATACTCATTTTTAAGTCTAACTTTAAAATTGGCTTTTCTTTTAATAGGTTTAAAAGCGTTAAAACATAGTATGAACCAATTTGAGTACTTAATTAATCACAGTCGTAGTGGGAAATACTCACCTGTTCTATAACGTAAGAGGTAGGAGTGTTCGATACTTAAATTATAGTTAGAGAAATAAAACCTCCTGTAATACCTTAAGTTCCCTATAGATATAGCCGATCTAGTGGACTTAGAGTACTTTTGAAAAAAGTGCTCATGGAAAAAGATTGGGTTGGAAAAAAGTAAACCGTATTTTAAATATAATTTTAGTAACTTAATAAAAATTTGACTGTTTTCAAAATTCCGTAGATAATTATTACGTGTGTCAGCATACCAGTGACTATACCAAAATTGACTAATACCTAATCTTGTGATAACTGGATACCCCATATTCCCCAAATAACAAACCACCTTTAGGCTTTAAAAAAAATTAGAATGCAATAATAACTGCTAAAATAAAAAATAGCAGGAATGCAAAAGTTTCAATGAATGCGAACCCTAACATAGCATAATTAAATAATATTTCTTCGTAGTCAGGTGCATAGGAAACGCTCTTTAACAAGGAAGCGAAAATTAAACCTACCCCGATGGCACAACCGGTAAAAGGAATAAATAGTATACCAAGAGAAATTGCTTTAGCAGCTTTTACGAATAACACAAATACATTAAATATAGAAAAAGATTTCTATATAATTTAATAGAATTTCCAGGAAGTTCACTAACCAAGAGTTCGTATTTAAAAAGTAGTAATACTCTCAAGGTAGTCGCATATAATTTATTAAGAAACTTATAAACACCATAACGTAAAAAAATAAAAAAAAATAAAAAAATTGTTTTAGTGATGAAACACAGTACGTAGTGAATGTAATTGGTATCTCTTTTGTAGATCAAACACGCCTTAAAAGACTAAGTCAAAAAATGAAGAGGAAGAAAAGGCATAAAAATAAGAATAAGTGGAACAGTAAAAAAGACGAGGCAAAAGGTCCGTCGTTTTTAAACCAAAAAACAGTTTTTACGTTGTGGTAGGTGAAATGATCTTTCTTTGACGGCCCTCAACCTCACTTTGATGGTTCGTGACTTAATTGTATATAGTCTACCGGCCTTGTTTTTTGGTATCATATAGGGTCCGTAAAATACCCAAAAAAAACAATAATAAAATGTGTGTATATAAGATATGCAATAAGTATATTTATTAAGAATATTAATATTACACCCTTTTTTCAGTTGACTCAGCGTAAGTTTATTTGTAGTAGGTGACCCATAAGTAAAGCAACCGTATAAAAGGAAATAAATTGGAAAAAAAACACTCTAGAGTACCAATGTCACCAAGAATAAATAAACGAGACATTATAATTAGTCTCAAAATAAAAAGGTACGATTACGAAAATAGAAACAGCACCATAGTTTAATATGTAAAAACCTTCTATAAGTCAAAAGGTTTTGTACCAGGCCATTCATACTCTTTTGTCGCGGCCAGTAAAACTCCCGTACCTACTAACTATCAAGTTTTCAGCTATTCAGGCAAATGAGAATATGAATAGTATTCATGTTTGCACTAAGCTTCATTCAATAGGTTCCCATAAGGGCTCATCATCAGTTAAGCAAGCATCTATAAAAAATAAAAAGAACAATCCCCTGAGATAATAAAACCCGAAGCTAAAGGTCCTTTTAAGGTTGTCGAAGATATAATGAGTACACTTAGTGACAATATTACTAAAAAGCATGTTGATGGTGTCATCAATACGAATGATCACTCTACTCAAAGTTTTGTTTTTTAAAACTACTGTTTTTAGATACACCTGGTATTTATTTATTACACCCAATTTTAAGTCTTCCCTAGTTATTTTAATTAACTTGTATGAATCATTTTTATCTAACCGAGAGTCAAAGCCAAATAGGAATAACCGTCACGCTCACGTTGAACGGGTGACGTATCTCTTGTCATACGACTCCCTCAACTTATCTCAGTGAAAAATGTCCTCAATACTGGTCATATAAGGTTTAACCTGGTTAATAAAATTACGGAAATTAAGTTTTTCGATCAAATCGGTTACGCAGTGTCTGTAGTCAGTCGTGGCATTAAAAAGGCTATTAGCAGCAGACTTTAGAGATTTGTTTAAAAAATTAAATAAAATATACAATTTTTATAGTAATGCTACTAACTAATTAAAAACAAAGCTATACCGCCTATACCGTGCTTTAGTGCTTCTATATGAGTAATTAACCCTCTAGATGTACTTAGTAGCAAGACTGTACTGCCTAACGACTTTTTAATAATGTTTAATGCTGAAAGCTTTATTAAAAAAAGCTTAGACGGCGTACTTATTAATCTAATGCCTTTAAAAAACGTTGAATTTTTGTAGAAAAAAGGGGCTATTTTAACGAACGTTTTTATTGAATGGCTGGGGTATATAAAGTACGAATTCAGTATACCTAATTCTTTAAAAAGAAACAAGTTTTTTTTAATTTTTTTAGTAAAACGGCAAAAGCATCAACGTTTTCTAGATGAAATAACAAAGTTTATATGATTAATTAGGAAAGCGTTTGAATTATACCTCAGGCTTTTGGAAACGCAGGGCTCGAACCTACACTCCCTAGATCCAAAGTCCAGTGCTTTACCGATTAAGCTAGCCTCCAACAAAAGTTGAGTGTCTTATTCCCTAGGTTGTGTGATTTCGTTATAAAAATTGACCAATATAGTAGAGAGTAGCTTGGTACTTGCTGTGGTTGTTGCCCTAAGATTACCTTACTTGAGGCAATATACCTTAAAGCTTGAATATACCCTCAGTACAATTTTAGTAAGCCACCAAGGCTACAAAAGAAGTTATTTTTAAAATAACTCCAAATTATAATAGCAACTAAAACTACTATATACAACTTGGTAGTTTGTTAATATTGTTAAAACCAGCAAGGCTTGGCTTGGTGTAACAAGATATGTCTAAATCGTGTATAACAGACTTAAAGTTTACTAAAAAAGTAAAAAAGTAGAGAAACGTAACTAAAGACGAAATTGTTTCAAGTGTATCAGCTGTTAAATTTACATTACTTGTAATTAGATTAATGGCTTCTAATACAATGTTAACACATGCTAAAGAGGATAGGAACGTTATAAGCAATGAATAGTCCATAATAGGTCATAATATCAAACTGACAACTCACACTTTCCTAAAAAAAACTATTTACCAGCTAGCTCGTCTGAATCCAGGTATATTAGACTTGTATATTTGACCTCTTAGCTCAAACCTTGAGAGACTTGTTCTTTTATTGGTACTCCAAACACGACCTGTTTTAGTACATCTATTATTTAAGAAAGTGAATGAAGCAAATCTGGGGCTTCTCACAAGATACATATAAGCTAGATACCTTTTAGAGTTAGAGCTTGTTGTAGAACGTTTAACCGCTCTTAATAAAAAACGTTTTAAGTAGTGTTTTAAAAACAATTTACGCTTATAAATGTCTAACATAATCCATGTTTTATGCCTACCCAAAGAAACATTAAACACCTACCTATCAACATCACCAAACACAATATCTTGTGACCCGAGTACCGTAACAAGGTCCGCCATGTAGTGACCATGACACATACGAGTCATAACGTGCATGTGGTGGTAAGCTGGTGTTCTAATTTTGCAGCGATAAGGCTTTGACGTACCGTCAGCAATAAGAGACACTCCGAATTCACCTTTTGGGGCTTCTACACAGTTATAAGTAAACCCTTTGGTTACCTTTACGCCCTCACTATACTTCTTAAAATGCCTTATTAAATTTTCCATAGAATTATACCTAGTTTTTTTTTGTAATTGGTTTTTTTTTGCGTCATATATGAAATTAAAAAACGAGAAAAAGTCGTGTGAACTTTGGGATTTTTCTTTGTGTGATTTAGTGTCAGTTAGGCTACTCAGAACTTGGAAAACTATATTTATACTTTCATACATCTCACGAACTCTTATTAAAAAGCGATCATAACTATCACCTCTTTTACCTAAAAAGCTATTAAGAGATAGAAATCAGTACGAAGCATAAGTCTCAGACCGTAAAAACCGTATGTCCTTTTTTAGCCCAGCGCTTCTTATCACAGGACCTGAAAGACCATATGACAAACAGTCCTTAAAAGTAACGCTACCAACTCCGACTAACCTACTTTTTCATATATTGTTGTTTGTAAGAACCACAAATATCTCCGTTAGAGATTTAAAGCAATCTCTAGCAAACAACGAAACGTCTAAAAAGAATTGGTGGTTTAGCCCTGTCCAGTCAACGTCGTTAGGTCTATAAAATGCAGCATGCATGCGAGCTCCGGAAACCCTTTCGTAAAATTCCATAAGCCTCTCACGCTCCTCAAATGCTCAAAATAAGGGAGACATATTACCTACGTCTAGGGAATGACATGACAAAGCTAAAAGGTGGTTCATAATACGTGTTAGTTCATCAAAAAGTACCCTAATCTGAACATATATGGCTGTATACGACGTTGTCTTAAGCAGTGATTCAACTGCTATACAAAACGCGTGCTCCTGGGTCATCATTGAGACATAGTCTAGTCTATCAAAGTACGGTATAGATTTTAAATAGGTTCTTTTTTCTATAAGTTTTTCAGTACCTCTATGTAAAAAGCCAACATGGGGGTCCATCCGCTCGACTAATTCACCACTAAGCTGTACCACTAACCTTAAGACCCCGTGTGCTGCAGGGTGCTGTGGGCCAAAGTTAAGCGTAAACGACTTAATCTTCCTTTCGTTAAAAGAATACAAGTTAAAAGGGGGCTGTCAAAAATTAAATGTAGTTGATCTCATAGTAGTCATGGTACCTTTAGGCTTTGTCACTTAGTTTACGTATTTCCAGTTGTATAAACGATATATACTGAACCTGACATTTCTTATGTCGTCAGGTGAGTAATAAGTAAACACATTATAGTCATATATGCAAAAAGCAGATAGCGTAAAAAAGTCTACCTCTAAAAAGGGCTTTATATCAGCAAAGTCATACCTTACGGTTGTAATTCAGCTTGGTGTGTGGTTACTTCTCTGCTTTACCCGCTTCATAGTGTTGTACCGGCTTGCTAAGCTTTTTTTAAAAACTAGCGCTTTAAATCGTAAATTACGCTTACGTGTTGCACCCATAAGTCACCTAGAAAATATATAGTACCAGTTAGTAATCTCTAACTGAAGAAAATCATTTTTGTAAATAAAAGATTTATTGTCATTAAGTGGTTTATTATTAAGGAAGATCAAATTATTACTGTGGAAAAGATTGAATGTAGCCTCATCCGGTATCAATCTTGTATAAATTATAACGCGCATGACGTCATTCTCGTTGAAAGAATAGTAATTTTGTGTAAGTTTTCTAGAAAATTTTATAAGGTATCTAGTTAACTGCCTTTGGTATATATAACGAAAATTAACCAACTCAGCCAATGCTAACCTGAAATTACGTCATAACCTTTGATAACCAGGTTTAAATCTTACCCGCTGCATATGCAATTCACGATAAGTTCTATTAGTGTTAACTACTTTAAGTTTACTGTGTACACTATGCATACGATCTTCAGGTGAAGTAATGTAAGGTTCGTTTTCGATACGTTGGTTTTTTTGTAAAAAACGCATGTTACTATTAGTAAAAAAATTAAGACTATTAAACTTACTGGAGTAAGTGTTTAATAGTTTTAAGACTTTACTTATAAAAAATTTTCTACGACTGTCAAATATTTGTTTTTTATACTCATTGGTCCTTAAAAAAGAGTAAAATTTTTTTTTAATTAAGAAAGAACTTTCTGTGAGTTTACCTTTGAACGAGAACTTTTTGGTTCGTACTAACCCGTCTTTATAGTTTATAAACGGTGACCCATGTGTTGTGTAAATCTTAGCTTGCCTAATAAACTTTTTAGAGAAATAAGTAGGCATAAATATACTACGCTTTAGTAAGTTACTAAACGACTGCAGGTTGGTTATACTATTTGTAGTTTTAATTAGTAATTGACTAGTTACTGATTGCTTCATAAAAAATAAGCGATAGCTTTGTCTGTAAACGTAACACCTAAATAGTTTACTTTTACGGAATAGTTTAAAAGGTGTACACAAGACACTAGAGTTAAACATTAGCTTATGCTTTATAGGGCGAGATTTTGAATGTATAGCACGTGCAGGCACTGCTTTAACGTTCTTACTATTTGAATACCTGTATAAAGACGCCGTTTTAATGTTCTTACTGCTATTGTTCTTATTTAGCGACCAAGGCCCTGACCCTAAACGTCTAGAGTACCGGCGTCTACGAATCCTAGTTATGAGGGATCGAATTAGTCTAGCCTTTAATCTTACCCTATGTTTATTTTTGGCTGCTAGTGTAGTAGCCTTTAATCTTACCCTATGTTTATTTTTGGTTGTTAGTACAGTAGACTTTTTAGCCACAGCCCGGCGCCTACGCAACCGTTTCTTTTTTCTCAAAACTCGTTTACGTAAAATTTTGGAGTAAAGTTTACGTAAAATATGCTGCATAAGCTTAAGGCGCCTAAACCGGAGAAAATTAGGTGAAAGTCTTAGTCTGAAACGTATTATAGTTTTTGGTTGATTAATTAACAGCTTTTTTACTTTGTTCATTAGTTTGTTCCTTAGTTTGTTCCTTAGTTTGTTCCTTAGTTTGTTCCTTAGTTTGTTC
>Ga0115004_10003008_pt1 | contig 13781 bp, 11 predicted proteins | sample ArcticOcean_MG_C_10_FD_88737 | JGI IMG/M metagenome (GOLD analysis project Ga0115004, IMG submission 88737) | Marine microbial communities from western Arctic Ocean - ArcticOcean_MG_CB11_90 | ecosystem: Environmental > Aquatic > Marine > Oceanic | place: Arctic Ocean: Canada Basin | collected...
AGCTAAAGTTCCAAAACCAGGCTTATGACTATTTGGACCTGTCTGTCCAAAACCAGTTATTCTAATCATTATTAATCCTGGATTAATTTTACTTAAAGTATCGTAACTAAGGCCCCATTTTTCTAGGGTTCCTTTTCGATAATTTTCAATAATTATATCTGCATCTTTTACTAATCTTTTAACAATTTCCACTCCAAATTTTATTCTTAAATCTGCTGTAATTGAACGTTTATTTCGATTTATTAACTTATACATTAAACCAATACCGTTCTTATTATTACCCCAATATCTAATTTCATCTCCTGAGTCAGGTTTTTCAACTTTAATAACGTCGGCTCCATAATCACCTAAAAACATTGATGAAACTGGTCCAGCAAGAAAATTTGAAATATCAATTACCTTGATACCTTTTAGTGCACCGGTCATTAATTTGGGGAGGGGGACATTATTCATTTTGAAAATCTATAAGAATTAAAATATCAAATTCTAAAACAAATTAAAAAATAGATCAATTATTTAACAAGATTAAAAATCAAACTCTAGGTGTTTACAAACTTTATTCAAGTTTTTCTTAAATATTTAAACAAAAGTACAAAAGTAGTTTATGTTAAGTGTTTTACAAGAAAATTATGAAGAAATATTAAGTTTTTTGTCTAATTCTTTAATAGAGACTAACTATAAAAAATGCTTGCTACTAGAGTATACATATTAAGAAGGACTACGTTGAAGGGCATCCAGAAAGTTTAGGGATCTTCATCTGAGAAACATTCAATACTGCAAGACAGATGCCTCAGGCAACAAGAAAGATTGAGAAAGTATGAATAGAGAGCCCTTATCAAGCTATACCTAGGTAAACACAAGCCAAAAGGTCAATGTCTTTTTAGTTGCACGTGTAAAAAAACCTGCCCCACAATGCATATGAGTAAATTTTCTACCTACAATTGGCCTTAAAAAACAAAATTTAAAACCTATCAATGATGATTCAAAAATTTTAGAAAAAATATTCTTTAAAATTTTAACATTTTGTAAGGCATTAAACATGAATATTTTTTTGTTGGAGAAGACTAGAGGAAAAGTCTTATAATCTTGATGATAATAATTATATTAAGAAAATAGGAAAGGAAATTATCCAATTTTACTAAAGTCCTCGAACCTTTTATAATAAAATAAAAGAAATAGTTTTGGCACAGTATAATCCAAAAATGAAACAAATTAATGTAATAGCTAATCTTAAGATCGAAAATACTATAATCATTTTCTAATTATAATTGCTCAATAGTATGAAACATACTTTTTGGATCATTAATCGTTGTTGATTTAGAAATAAAAGAGGCGGGTTGAATTTTTTTTGAAGAATCACGGCCAATCAACTTTATAGGAAGTATAACCTTTTCTCTATGATTGTTTTTTTCTAGAAGATTGTTTATTAGTGCCTTAACAGAACGTTGACCTAGAGATTTAGGATGAATGTCTATAGTTGTTAACTTAGGGAAAGCGACGCTACTCTCTAACGAATTATCAACGCCAACGATAGAAATATCCTCACCTATTTTTTTTCCAAATGTTCGCAAAGCATCATAAACTCCATGTGCAACAGTATCATTATAGCAAAATATAGCAGTAAAATCTAAGCAAGATTGAATAAGATGATTAGCCATTTTAATACCAAAATCTATAGTGGGTGGACCAGGTAAAACTAACTCTTTTTGTAAATCAAATCCCTGCGTTTCTAATGTTTCTCGAAAACCCAAAAGGCGTTGATTAGTTGAAAATAAATCTTCTGGTCCCCCAATCATAGACATTTTTCTATGACCTAAATCAAATAAATGTTTGCAAGCCAAAACACCACACTGATATTCATTTGTTCCAACATAATCAGCATTATTGTCTTGAATATCTCGAGCACATATTACATATGGTAAAGAACGATTTTGGATTAAATTAAAAGAATCTGAGGATGATCCTACTGCTGGACAAATAATAAATCCAGCAACTCCTGATCCAATCATTGACTCAATTAATTTACTCTGACGATTGATATCACCATGAGAGTTTGAAAGAATAGTTAAGTACCCGTTACTAAAAGCTTCTGACTCTAAAGCAGCAGATAATTCTGCAAAGAAGGGGTTGGAGAAATCATTCACAATAACCCCAAAAAGCTTAGATTTGCCTGATCTCATTTTTGAAGCGCCATGATCAGGAATAAAACCTAAAATATCTACTGCATGCTTAACCTTTTTTTTGGTATTTTCAGATATACGACCTTTTCCATTGAGAACCAAAGATACTGTTGATATCGAAACTTTAGCTTGCAAAGCCACTTCCTTAATACTAATTTTTTTCAACAATTTTGACAGCCATTATAATTAAATTTTATAAAGTAAAAACTAAAGTTAAGGAAATTTTATGTTTTATTAATAATACAGAAACTTTTTTATATATGTTTTACACAATACTCAACAAATAAAAATAATTTATTATTCATCTGTTAAGTATAATTATTAGTATTCGATTCAATCGAAAGAAATGGTTGTTTTTTATTATTCTAAAAACAATTAAAAAATAAATAATAGTCAAATTAGATATTATTAATTGAAAGAATAATGAAGAACAACTTTGTTTAGTTTTAATTGTTTTGGAATGATTAAAGAAATGTTTTCAGATGAGGTTTTTTGCTAATCTAATGTTAATTAAAAAGCATAATTAATATACATTAATTTTTAAATTCAGAATTATATTAATTTAGATTAATAAAATTAAGATATTAATCTAGATTTTATTGTAATAACTATAATTCTTCAAAATGTTTTAGGCTTTCAAGTGCTTTTCCTTGATACGAATCTTCAGCAAATGATCTTTCATTATCCCAAATACTTTTAGGCATTGGAAGGTCTTCAAAAACACTCTCATCAATAGGTGATATGGGATTTATATGTAATTTTTCTTCTAACATTAATTTAATTTGTCTACAGTGTTGTCCTGTATGCCAACCGGTTCGCTCTAATACTTCATGAAAAATGACTTTCCCATAATAAACCTTTGCGGGTTTAGAAAAATCTATCTTCACACCTTTAGATACCCACCATTCCTTAAATCTACATTGAATTTCAATACCATAATTTAAAAGGTCTTTTTTAGTTATAACTTCCTTTGGAAGAATTGATAAAAGAGCTTCGTATGTATAAGGTACATCACTCTCAATAAGATCAAGAAAAACTTCAGGAATATTGAATACGTGATAAACTAATTGTCTATAAGACCGAGGTCTTCCCGGAAGCAAAACATCTAACTTGTCATCAGGTATTTGTTTTAAGTAGCTACAAGTAGCTTCATTAATTTTTATTATTTTATTAAATATTATTTCTGGATCAAGTATTATATGATCTTTGTAGTTAAAGCCTACCACTTTAGCAACATCCCTAAAGACTGCGCCGTTTGCCCATTGATTGCCCTTTATAACAATTGGTACCATTCGAAGACCAAATTTTTGTAAATCTTTGAAGCCATCAGGATTTTCTAATATATTAATAGATTCAAATTGAACTTTATTTGCGATAAGAAATTCTTTTGTTTTCAGGCAACTAGAACATCCTGGCTGCCAATAGACTTTTACTATATTTTTCATTTATTATACTCCTAAATACAAGTGACTGCAACTATACTAGTAGAACGTTTTATCATTAAACATTTGATTATATGCAAAAGCAATTCATATTTTTTGATTAAATAACGAAAAATTTAATTAAAATTAAAAAATAAAAAACTTGATTTGTTAAGTAAATTTGGGTTTTAATAAATTATAGGTGAAACGTTTTATCTTGTTATTTTAGTAATTTGAATAAATATTATTAAATTTTATGGAGGTTAAAAATGCTGATTTTATCAAAAAATACATTAAAAATGTTTTTCATAACATTTTTTTTATCGCTGTTTTCATTCGCTTCTATTGCAAAAGATACTGTAAATATACTAGGTATTTATCCTTTTAGTGGTCCTTATGCTGATTCAGGTGAATTACAAGCTAAAGGTGCGTTAGTTGCGCTGGAAGAAGTTGGTTATAAAATCAATGGTAAGAAAATTAAATATATAACTCGTGATAGTGAAACTAAGGCAAGTGTTGCAGCTAGAAGAGTTCAAGAAGCAATTGATTCAGAAAAAATAGACTTTGTCGTTGGGCCTTGGTCCTCTGGTGTCGCCTTAGCAATTACTGAAGTTGCAAAGAAAAATAAAGTTATGTATTACTTTTCTGGTGGCACTGAAGATATTTCAGGAAAAAAATGCCACAAATACGCATTTATGTGGGCTGCAAACGCTTGGACAGCGATGGATGCTAATCTAAAAATTTTTAAAAAAGCACATCCTAATGCAAAAAAAATATATTTATTTGTAGTTGATTATGCATTTGGTTGGACACTTCAAAAATACGTTGAAAATCTAGCAGGAAAATATGGCTTAGAAGTTGTTGGTGTTGACAGGCATCCTTTAGGTCATCGTGAATATTCTACTTTTATTACAAAAGCAATGTCTAAAAAACCAGATGCTATTTATATGATTAACTTTGGTTTAGATGCAATATCTGCAGTGAGGCAAATGCATAATTTTGGATTTACTCCAAAAAAACCTGTTGTTATGTCATGGTCTTCAGGTATGGAAGAGCTTATTCAACTTGATCCTGCAATGAGATCTAATCTTATCGTAGGCACTAATTATTACTCATCTATAGATACTCCTGAAAATAAAGCATTTGTTAAAGCTTATAAAAAGAAAACAAATGGAATTCCTCCTGGATATGCTCCTGGAGCAGGGTATGGTTTAATGAAAATGGTACTTTTAGGTATGAAAAAATCTGGAAGTACTGATCCAAAGGAAGTTATTAAAACACTTGAAGGCATGAAAGGTAAAGCCTTCTTTGGAGATTTTGAAATTAATCCTAATAACCATCAAACTATAAGACCTTTTTTCGTACTGAAAACTAAACCAGAATCTGAAATGAAAAACAAATATGATTTTGCAGATATTGTGGCTGTTTCTTCAACAGAGCAACCTAAAAATATGAATATGTGTAAAAATATTGGAAATTTCTAAAAAAAAATAATGGAGAAAGCTAAATCTTTCTCCATTAAAATTAAAGGATCATTTCATGACTTTTTTAATAATATCTCAAATTTTAAATGGATTAGGTTTGGGTATGTTATATGCTTTAGTTGGTGTTGGATTAACTTTAATTTTGGGTGTTTTAAATATTCCTAATTTCGCCCATGGTGTTTTGTATGCTTTAGGTGCTTATTTCGCTTATACGATTGCATCGCTAACAGGTTCTTTTTATATTGCCATTTTAATAGCACCTCTATTGGTTGTATTAGTTGGCTTTTTACTTGAAAGTAAAGGTGTAAGACGTTTATATTCAGCTCATCACGACTATCAATTATTATTCTTATTTGCTTGTGCTTTAATAATTCAAGAAATTATTATTATAATATGGGGTACAGTAGGATTTTCTTTGTTACCTCCTCCAAATCTATCTGGAGCCATTGACTTTGGAATTATTATTTATCCTAAATATCGACTTGCTTTAATTGCCTTTACTATTTTCATAATTTCAATGTTATTTCTATTTTTTACAAAAACAAATTATGGAGCTATTTTGAGAGCTGGCATAGAAAATAGAGATATGGTTAAAGTTTTAGGTATTAATATTAATAAAGTTTTTCTTTTTACATTTGGTTTGGGTTCATATTTAGCTGGTTTAGCAGGCGCATTGGCAACTCCTATATTTGGTCTTACTCCTTCAATGGGGATGGATATTTTACCAATATGCTTTGTTATTGTTGTTATTGCTGGATTGGGCAGTATACCAGGAGCGGTCATTGCTGGAATTTTAATCGGATTATCTCAGGGTGCTGCAACAATATGGTATCCTGAAGCTACCAATGTGGTTGTTTATTTAATGATGGGATTAACAATTATTTTTAGACCTCAAGGTTTATTTGGAACGAGATAATGAAAAAATATTATACATATATTGCACTTTTGATTTTTCTTATTTTAGGCCCGTTTTTATTTTCACATGCAACCATCAGTGAAATTATTGTATATAGCATTGTAGCGGTAGCTACAAATATAATGCTTGGATATACCGGATTGTTGTCATTTGGACAGGCAATGTTTTTTGGAACAGGGGCTTATATCTCTGGTTTAATCTTAAAAGCTGGCTTGCCAATATTTATTGCAATTCCAGTTAGTACTATATCAACGTTTATACTAGCATCAATAGTAGGTTATTTTTGTGTAAAACGTACCGGTCTATATTTTATTTGTTTGAGTTTTGCATTCAATCAAATGTTATATTTTATTGCTTATGTTTGGGTTGACGTGACAGGTGGTGAAGATGGTTTAGTAGCTGTTCCAAGACCAGAATTTCTTACAAATTCTCTATCTTTATATATTTTTATTACATTAATATTTTTAATATGTTTGTTTGCATTAAGAAGGGTTGTTAGTTCTCCTCTTGGTTTAGTCTTTCAATTAATCAGAGAGAATCCATCTAGGGCTAGTTCTATAGGATACAACGTTAAATTTTTTAAAATGATATCATTTGTTATTGCTAGCACCTTTACTGGTTTAGCTGGGTCATTATACGTAATGATTCATAGTATGGCTCCTATAGATCAAATTCATTGGTTAAAGTCTGGTGATATTATTTTTATGACTTTATTTGGAGGTGTAGGACATTTTCTTGGTCCTATTCTAGGTGTTATTGGTTATATATATTTATCTGATACCTTATCAATAATTTGGGCAAGATGGCCATTGTTGATGGGACTTCTTTTTGCACTAGTAGTTCTTTATTTTAGAGGTGGCATTGCAGAATTGATAGAGAATTTAATTAAAAAATACAAAATATTTAAGAAAGGTTTGGATGATGAAAAGTCTTCTTAAAACAGAAGGTTTATCAAAAAATTTTGGTGGGCTTCCTGCCGTATCTAATGTTGATTTGAGTGTGAAATTAGGTGATATTCACTGTGTTATTGGTCCAAATGGTGCAGGTAAATCTACTTTCTTTAATTTAATTTCAGGTGAGTTAAAGCCATCTGCTGGGAACGTTTATTTTAAGGGGGTTAACATAACTGGAATTTCTCCACATAAGCTTCCTAAGCTCGGTATTTCAAGATGTTTTCAAATCACAAATGTATTTCCTAAGCTAACAATTTTTCAAAATATATGGTCTGCTGTTTTTGCTAAATCTAATAATGGTATTTTTAGTTTTTTGGGTAACTTTAAAGATTATCCTGAACTAGAAAATCATACACATAAAATCATTGAAGACGTAGGTTTAAGTCATAAAACTTATGCAAAGGCTGAAGAACTTTCTCATGGACAACAAAGAATGCTTGAAGTAGCGATTACCTTAGCTGCTTCTCCAGAATTGATTTTATTAGATGAGCCTACTCAGGGCCTTGCACCTGAAGCTACAAAAGAGATGACAAAGTTAATTAAAGGGTTGTCTGGAAAATATACAATATTATTAATTGAACATAAAATGCATTTAGTTATGGAAATATCAGATTTAATTTCTGTTCTAAGCTTTGGTAAAATAATTGATGAAGGAACTCCAGAAAAAATAAAAAATAGTTCTATTGTCCAAGATGCTTATTTAGGGAGACGATAATGTCATTGGAAATTATTAATCTTCATACTTATTACGGTCTAGTCCATATTTTACAAGGAGTTAATTTATACGTAAATGAAGGAGAAGTAGTAAGTGTATTAGGTAGAAATGGAGCAGGAAAGACTACCACTATCAAAAGCATTATGGGTATAGCTCCACCTAGCGAGGGTAAAGTACTACTTAAAGGTAAAGATTTATCTGGATTAGAACCTCACGAGGTTGCACAAAATGGTATTTCTTATGTACCAGCAAGTAGAGGTATTTTTTCATCTTTAACTGCTTATGAAAATGTAAAAATTTTTGAAAAAAAAGATTCAAAATGGTTATCAGAAGATGTTTTTAAAATGTTTCCAAGATTAGAAACTATGAAAAAAAGAAAGGGAAACACTCTTTCTGGTGGAGAACAGCAAATGTTAGCAATAGGAAGAGCTTTAGTTATAAATCCTTCAGTAATATTATTAGATGAGCCTTCTCAAGGCTTAGCACCAATGATTGTTGATCTTGTAATTGATATGCTTATAAAGCTTAAAAATGAAGGTATGAGTATAATTCTGATTGAACAAAATCTCCAAATGGCTCTAGATATTGCTGATAGAGTTTATATATTAGATCAAGGTCAAGTGGTTTATAATGGAAAATGTGAAGAATTAAGAGATAATAAAGAGCTAACTATTAGTTTTTTAGGTGTTAGTTCGTAAATAATTATTAAATCAAAGGATTTTAAGTTTTGAAAAATAAAAATAAAAATAACTTTGTTAAAAACCCAGGAAAATTAGCTTCTTTGTTTCAAGATATCATTACTAAAAAAAGATCTCCAATAGAGATTTTAGATGGTTTTCTATTGAGAATTGAAGCAATTCAAGAGTTTGTTGAGCCTTGGGTTTATTTAGATATAGAAAATGCAAAGAAAGTAGCTCAAATTAGAGAAAAGCAAATTATGAGTAATACTATAATAGGACCACTTCATGGGATTCCTATTGGAATCAAAGATATTATTGATGTCAAAAATATGCCAACAAAATTTAACTCAAAAGCATATGAATTTAATTATCCTTCTCAAAAAGATGCTGAAATCATTTTAGCATTAAAATCTGCTGGTGCGATTATATTAGGAAAAACTCATACTACAGAGTTTGCTTACTTAGATCCGTCACCAGCTAAGAATCCTCATAATATCAATTATACACCGGGAGGTTCAAGTAGTGGTTCAGCTGCGGCTGTAGCATGTGGTTCAATACCATTATCTATCGGCACTCAGACAATGGCATCTGTAAACAGGCCTGCTTCATATTGTGGAATTTCAGCATTTAAACCTTCTAACGGATCTATAAATGGGTTTGGTGTTTCACCGTTAGCCCCTTCTTTTGATACAGTCGGATTTTATGGATGGAGTTTAAGCGATGCTATATATGGTTATAATTCTGTTTTGCCTAAAAAACTAAAATCAATTGATTATATCCATAACATAGATCAATTTAATATAGTTTTAATTGAAGACGACCTTCTAGATGATATGATTCCTGAAATGAATGGAATGATACAACTAGTCTTATCTCAAATGAGGAATAGTGGGTGTTGCATAAAAAAATCAAAGGCTCCATTTAGTATGAAAAAATTAGGAAATATTCAAAGAAATATTATGATTTATGAAGCAGGAGGAAGTTTAATTCACCTTTTAGATTACCCAGCTGATAAAATAGGTGCTAAACTAAGATCGGCTATAATTGAAGGTCAAAGTATGGAAGAAGAATTTTATATTTCTGAGAGATTAAAATTAAATCAATATAGAAATGATTTTTTTAATTACTTCAATAAAAATGATATTTTTATATGGCCTGCTGCGCCTGGTGCCGCTCCTAAGGGGCTTTTATCTACTGGGGATCCAAAATATATTGCACCCTGGACTGCATTATCTGGCCCTATAATTACTTCAAATATAAACTTTTTTTCAAATGAAAATTTACCATTGGGTTTTATCTTATCCAGTTACCCTGGCAATGATAATTATCTTAGTCTTTTTGCAAATAGTCTTGGTTTTTTGGATTAAGAAATATTATTTCTCTTCAATGATATAATTAAGTGAATTTATAATGTATAATTTCATAATTATTTTTTAATTTAATACGTCATTATTTTTTTTACTATTTTGATAGAAATTATTTTCTATAGTCTTGACCGGTTTCTTTCTAGAGATATTTGTTATACTTTTTTTATTTTTACAGTTTCATCAATAAAGCGCTGAATAATAGTCTTGCCTGTTTTTTTCTTCACGACAATATCCGCTACAACCAGCAATTGACCAGTTGTATTAGTTGTTGCAACGGAGTGAAATAAACTCCCTACACCGAATAATGGATTGCAACCACTTATTTTAAGGTTTAAAAATGTAAAAAATTTAAGTGTGGTTATTAAAAATTTTATAATTATTAATTCCTGTTAATTCAATTTGCGAAATTTTAATATATCCAAGATATAAATCTTACTTGAGACGTTTTTTTAGGCAATTGCTAATATTTAACTGTCCACTGTTAAAAGAAGAAGTTGGAAATCCTAAAGAAATCATTGTTTTCTCGAGTTCCAAAAGAACATCCAAAATTAGTGCTTCTCCATTTATATTCTCATCGCGAATACGCAGTGTTGCTATACAATCTGCGATACTTTCATTCATCATTTGTAAAGGACTATTCTGAGGTGGAAGCGGTCTGTCGACATCTTCAGTTTGGTGATGGGCACACTCGTATAGATTAATGAACCGTTGCATTGCTTTTGGAGATTTTTCATAACACCTCTATAATTTAAATAATTCTTTTATCTTACTGCGTTCATCATGTCAGTTGAATACAATATAATATTTGTAATAAAAGTCATATTGTTTATGTACATCATGTATAGCAGATAAAAGTACTAAATTAAATATATACTTAATTAAAACTGCAAATTTTTTGTGTAAATTGATATTTGATTCAATCATAAAAAAATATAAGAAAATATTTAAAACTAATAAAAGCTAACCTAAAAATATATCGCTTCACTTCTATTAAGATTATTTAATAATACAAGTAGTTTTAGATCGGAAGGTGTTTGTGCCCAGAATAGTAGGATCTTGATAGTAGTATTTTGGAGAATATTTCAGAAGAATTTTCGTGAGTGATTTGTTCCTACTGGAAGATTGGGAAAGCTATTAGATATAAGTCATAATGTGACAACTTTAGTTCAAGGGTAAAGCTTACACTAATGTTGCAGTAATATTTGTTGATGAAGTAAAGTATGGATCTTATTTACAAATTAGGACTAATTAAGCTGTAGTTTTTTTAACAAGAGTACCTTCTCTTTTTGCTTTTACCCAATTAGAAAACCCGCCTACTAACATAATTTCACGTTGACGAGAAGAGGCCCTAAGTTTGCAAGCTATCGTGATGCCTTTGCCTTTGACGTTAACAGTAAATGTAACCCCACCGTTCTGAATTATTTTACGAACATTTTCAATAATTAATATATCATTAGCCTGAAGCTTATCATAATCAGATTCGTTATCAAACGTCAAAGGTAAGATTGCTGAGTTTATAAGATTCTGCCAGTGTAAGCGCGCATATTCCTTTACTATAGCTAAACGTAAACCTAGATATTGAGGTGCCAACGCTGCATGTTCTCGACTTGAACCCTGTCCATAATTTTGCCCTGCAACTATAGCGTGAAAATTACCTTTTTTTACCTCGGATAATGAATGCGAATAATAATTTTTGTCGAGCGCATCAAATGAGAACTGTGCAATCTTTTGAACATTTGAGCGATAAGGCAATCCTTTTGCACCTGCAGGACTAATTGTATCAGTCGAAATATTGTCACCCATCTTCAGCGTAACAACTGCTTCTATTGTATTGAGGATTGGTAAAATTAGAGGTAATGAAGCAATATTGGGACCTTTTTGAATTTTAACACTTCTAGCTTCTTCACGTGATAAAGGTTTTTCAATAATATCAATCGTGGCGATCCAATCTTTTGGAGATTTAACCTTTGGATAGGGAATGCCAAGATCACGAGGATCAGTAATTATCCCTGTTAATGCTGAGGCCGTTGCAGTTTCAGGGCTACATAGATAGACACGATCATCAGCAACTCCAGATCGACCCGGAAAGTTTCTAGGTACAGTACGCAACGAAATTGTTCCACTAGCAGGAGCTTGTCCCATACCATTGCAACCATTGCATCCGGTTTGATGAACACGCGCACCTGAGCTAATAATAGACATTAAATGGCCAGTAGCAGTAATATTAGTTAAGACCTGTCGAGTTGATGGGTTTACATCGAAGGATACACCTGGAGCAGAACGTTTTCCTTTAACCATCATTGAAGTTATAGCAAAATCTCTAAAACCAGGATTAGCAGATGAACCAATATAGGATTGATAGATAGGTTCACCCGCTACTTCGCGAACAGGGACAACATTATCTGGACTTGAAGGTTTTGCAATTAATGGTTCTAGCTTTGAAAGATTAATCTCATCATAGTAATCATAGTCACATCCATCATCAGCCGATAACTCGATGTAGTCATCTGGGCGACCAGTCTCAATTAAAAACTCACGAACTCTTGCATCTGCAGGAAACACGCATGAAGTTGCTCCAAGTTCAGTTCCCATATTTGCAATTACATGGCGATCCATTGCTGACAAAGTTGCAACTCCTGGTCCATAATATTCAATAATTCGTCCAACAGCTCCTTTCACGGTATGGCGGCGTAAGATTTCTAGAATAATATCCTTTGCACTAACCCAATCAGGAAGCTTACCTATTAGATTAATACCCATAATTTCTGGCATTGGGATGTTTAGAGGCTCCCCTGCTAAAATAGAGGCTCCTTCGATGCTACCAACACCAATACCTATCATGCCAATAGCACCAGCGGCTGGCGTATGACTGTCTGTTCCAACTAATAATTTACCTGGTACTCCAAATCTTTCTTGATGAGTTGGATGAGAAATACCATTTCCAGGTGCACTATAATGTATTCCAAATTTCTGACAGCATGATCGGAGAAACACATGATCGTCAGGATTTCGAAAATCAGCTTGAAATAAATTATGATCAACATACTGGCAGGCAAGTTCAATTTTAATTCTTTCGAGCTCCATTGCTTCTAATGCAAGCATAGTGAGTGCACTCAAAGCATCCTGCATCAATAGATGATCGACTTTTAATTGGATTTCTTTACCTGGAACCATTAATCCCCCGACTAAGTGAGAGCTTAAAATTTTATGAGCTATATTTTGACGATTATTAGCCATTTTTCTAAATCTTTCTCCGTTAAAAGACGATTCTAGAGGATAAAATTAAATATCTTATGTAAACAGATATATGAATTTTTGCCAACACATTACTAATGTATCCCATTCTAGAATTCCCAGATTGTAAAGGGGGGTGATAGCACTATTTTAGTGAAGTTTTTAAGAATAATTTAAAAATAGACCCAAGTGTGGGTCTGACATCTTTATTTATATTTAACTAATTGATTTTATTGGTAATTTCTACAATTTGTTACGGATGGGGTGTTGATACCAGTTTTTGAGGGAAACAATTGAGAAATTATCAATTGCAAAGAGGTCTATTATAGGTATTATCCAAATTTTTACTTTAGGAATTATCATTTTTAAGTCATCTAAACAAATTAAAAACGCCTTAATCAGTGAACACTTATTAAGTTTCTATGTTAAAGTTCGTAAACAAACTCGACACTTAGCAGCCCCGCTTAGTGAAGCAGATCAGTGTGTCCAATCAATGCCTGATGCAAGTCCAACTAAGTGGCATTTAGCACATACAACTTGGTTTTTTGAGACATTTATTCTCAAAAGATTTGTTAGAGATTACCAAGAGTTTCATCCTAACTACAATTTCCTATTTAACTCGTATTATGAGCAGATAGGCGAGCGTCATGTCAGGTCTGAAAGAGGTATGATAACCCGACCATCATCTAATGAGGTTTATGAATACAGAGATCACGTAGATAAAGCAATGAAAGACTACTTTGAAATGAAGCCAACATCAGATGTACTGCAGTTGATAGAGCTTGGTATTAATCATGAACAACAACATCAAGAACTTTTAATAACAGACAT
>Ga0115004_10003009_pt1 | contig 13778 bp, 19 predicted proteins | sample ArcticOcean_MG_C_10_FD_88737 | JGI IMG/M metagenome (GOLD analysis project Ga0115004, IMG submission 88737) | Marine microbial communities from western Arctic Ocean - ArcticOcean_MG_CB11_90 | ecosystem: Environmental > Aquatic > Marine > Oceanic | place: Arctic Ocean: Canada Basin | collected...
CAGCCAGCCTGAAGTGCAAGTTGGATGGATTTATTTATCCGGAGATTCTTTTGAAGCTCCTCCAGAAATTGACATCATCTATAATCCTGTAATTACTACTGTAGATTTTGTAGAGTTATTCACGCCAGCAGAATTTATGGCTGTTGAGGCATTGATAGGTATTGACCCGATTACAACCCAACTTTACAAGGTGGCTGAGTTACAAGGTCAAGTTGATCTTAGCAGCCCGAAAGTCACAGAAATTGCGTTGCCCAATTTTGTAACGCTTGGCGTTCTGACACAAGAACGAGCTGACGAAATCTCAAATAGCTGGCAAAATGATGAAGAACCGTGAGTAGTCTAGTCCTGACTCGCTACGGCAGTACGCCTTACGGGACTTTTGGACAGATTAAGGTTGGAAAGGAGACTTTTTATACCTGCGAGCGGCCTTGGCTAGAGAATAAGCCGCATGTCTCTTGCATTCCGCTAGGCTGCTATAGCCTGTTGCTCTTGCCGACAACGACCTTAGTTCCGAGCAGTTACGGGGAGGAGACATGGTACTTCGATGGGGAGACTGTGGCGGCGATACCTGATACGCGGCAACGCTCAAGATGTGCGATTCACATAGGTAATATTTCCTCGGATGTGTCGGGCTGCGTGTTGCTGGGTACTTCCTTGGGCTGGGTAAAGGGTTGCTGGGGGGTTCTTTCGAGTCGAGCGGCTCTGGAGCGATTCTCTCAGGCCGTGGGACGGGTGAACCATCACATTTTAATTCAGTCTTCTCCTTGCGGCTAAGTCTCATAATTCACTTCTAAGCTATTTTAAAAATACTTGTGTCATGGCATGGGTACACCCGCTAAACATCCTCATCGACCCTTAGAGAAGCTCTCAGCGCACTTATGTCTGCTATGCTCAGTGTAAAATCCATTTTTCCGCTCTCCATGTAAGCGTCACTGCACTTTTGCAAGATTGCGCGGGGTCTTTCCATAAGCTCGTATATTGCATCTTCTACAGCCGTTGCTTGTTCTGGTGTGCAAGGTTCGTTTTCTACAATTTTCGCCAGAGCATCTATCGACACCGGAACTACCCCAGAAATCCAAGGTTTAGCGGCTTTCTGGAATCCTTTCATACTGCCGAACTGTCGGATTACATCGGGCTTTCTTCCCATCTTACTCATAAAAGCAGTTTTTGTTCTTGGTGCAGACATTCCCATTCTCCCTATGCGCGTGAGGAACTATATATGCAATAGAGGATTATCCCTCGGATGATGAATCTTACGGGGTAAGCAACCCTGTAATACTATCATCATATCAGCACATATATCATCATGCAAAGAATAATTATCTATTGTATGTATACTTTCCCCACGTGCGTAAGAGTAAGGTAAAAACTAATATGGGTTTTTACCTTACTTTTATCCCGATATGTTTTCCTGAACATCTAACATTGCAGCCAACAATTTCCAGTCTGGACTGCCAGACCAGCTCCATTTTGCTATTTCTTTTAGTCCTTCTAGCGGGGCGTGTCCGATAATGTCGTATGCTTGGTCAAATAATAACCAGTCCTTATCAATACGCCATAGCAACTTAGTGCAAGGCCACTCCGACAAGAATTTACGTTGCTCAATCGTAAAGTGCGGCAGTTGTTGTACCTTGCCCGCTTTTGCATGGCTTGAGCTGTGCTTTAATTCTATCCAGCCAGTCCTAGATCGCGTCATTTGATAGCAAACGTCAGGAACACCTAACGGCAAACGTGCTTCGACCCTCATGTACTTCCAGCGGGTTATTTTTAGTCCATCTCTCATGGCTGACCACATTTGTTTTTCGCTACTCACAATACTTCTCCCCAGTTCGGCCCAACTTCAACATCAACACGCATTTTAACTCTAAGTTTTTCTTCAAAAACGCTTTCCATAACTTCCCCTAGTTTAACCAAGTGATTTTTGTCGTGAAACGAAACGTCTAGCTCATCGTGGACAGTTAGTAACGGGAATCCCAACTTATCTTCGCTGAACAATCCTTCTTTATGGGCTGCTATCATGGCTTTTTTCATAATATCAGCCGCGCCACCCTGAATTAGCTTGTTTAATGCTTTATAAACAAAGGCCCGCTTAACAGTGCCGTAGGCTTCTACCGCCTGTTCGTAGGGCAGTGCTGGCATTTTGTCCTTGGAGTATTCGCTAGGCTCGTACAGTGGAAAGCGACAGATTCTCCCGCCAACAGTGCGTATTTGACCATTTTCTTCGGCTTTTGCCATGCACATATTCGAGGTTCTGCGTATGTATGGCGCACCGTCATGGAATGCTCGAAACTGTGGTTCTGCGTCTTCTACAGTACAGCCGAGGTTGTATGCCATTGTTTGTTTGCCCATCCCGTAAGTAGCACCGAGGTATATCGCCTTGACCGCAGAATATGAGACACCCTCCATGCCTTCCTGTAATGCCTTGTAGCAACTCATTGCGGGGTTTGAGGCATAGGCATTGACTATCTGATTAACGTCCCTCTTGGGAGCGTATGAGAGCAGCAATCTAGGTTCTATCTGTGAGTAATCAGCTTTGCCCCACAACTGACCGTCTTCCGGCACAAACAAGGCCCGTATTTTCTTGCCCATTTCCGATCTAGCCGGAACCTGTTGTAGATTTGGAAGTGAAGAACTAAGCCGTCCTGTAACAGTGCCGTACTCATCGCCCTTTAGCTGATTAAATTGGCAGTGAATCCTCCCGTTAATCTGATTCCCAAGTATGGCGTTCTCCAGAAACGTGCTGCGTAATTTGTCAAACTCTCTAGCCCTTACAATAGCTTTAGCGCAAGGGTGACGATGGCCATTCAAGAACACCTTAGTAAAACTAGGGTTGCCCGCTTCTGTTCGTGGATACTCCAGACCTAACTTTTCAAACAGCTTGGACAGAGACTTAGAGGCCCAAACTTCGACATACACCCCATTGTTAAGGCTTTTTAAAATGTTCATTTGCTGATCGAACATCATCTGGAACCTATCGCCCATCTCAAAAGCCCGCTCAACATCAACCCTGACACCCCTTCGCTTCATGCCCAACAATACAGGCTGTAGATCGCACTCGGTTTGCCAAACATCAAACAAGTTTTGCTCTTTGATTATTTTAAGTTGGATGGCGTGTATCTTTAGCGGGAGTTCTACATCTCCAAGCGCATACTGTTCAACCATGCTGAAAGGACACCGCCAAATGTTTTTAGCTTGCGACCTATCCGCCTTGCCGCCAAATTGAGACTGGCAATACTGGTACAGGTTGCTGTCTGTCTTTGTCTCTCCAAGATACTTACCCGCCAAAGCGTTGAGAGAATAGCCCTTCGCGTTTTCGTCAATTAGAGGCTCCGCGACCTGCACATCCTGCCATGGGTTATTTTCAAAGGTTACGCCCAACTCTCCAGCTATCCAGTCAAAATCATAGAGAAGGTTTGCCCCTGTTATCGGGACTTTTGAAGCTATGATTTTGTTTAGCTCAAACATCAGCTCTTTTTCCTGTGAGGGGCAGTCCAAATGCCGAAGATTAAAATACCGAGAAGTAATTTCTTGGCCTGTCTTCCAGCCGATAGCCACGCCCACAATATGCCCGTCTTTACGCCTAACCCCAACACCCTTTGTTTTTAGATCAGGGTCTTTTGTTTCTATATCAATTGCGACCAGTTCTGCGGTCATGTTTTTTCTCCAAGTTACAAAGTCTATTGTTTGTTCTATCCCCATCAACATGGGTCAAATAGCAGTCTGGGAAATCCCCGTGATGCCACATCCAAATCAACGTGTGCGCCATGTAGCAGACTTTATCTATTTGAACCTGCACATAACCATCAGCGTGTCTTGTTCCTGCTAACCGACCTTTTCTTCTTCCGGTTATCCACACTAGCTGTCCCAGATCGTTTGCCCTTACTACTTGCCTCAGTCTTGCCCGCGATAGCCCATCCGCGTTCCCATGACGCAATCCAAGATTTTGTTTTACCGTCTTCAATGTACTTTTCACGATACTTCTCCTTTTTCATAATGGATAAAAATTCTCTTGCGACTCATGCACTAGATAGAGTGAGTCTTTGGCCCTTGTTGCACCAACATAAAATACCCGATGTTCTGAGTCTGGTTCGCTATAAAGTTCTTCCACACTTGCTCTACTGCAATCAGAAAGAAGAACCACGTTTTGAGCTTCCCTGCCCTTACTGGCATGTATTGTCATAACATTTATTCGCGGAGAGTTTTCCCCGCCCCTAAGACACGCCTGTAAATATTTTCTGTCCTCCAAAGATATTTTATCGAAAGCGTCAAACCAAGGCTCTTGTGTCTTTAGACCAAAATCAGAGGTAAGGCTGTCTAGGGTGTATTTCATCCCAGCAACCCCGTCAAAATCTCCAGCGTTACGCAAAAAACACTTTGAATAGAGGCTTTTTACATCACGAAAAGATATGGACTCAAAGTTTCTGAGCCGTTCCCAGTGGTTAATCATTTTTATTATGTCTCCGAGATGCGTTACCCCATTCTCTCTGAACAATAATCCCCGCCCTCTAAGGACAGAAGCGAAGTCGCGTAGGCTGCGCTTGTTTCTTGCTAGCATTAGCCATTCGCCGTTGTCCAAGGGTAAAGAAGACATGGTATGGTGCGCCATACGGACTAAAAATCCCTCATCCCCATTGCACCCCCACTCTTTGTTGTATCTGTTTCGGATTCGGGAAGAAAGGCTGTTAGCGTACTCGTGGATAACTCGCGGCAAGCGATAGCTGTGGTCAAGCACTTCGTACTCATCGCACTGTTTACCCAATTGCATAAAGCGAGAGATACTGGCCCCAGCCCAAACGTGTACGGTCTGGTCATCATCCCCCGCATAATAAACGTCAGTTGCGTTCTGAGCCATTATCTCAACGACCTGCCATTGCAGCTCCGTTAAATCCTGCGCCTCATCAATAATCATAACGTCAACATCAAGCGGCCTACCTACTGTTAAAAACTTTTCGAGAAGGTCGGTAAAGTCGGGAACACCATGCACCGCCTTAAACTTAATAAGGGTCTGCTGGTAGTGCTTTATTTGAAAGTGATTTATGTCTGGCGCGAGAAGCGCGGCGGCTTCGTCAATATCTATTCTTCTTGTTCTGGCCTGTTCTTCAACGTGCCGTATTGTCTGACCCAAACTGTAGCCGTTATCGTCTTCGTCAAACCCCGTAACATTATACCCAAGGTCGTGGGAAAGCTCTTTGTAGTCAGGGTATCCCATAACTTTTCTTGCGCCTGTTTCTCTGTAGCAAAGTGAGTGCAGAGTTTTAAAGTTTATGAAACGCCTCTTGGGAATATCAAACTTATCTACGGCGCGATAAATAGCTTCTCCCGCACCAGACTTAGTGAAAGTTGTAAACGCAATTCTCTCCGGCGGAGTGCCTTCTGAAAGACAGTCGTGTACTATCTCCAGCAAGGTTGTTGTCTTACCAGTTCCCGGCGGCCCAATGATTAGTTTCTTCATAATTTTTCCATTCAGTCAGTTATTCGACAGGTGTTAACTTAACATGAAAAAATATACAAGCGCAACGGATTTTGTAAATTTAAAACAAAACTTTTCGTACTTCGGATTGGCAGGGTGTGGCGTAGATACTGTAAGACGGGCTTTGTGCCTGAAGCGTTCTGACGCTTGCCCTAGAAAAATTGCTATGCACATGGACACAAGAATAGCTGTGATAAGACACCCAATAAAAAGGCTAATGTCAGCCTACAATCACAGCGGTTTATCGTGGCAGGACTTCTGGAAAAAAACTAAGAACGACCCAACATGGTGTGAGGAAACCACCCCGTATTGGGTTAGTTTGGGGAACGACTATACCGAATTGTACACTCTGGAAAAGATGAATAACTGGATTCCTCTCCTTTCGCATAGGTACTCTTTACCTGCCGCTGTTTGGATGGGCAAGCGCAACAGCAAAATCCCGTCAAAGCTACCGTCTGGGGTTGACCAAGAGATTCGTAGTGTTTACGCCGCCGACTTGGCCCTATGGCAGCGAACCGAAGATAAGCCATAAAATCAATGCGTACTTGAGCGGCCAAACGTAAAGCCAGAAGCGGGGTAGCTTATCAATTGGCTCCCCAATGTAGTTGCTAAGAACGTGGAAAAGCTCCCCATACCGCTTTAGACTCCAAGCCATCTTAACCCGTGGTGGCAGGGTTTCGAGTTCTTTCCAAAGCTCTTTAAATTCTTCTGCCACAACGCTTAAATTCTTTTCAATACCGTCTTTATTTTCCATCTTATTATTCCTCATATTTTCGTCTAAGGTATTCTGCTCTTTGGTATCGGGTGTTGCTTACAAACATAAGAACTATGCCAGTAACCGCGCCATATTTATCTTCAAACAACAAACCATACCCAAGCAGCAGAACTGCCAGAGTAAACCAGAAAGTAAAAATCTTAGCATTTCTTTCTTCTGTCATAACTTCCCCCGTAAAAAGTGCCGCTTGTCGGCTCTCCGGCGCGGCCCTCCGTCATATAGGTATAGCACATCACTCAAAAACCCAGCCTTACGCAGATTCAGCCGCGTTAAGCTACTTGGGGCGGAAACCCCCGCGAACCGCCTAAAGCACATCTGCCTACCATGCTATTGCATTGGTAGCTCTGGAACATCAACCGTGAAGTCCTCAGTTTGGGAAGCGTACAAAGGAGAGATAGCCCACCAGCGAACACATGCGCCTTTTAGGTTAAACTGCCCGTGATCTGCCCCCAATGATTTGAGTTTAGACCCAATTTGAGCTGTTGTGTAGTCCCTGAATTTACGATTGTCTAAATGGGAGCCAAGATCGGCTGACCTAAAGTAGTACCTATTATCGGCAGAATTCAGCCAAGGTCGGCCCGTAAGTAGCGCGTCCCTAGTGTCAGATGCCTTCCCACCTGTTAAAAAATCGTTCAGGTGAGACTTAAAAGAACCTAGCGTACCAGATTCTTCTGGCATGGCCACCTCATCGCAATTTTCTAGCATCGTGCTAACCAACTGCTCCCAATCCCCCGCTTTCATGTGGCCAATGTGCTTGGTCAGAACCTCGGCACAACGCTGTTTTATAGCAGGAAAGCTAAAAAGTGAGGCTGTGGGAATTTCAACGCGGTAGCCGTCAACATCCAAGTACCAGATAACAGGGTCGGTCAGCAGCTTAGAAAGCCCGTTAAACGTCACTGTAAGCGTTCCGCCGCCACCTTCACCACCTACCCCATATTTCCTAGTCTTGCATACAGGCTTGTCACAGTTTGAGCAGAGGGGTTCCTCACTGCACTGATAAAAGTACCCGTCTTTCTTCTCAATGGACGCACGAATACTACTGACTTCGTGAGGCTCAATCGGCTCAGATAATATCGTCCGGTTGGCTTCGTGCATTCTGCCTTCCAGCTCGTCTGCGGGGTAGGCTTGCTTTAAGAATATGCCGTAGTTGTACATAACCTTGTTTCGAGTTCCCTCCGGCGCACCATCTGTAGCTATAACTTGCAAGCAGGGCGGCATCTCTGCCATCGGGTCATCTTCTTCTTCTGGCACTTCCATCGAATCAACTTGCGACTGCGACTGGCTCATTGCCTCCGCAAAGTCTAAAAAATAATCTACGTTTTGGTTTGGAAACATTTTTCTAGTGTCTCCAAAGTACGGCATGTTCAGCCAGTTCCCGCAATCGTCTTTGTTAGCCAGCTTTATCTGCTTTGGGAATATTTCTGTGGCAGGGTAGCCAAGCATTTTGGCCCACTTTTTTAAGGTGGCAACCATCCAAGCGGCGGTCACTTTCTCTTTCATAAAAAGATAGAGGTGCGCTCCACCCGACTTAGACTCAACAACTATTAGAGGTAGATTGATCTTTAATATAAGGGCTTGCAGTTCGTTTATGTCTAGGGGGTAAACATCTATATCAATTGCGCCCCAGTAAACAAATCCTTCATCGTCTATCGGGATTATCCCAAGGCTGCGTTCGCCTTCAACGTGTTCTTGCCAGTGTTCTATGGTGTAGGGTTCTCTTACTGTGTAGGCTTTGCCCTCGTACTTCCCGTTATCTTTCTGACCAGTAATTTTAAAAGTACCGTGAGCGCGATCTAGCCCACGAAACAATTTCGCCATTCTTTCTATTATTTCTGTCATGTTAGTGTCCTATGGTGAAGAAAGGGGCCGAAGCCCCCGTCTTTGCTGCCTACATTTCGAGTGCGTCTTCTTCCTTGTCCACCACTTTTTCCGGTGTCTCATTCGCATTGTAGTCAACTTTTACACCACCATCACTAAGCTGCTTATAAAACGCATGTGCTGCGTCAAAACGCTCATCCCCGTCAGTTGGCATCATTGGGTCGCCCTTAGAGATAACGTAGCCATGCCACGAGCCTTTATCATTCTTTTCTTTCGCAGTTGTCAGTATATAGGTGTGTGAAAAAAGAGGAGCTGTAAAGCTGCGCCCATCTTTAGTCTTCCACTTCATACCTGTCATCAGCGTCAACCACTGTCGGGCTTTCTTGCCCTGAGTACCTTTCATGCTGATAATAGCTGGCTCAAAAAAATCGTCAGCGTTTTTGACCAGACAATAAAACGACCTGCTATCAATGATCTGATTCCCTGCATCATTGATAGAACGATTGATAGAGTCCCGTGTCGTGAGTCCTTTCTCGTCATAGTTGTCGTGTATTTCTACAAGACCGCCGCCTTCTTCACGCAGCTTAAATTCGAGCCACTTGCGCTCAAACTTTGTGGGAACAACGGTGATTTCTTTCCCGTAAACTTCTCCGGTAGCAGTGTTAAAAAACATACCCTGCTGCAAGCCGTCTATATAGGAAGATTCCGAGCTATCAATTTGCGGAGACAGAGCTTGTGCAATTTGCACGAAGGGCATCAGGAAATCATCTGCCTCCGCTGTTTCTGCGCCAAGACCTTCCCAACTTTCTTGAGATGTAGCTGCGGGTAAAGTGCTTTTTGTTTCTACTACTTCTTTCTTTGATTGTGGCATCTGATTTTTCCTCTTTGGGTCAGACTATTTAATTGTGGTTTCGTCATACTCATAAACCCCGAAAAGAACGGTTGGAAAGGGCTTCCCCATGGAAAGCTGTTCCTTAACAAATGCAGACAACGTGTTTGCATGAACCCCTTCTTGTATTTCACGGGCTTTGATAAGATCACCAAAACCGTTATCCCTCAACCACGTTAGCCCTTCGCTTTTCTTGGCCGCCGATAGTGAGGCTTTTACCTTATGGCGTATGGAGACTTTGCCCCCTATGCCTAAAGTAAAATCTGTTAGCCCGATCTCGCGCATCTTCTCTGGCAAGTCGTGCTGTGATATTTGTCTTTCATCCGCTGCTAGTTCTTTTAGCTGCGCTGTTAAAGCGACCATCGCTGTTCTTATCTGCTGCAACTCGGTCGCCATATCCCGAACTGCCGATAGTTGTCCATCGTCCGGTGCTGGCATAAAATCTTCTAAAGCCATATCAAGTTCTCCTGATAGTTATACTAAAATACTTCCTCGCTTCTCTGTCCCACTGCAATACTCGGAAACTTCCTTGCGCCAATCTTTCAGCTTCAATACCCGCAATCATCATCACCGCTGGGCCGCCAACTGCAAGAAGCCAATCTTTATTGCTAAACTCAAAGTCCCAAAGCCTCTTTTTTAAGAGGGCAGTAACCCGCTGTGTATTAAACACATTGGCTTCTTTTTTGTTTAGTAAGTAAACCAGTTCTCCGAATTGGGTTTCGGCATCGCTGTAGTCAAAACCCATATCTTGCACAACGAATACTCTGCCTGTATCAAGCATAAGTCAATACCTAACATGAGAAATAAATAAAATAAAAGGCGAGCCAATTCAGCCCGCCTAAAAACAACCTACTCTTTGTCGCCGCTTTCTTGTGTCGAAGGCTTTGAAGGTTTAGCTTTTGGCTTTCTTTTAACTATTTCTTCTTCAATTATCTTCTTCATTCCCGCGAGTTTTTCATCGCTCCAATCACTTGGCCCACTCATAGTCTTCCCCTTTTAGTTGATGAGTTTCCGCAGCATACCACCTAAATCCACTGTCCGACATTATCTTTATTGACCAGCGCGGCCATATCCCGCTTTTCTCTAAGCGCAGAAACAATCTTTTCGTCTATCGTGTTAGGTGTAACCAAGTCTATATAGGTGACGTTCTTAACCTGCCCGATACGGTGCGCCCTGTCCTCTGACTGCAACCTGCTCTCTAGGCTAAAGTCATTTGAGTAGTATATGACAAGACTGGCTGCGGTAAGCGTTAGCCCTATTCCTCCGGCGGCGGGGTTTCCCACAAAGAAATCCAGCTCATCACCACTGTTCTGGAAACGCTTTCGTATGTCTGTCCGTTCTTGCGTAGAGGTTTCACCAAAGAATGAGGCCGCACAGCCCCGACCAAACTCTTTGTTCAGCCTTTCAGTGATTTCTTTAACATCGTACTTGTACCTAGCCCAAATTATAGCTTTTCCGCCGTGGGACTCTAATATCTCGCAGAGCGCGTCTAGGCGGGGATTCTTGGCTGTATCTATGACCACTTCTTTATCAAATTCGTTTTTTATAAAATTTGAGTTGATCTGCTGGAATCTTTGCAGTTTTACCAGTGCAATACTGGCACTAGCAACTGTACCATCCGCCAAATCCGTGAGCATATTCTTACGCATATTAGCGTAAGCCCGCTTCTGCTCCTTGGTGTGCTGAACGTAAACCTTCTGGTATATCTTTTCTGGTATATCTAAACAGTCTTTCTTTAGAATCCTGTAGGAATAGGGTTCTATAGTTTCTGTTAGTTCTTCAAGGTTCTGATACCCGATTATCATTTTATTTTCCCAGCCACCCATAACCGCGTATCTGCCACGAAAGCTGTAATAGGACGAGTAGCCTAGAATATGCTCATCTAAAACGGCCATCTGAGAATAAAGATCAAGCGGCCCTTGAGTTACGGGAGTTCCTGTCATTATTCTTCTGTACTTACAGTGTTTAGCCATGTGCCTACAGGTTTTAGACCTAGCTGCACCGTACTTTTTAATTCGAGAGCTTTCGTCAATGACCAGCATCGGGTTTCGTAGCTTGCAGAAGTTTAGTGCAAACTTGGTCGCCCTTTCTGTGGAAAGCCCTTCAATGTTGACAATGAGTATTTTAAAATTTCCATTGGGGTTGGAAAGTTCTTCTAGTGCCAGCTTTTCTTTTTTGTTGGCGGTGGCTTCCCAATAGGCAACGTCATAGTTTACCCAGTCGGGTAAATGCGCCTCTAGCTCATCAAAGGCCCAGTTTGTTTTCACGGAGTTGGGGCAAGCCACCACTAGGCTGTCTATTTCGCCTTTCGCAAAAAGGTACGCGGCGTTATCTATCGCAACCTTCGTCTTTCCCGTCCCTTGCTCCATAAACAGCGCAAAGCTCTCCATGTCTCGTGAGCGTAGAAATGCCTCGGCTTGGTGGTCGAAAGGTTTGGTTTTGAATTTGTAGTCTCTTATCTCACTGGCAGTAGCTCCAGAGGCTTTCGACTGCTCTGAACGGGCGTTGGCTCTCTGGTCTTCCCTGCTTTTTAAGAAGTCGGCAATGCCAGCGTCAACCTTGCACGATGGGCAATACTTCAATATATGCCTTATGGCGGGTTCTGTGGCTTTAAATCGCCAATGCTTATGCTCATCGTCCCATTTTCGGTGCGAGGGTATTGATCTAGCAACGGCTATAACGGCGGGGTCATAATCAAATTGAAAATAGGCTATGCCCTTAACAGGTGCGCTTATTATTCTCATATCTCTTTTCCAAATACTCAGTTCTAAGAGTAAAAATCCCTACCTCCCCGAAAGGAAGTAGGCAAAGGACTTGCTCTGCTGCTTTCGCGCCTCCCTAACCAAGAGGCATACAGAACAAGGCAGAAAGTTAGTGTACAGTTTTACCGTCACCCGTGTAAAGCTGTGACTGCAAACTAGCTCCAATTTTTTGGCACATATCTTGGATATTTCGCTCTGCGATTTCTTTTAGTTTTCCAGTGGCTTTACCGACCGACAGCAAAGTATCTGTGGTTGCAATCCCGACACCCTGAACCTTTTCTTTGTCTCCAAAAAATATAAAGACTTCTTTTTCTTGCTCGGAGTCTTCGTCTTGCTCGGAGTCTTCGATTACTGTCCACACAATCCCGCAATAAGGCCACTTATACCTAAGTATTAGACTTCCTAAATCTGAAAAGTCGTCTTGGTTTTCTATAGTAATAACCTGAATCTGCGAAAAGTCTTCGTTGACGGGTGTAAAGATCATAGGAAAGAACTCGTTTACTTCATCTGCCATTTTTTCTTGATAGAAAGTAAACACGTGATGGACTAATTCTTTAAGCCCGTCTTTCTTTGTAAGGTCAAAATCTATTCGCCCTGTTTCAATTGTTCTCATTGTTTTCTCCAAAAGTTAGTTGTTGGTGCAAGCACCCAAAAACCCCCGCTTTAGCAGGGGTAATTGGCTATTTGCTCCTATAATTTAGATTTCCGACTTTAGCCACGCTATGTAATCTTTCCACACGTGTTCCCGAACAGCCAACGCACAGTTCGCCAACGAAACATGGGCTTGATCTACTTTTTGCCGCTCCCAGATTATTAAAACCGACAAGGCAGAGGCAACAAGCACTTTTTTAGGGTACTTTTTGCCTACCTTTAGAGATTTGTCAGCTTTAATTATAAGCTCGGCGTTAATTCCGCGCCCCTCCCCGTTTTTATAAGTGATTATCTGCTGATGCAGCACCCAGTTGTCTGGGTCACGTAAGGGATTCATTCTATCAGCTCGCTGAGTTCTACCGAGAGGATAGGAACATCCCCGTCAGTATCTAGCTCTGCGGTGTAGTTCCACTTTTCAAGGTGGCTCTCGTGCTTTTCTATCTCTTTAAACTTCTCATTGTGCAGGTCTAGTCCTAGACCCGTAACAGCCACTTGCAAAGCAAAGGTGTCTTGCAGCATAGCGTGAATAACAGTTACAAAATCAGAAGAATCTGCTTTTTGTATCTGCTCAACCGTCAGTTTGTCGGCTTTACACCCGAAAGACTTTTCAATTGTCTCGGTATGCTGCTCCATGAGCTTTGTGAGAAGACCAGCAATTCCTTTTAGCGCAACTTCTTGCCCGTGAACAAGGGCGTAGCAAGTTTTAGCTGAAGAATTGTTGATAAAGATTTTTTTAGATTTAGCCATACAATTTTCCTTTCTTAGTAGTTAGGTTCGGTGCTGAAATAAGCACCCAGAAAAACACTCCCGAAAGAGTGTAAAGCTGGCTGATTACTTAGTTAAAGCAGAGACAAGCTCCGTTGTCAAATCCATGTCATCAGAAGACCCGACTTCAACCCATTCCTCATCGTTGCAGCAATCGGATTTAGTAGTAAGTGCGGAACACCAGACTTTGGCCCCCCACACTTCTTCATACCCGCCATCGTCTTCTTCGATAAGGTCGCACTCGTTTTCACAAGTGCTGCACCAGAAACGCTTCCGTTTCATAACAAATCCCGATCAAGCCACTGTTTGACTTCTGTTTTTTGCTCGGTTGATAACTTGCTCCATGCTTTACCCAGCCACGGCATAAGCTCACTGTGATCTGGGGTGTACGTGATTGTTTGTGATTGTTGGATTCTCACGTACCTGCTGACTTGTCCCGATTTATCAAGCTCATTGATTTCTTCTTGCGTAAGAATTGTTCTCCACGCTTCCGAAAGTTCTTCGATTACATGGGACGTTCCCGCAAGAGGTTTTGTACTTATTACATAAGGCATATTTATTCCTTTTTGGTTAGAGGTTGGTAGCGGAGAATATCTACCATAAAGCGCACCCGCAGATGCGCTTGAGTTAGATACTCAGATTGGCACG
>Ga0115004_10003010_pt1 | contig 13777 bp, 14 predicted proteins | sample ArcticOcean_MG_C_10_FD_88737 | JGI IMG/M metagenome (GOLD analysis project Ga0115004, IMG submission 88737) | Marine microbial communities from western Arctic Ocean - ArcticOcean_MG_CB11_90 | ecosystem: Environmental > Aquatic > Marine > Oceanic | place: Arctic Ocean: Canada Basin | collected...
GCTGAAGACCCAGAATTTACAGACAAACAATATTTTACTCCTAAAAATTCAGCAAGACCTTTTTCAAAAAGAGTATTAAATCTTCCAGTAGTCAACCATCCGTCTAAAGAAGCTGCTACCATATTTTGTAGTTCTTCTTCTCCCATTAATTTCCCAGAGGGTGGAATTACAGTTTCACCTCCAACAAAAGTGGTTGGTTTGTATTTTTCCTCGCTATACTTTGTAACTAAATTAGCTATTTCTAATCTTAAACTTTCTAATTTTTCGCTTTCCATTATTTTCTATAATTATTAATTTCTTTTAAACATTGTTTTTTAAGATCCCCTCCATTAGTGTAAAGTTGATGCCAATCCACTATTGATTTGAGTGTTAATTGTAAATTCCATTTAGGGTTCCATTTTAATCTATTTGAAGCTTTTGAACAATCTAATTTTAAAAAACCTGCTTCATGAGGATTATTATTTTTATCTAAACTCCAACTAGCATTATTCCCCCAATATGTGACCATTTTATCTAAAATCCAACTCACTGGTTTACAATCTTCATCTTTTGGTCCAAAATTCCATCCTTCTGCAAAATCACCTCCATTTAAAAACAATTCTTGAGCTAAAACTAAATAACCAGATAGTGGTTCTAATACATGTTGCCATGGTCTTGTAGATAGAGGGTTTCTAATCACCACTGGTTCTGATTTCTCAAAAGCTCTTAAAATGTCAGGGATTAATCGATCTTCAGCCCAGTCTCCTCCTCCAATAACATTTCCTGCTCTAGCAGAAGCTAATGAAGCACTATCTTTAGTACTAAAAAAAGATCGTCTGTATGCAGACGTCACTAATTCTGCACAGCCTTTACTACTACTATATGGATCGTGACCACCCATAGGCTCACTTTCTCTATAACCCCATTCCCATTCCTTATTTTCATAACATTTATCTGTAGTTACAGAAACGATCGCTTTTAAACTTGAACATTTTCTAGCTGCTTCTAATACATTTACGGTTCCAATAACATTTGTTGTATACGTATCAACAGGTTCTTGATAAGAAAGACGAACCAATGGTTGTGCCGCCATATGAATTAAAATATCAGGATTAAAACTAACCATACTTTTAGTTAATTGTTCTAAGTTTCTAATATCTCCTATTTCTGATTCCATCTCTTTAGCTACATTCGCCTCTGTAAACAATGCTGGAATAGTGTTTACATTTAAAGAGTACCCCTTAACTAATGCTCCCATGTTTTGAAGCCATAAAGACAACCAAGAGCCTTTAAATCCTGTATGGCCAGTCAGGTAAACTTTTTTACCTTTCCAAAAACTAGCATCTACTTTTCCTTTACTTATCTCCAAACTTTCCACGGTGCTTTGTTTTGATCCAGTAATTCATTTAATTTCATTTTATCTCTCAAAGTGTCCATTGGTTGCCAAAAACCATCATGTTTAAAAGACATTAACTCACCATCAGATGCTAATCCCTTTAAAGGTTCTTGTTCCCATGTAGTATTATCTCCCTCAATTCTCTCAATAACTTTTGGAGATAACACAAAATACCCTCCATTAATTAAACCCCCATCGCCTTTTGGTTTTTCTTCAAATTTTTGAACTTGATTATTTTCAATACTAAGAGCTCCAAATCTTCCCGGAGGAAAAGTTGCTGTAAGAGTTGCCAGTTTTCCGTGAGATTTATGAAACTTAATTAAACTTTTAATATTAATATCAGCAACACCATCTCCATATGTAAAACAAAATGCTTCTTCATCTTCTAGATAGGGTAATACTCTTTTTAATCTTCCTCCAGTCATAGAGTTATCTCCGGTATCAACTAGAGTTATTGTCCAAGGCTCTGCTCGATCTTCATGAACAGTCATTTTGTTATTTTTCATATTAAAAGTTACATCTGATTGATGTAAAAAATAATTAGCAAAATACTCTTTAATGACATACCCTTTATATCCACAGCAAATTATAAAATCATTAATACCGTAATGAGAATACGTTTTCATTATATGCCATAAAATTGGTTTTCCTCCAATTTCAACCATAGGCTTTGGTTTAGATACTGTCTCTTCACTTAAACGGGTTCCAAGACCCCCTGCTAAAATTACTGCTTTCATTGTATATTAATTAGTTTGAACAAATGCGTCAGAAAAGAAATTATTTTCTTTTAAATGATTTTTAAAAAATAATTCTTTTGCGGAATTTATCATATCATTAGATCCACAAGCATATACTTGAGTGTTTTTTAAATCAATTTGTTGTTTTAATGCTATATCTTGAACATATCCTTGTGCCCCATTCCAGTCATTAACTTGTCTGGAAAGTACTGGTATGTATTTAATATTTAAATTTTTAAGATTCGGTACCCAAAATAAATCTTCTTGATATCTAGCCCCAACAATTACCCAGAAATTCTTATTTTGATATTGTTCATGTAATTTATCTAATGCTTCTAGAATTGATTTAATTGGAGCGATTCCTGTGCCTGTGGCTAAAAAAATAATGTTTTTGAAACTTGAATCTCTAAGAAAAAAAGTACCTATTGGTCCTTCTAGTCTCAATAGATCATTAATTTTTGCTTCTTTGAAAAAATACTCACTCATCAAACCTTTTTCGTAATTTTTAATAAAAAACTCAAGTTGATTTTTATGATTTGAACAGTTAGCAATTGAATAACTTCTGGTTAGATTTCCTTTGATAATATTTACATATTGTCCAGAATTAAAATTAAAATTTGAATTTGGAGGTAATCTTAAAGCTATTTTAAGAATATCATCAGTTAGTTTTTCTATAACACTAATTTTAGAAGGAATGATTTTTTTTTCAAAAAGTGTAATTTCACCTAGGTCCTCTATGTCTAATTCTATATCACTAAGGGGCTTCGCATTGCAAGAAAGTATAAAATTTTCATTCTTATCTTCTTCTGTAAGAACCAGTTCTTCTTCCTTATTAATGGTCTTTCCAGAAAGAACTTTTACCACACAGCTTCTACATCTTGAAGAAAGACAACTATGCTCTAAAATTATGTTGTTTTGTTTAGCTGCATCAAAAATTGTTGAATCTTTATCGCAAGTAAATGTTTTATTATTTTTTAGTTTAATTTGAAACATAAATTATTTATTTATACCACAAAAATCTAACACTTCTATATCTTCGTGTATAGTCAAATTTTTAAACTCATCATGCGCCACTAAAAAAACAATAATATCTGCTTTCTCAATAGCTTCTTTGTAATCTGTTAACTTATAGATTGTATGATATTCAATATTTGGTTCAACGATAAAGTGTTCCTCATTATTTGAATTTTGTAATACTTTTTGTGCTATATATTTAGCTGGAGACTCTCTTAAATCATCAATATTTGGTTTAAATGCCAATCCCATTAAAGCAGTTTTTGGCTTTCTACCGTGTTTTAATTCAAATTGAAGTTTCTCATTTTGAATCTTCTCAGCACACCAAAAAGATTTGTAATTATTTACTTCTCTAGCAGTACCAATAATTTTTGATTCCATTGGATAATCAGAAACAATAAAATAAGGGTCTACTGCAATACAGTGTCCCCCAACTCCACAACCTGGCTGTAAGATATTTACTCTTGGGTGTTTATTAGCTAATTCTATAAGTTCCCAGACATTAATATCTGCTTTATCACAAATGAGTGATAATTCATTTGCAAAAGCGATTTGTACATCTCTGGAAGAGTTTTCCACAAGCTTACACATTTCTGCTGTTTTTGCATTAGTCCCATGCAAATAACCTTTAACATACCTTGCATAAAATTCTATCGCTCTATTAGTTGACTCTTGGTCAATTCCCCCAATAACGCGATCATTATAAACCAGTTCATGCATGACATTTCCTGGTAATACGCGTTCCGGGCAATAGGCGATATGAATAGCTCCTTCAAGCTCAGGTCTTGATGTAAATATTAGTTTCTGCATTTTATCAGTTGTACCTATCGGTGAGGTCGACTCAATAATATATAAATCTCCTTTTTTAAGTAGTGGGATAACTCCTTTGGTAGCAGCTTCAACAAAAGAAATATCCGGTTCATGATTTCCTTTAAATGGAGTAGGAACTACTATTAAATAAACATCTGCTGAACTTGGTTTTGTTGATGCTTTGAAAAAACCATTAGACACTGCATTGGAAACTATTTGATCTAAGTCTGGTTCAATAATATGGATTTTACCTTGATTAATAGTATCAACAACTTTTTGGTTTATATCAACACCCAAAACATTTGTTCCATGAGATGCTATTAATGCTGAGGTTGGTAATCCTATATATCCTAATCCTATGGTTACTACTTCTGGATTCATTATTTTATATTTTTTATAAAGTCTACAATTCTTTTTGATGCCAAGCCGTCTCCGTATGGATTGTGAAGTTTTGACATTTTAACAAAGTTGTCCTGGTTGTTTAATAAGTCCAATGCTTTAGAAACGATTAAATCTTCATTCGTTCCAACTAGCAAAACTGTTCCGGCTTCTACAGCTTCTGGCCTTTCAGTGTTATCTCTCATAACTAACACAGGTTTTCCTAAACTTGGTGCTTCTTCTTGTACACCTCCACTGTCTGTGATAATAATTTTAGATCGATTCATAAGCCAAATAAAATCTTGATATGCTAAAGGGTCAATTAAAATAATATTATTAATTCCGGATAAGATTCTATTTACAGGTTTCTGTACTTTTGGATTTAGATGAACAGGGTAGATAATTAAACGATTTGTATCATCTTCAGCAATTCGTTTTAAAGCTTTACAAATTCTTTCAAATCCACCACCATGATTCTCCCTTCGATGACCAGTGACTAAAACTACTTCTTGATTCCCTATTTGTTTTGAGAGGTCTTTAATTAATTGACTAGGATTTTCATTAACTTTCTCAACAGATTTTAAAAGTGCATCAATCACTGTATTTCCAGTAACTAAAATTGAATCTTCAGAAATATTTTCCTTTAGTAAATTACTCTTTGAAGTTTCTGTAGGAGCAAAATGATAGTCGCAGATTCTGCCTGTTATTTGACGATTTATTTCCTCTGGAAAAGGAGATAGTTTATTATAAGTCCTAAGACCTGCTTCTACGTGACATACTTTTGCTCCAGAGTAAAAACTTGCTATAGAACCTGCCATTGTCGTAGTAGTATCTCCATGAACGAATACAAAATCTGGAATAAACTCCTCTAAAATTAGTTTTAAAGATTCAATAATAGTAGCAGTTAATCCATATAGATTTTGGCCTGGCTTCATTAAGTCTAAATCATAATCTGGTTTGATTTCAAAAAAATCTAATACCAGATCTAACATTTCTCTGTGTTGCGCTGTAACACAAACTTTAGTCTCAAAAATAGTTAGATTTTTTTTAAATTCTTTAACTAGTGGGGCCATTTTTATAGCTTCAGGTCTAGTTCCAAAAATTAACAGTATTTTTTTCTTCAATTTATATTAGTTTAAAGTCTAGAGTTAACCTGATTTCTTGGAAGAAATCCTTTTAAATCATAAATAACACTTTTAGAATCTTTTTTTATAGATTCAATATTTATCATTGAAAATTTGGTATGAGATACCGCCAATAATATTCCCTCATATTTTTCTTTAATTTCATCGATAAGGTGAATTCCGAACTCTAGCTTTACTTCCGCCTGATCAGCTTCATAATCATAGACATCAACTTCTAATCCAAATTCTTTTAATTCATTATGAACATCTGCTACTTTTGAGTTACGTATATCTGGACAATTTTCTTTAAAAGTAACTCCTAGTATTAAAATTTTAGAGCCCATTATTTGTTTACCTGCTCTGATAAGCATTTTTATCATTTTATTGGCTACAAAATTACTCATATTATCATTTACACGCCTACCACTTAATATCACCTCTGGGTGATAGCCTAAACTTTCTGCTTTATATGCCAAATAATAAGGGTCTACGCTTATACAATGCCCCCCAACAAGACCTGGTTTGTATTTTAAAAAATTCCACTTAGTCCCCGCAGCGTCAAGAACATCTTGAGTGTCTATACCCACCCTGTCAAATATTAAAGCCAATTCATTTACAAACGATATATTAACGTCACGTTGTGCATTTTCAATGGCTTTACTAGCCTCAGCTACTTTCATACTTGCGGCCTTAAAAGTGCCTGCAGTAATAATTGAATTGTATAAGTCGTCTACAAAATTAGCAATTTCTGGAGTTGATCCTGATGTTACTTTTTTAATGGTAGTTAAAGTATTTACCTTATCTCCTGGGACAATTCTCTCTGGTGAATATCCACAGTAAAAGTCCGTATTAAAAATCAATCCACTTGCTTGTTCTAATAAAGGTACACACACCTCTTCCGTGCAGCCTGGGTATACAGTGCTCTCATATACTACAGTATCTCCTTTTTTAAGGATCTCGCCAAGCATTTTAGAGGCACCTCTTAATGGGTTTAAGTCTGGGGTTTTGAATTCATCTATAGGCGTAGGAACTGTTACAATATAAATATTACACTCATTAATGTCATTAATATTTGCACTAAAAGTAAGTTGTTTAGCACTTCTTAATTGCTCGGTTGTAGCTTCATTGGTATGATCAACCCCTTTTTTTAATTCATCAATTCTAGCTATATTGATATCAAATCCTAAGGTTGGGTATTTTCTTCCAAACTCAATAGCTAAAGGAAGGCCAACATAACCTTGACCAATTACTGCAATTTTTACTTTTTCTAAATTCATTTTTTTTAAGATAAAGTTTTATTCGTAATCACTTTATTATATTTTTTTCTTGTCGACCATCGCTAGTCTTTCTTTTAATTTAATTCTTCTAAATTTTTACTTGAGTGGTAGCCACCAGCTTTCAAATACTTTTCTTTTTGCATCAACTTCACATCCGATTGCATCATGTCTTTTACCAACGATTCCAAATCATGTTCTGCAACCCACCCTAATTTTTCTTTTGCCTTGGTAGGATCTCCAATTAATAAATCTACTTCCGTAGGCCTAAAATAAGCAGGGTCTATAGACAGCACTTCTTTTCCTATTTCTAGTTGAAACAAAGGATTAGTACATTTTACAACAGTAGCTTTTTCATTTACTCCCTTTCCTGTAAATTCTAATTCTACACCCACTTCTTTAAAAGAGAGTCTAACAAAGTCTCTCACGGTTGTGGTCTTTCCTGTAGCAATTACCCAGTCTTCAGCTTGTTCTGCCTGTAAAATCATCCACATCATACGTACATAATCTTTGGCATGGCCCCAATCACGTTTGGCTTCTAAATTTCCTAAATAAAAAGTATCCTGTAACCCCAGCGCAATTCTGGCAGTAGCTCGTGTAATTTTGCGAGTCACAAAAGTTTCTCCTCTTCTTGGAGATTCATGATTGAATAAAATACCATTACATGCAAACATATCGTATGCTTCTCTGTAGTTTTTTGTAATCCAAAAACCATAGATTTTAGCTACTCCGTATGGTGATCTTGGATAAAATGGTGAATTTTCATCATAAAATCCTTTGTCATTTTTATTTTCTGGCATTCCTCCGTACAGTTCAGAAGTAGAGGCTTGGTATATTCTAGTTTTCTTTTCTAAGCCGAGTAAACGAACCGCCTCTAAAATACGTAGAGTCCCTAAACCATCTACATTCCCTACATATTCAGCAGTATCAAAAGAAACCTTAACATGAGACATAGCACCTAGATTATAAATTTCATCGGGCTGACATTCTTCTATAATTCTCGTGAGATTCATTGCATCTGTTAAATCACCATAATGTAATTTTAAGCGTTGATTCGGGTGATGAGGATCTTGGTATAAATGATCAATACGGTCTGTGTTTAATGAAGAAGATCTTCTTTTGATCCCGTGCACTTCATATCCTTTTTCTAACAATAGCTCTGCTAAATAAGAACCATCTTGTCCTGTAATTCCAGTAATTAATGCTACTTTCATTATTTCATTTTTTATTACTCGTTGTTCGTTGTTCGCTGTTCGCTGTTCGTTGTTCGATGAACGAGAACCGATGGACGAGACTCAATTTTACATTTTTACTTCTTTAAAATTTTCAATATTATCCAAAAACCAGTTATAGGTTTTTTGTATTCCGTCTTCTAACTCTGTTGAATACTCCCATCCGAGCTCTTTCATTTTGGAAACATCCATCAGTTTTCTTGGTGTGCCATCTGGCTTACTGGCATCCCAAAGAATATTTCCTTGATGACTAATTACCTTTTGGATGGTTTCTGCCAGTTCTTTGATCGTAATATCCTTTCCTGTGCCGATATTATATAAGTATTCTGGTAATACATTTTCTAGAGCATACACAACCGCTTCTGCCATGTCATCTACAAACAAAAACTCTCGCATTGGAGTTCCACTTCCCCAGAGCGTTACGTCTGAGTGGTTATTTATTTTAGCCTCATGAAATTTACGCAACATCGCTGGCAGTACATGCGAGGATTGTAAGTCAAAATTATCAAAAGAACCATACAAGTTGGTAGGCATTAAACTTACATACTCTTTGTTATATTGATTGCGTACCGCTTGGCATGCTTTTACTCCAGTGATTTTTGCAATGGCATACCACTCATTGGTTGGTTCTAAAGAATCTGTTAACAGGTATTCTTCTTTTAGAGGTTGTTGAGCAAACTTTGGATAGATACAAGAACTCCCTAAAAAAATAAATTTCTCAATACCAGCCTTGTGAGCACCATCTATTAGATTGTTTTGAATTTGCAGATTTTCCATTAAAAATTGATATGGGAAATTATTATTAGCAAGTATGCCCCCAACTTTTGCAGCAGCATCAATGACTACCTCTGGCTGTTCTAGATTGTAAAAATCCAAAACAGCTTGTTGATTTGTTAAGTTAAGTTCTTTACTAGTAATCCCAATTAGATTAGTATACCCCTTAGATTCAAGTGATCTCCAAACCGCAGATCCTACCATTCCACTGTGACCTGCGATGTATATTTTAGTTTTTTTAGTTATCACTTTATTCTTATTTTCTCGACTACCAACAGTAGTGACTTTTGCAACGTCAAATCCAACGTTTGAAACTTTAGTTTTTTTACAGCTTCGCTGTTGTCAATCAAATTAATAATCAAATTATAATCTTAATTTTAAAACTCGAATTTAATTTAATTACTACTGAATTTTTCAAGACATCATAATGTCTGTCATTTTAGTAATTATCCATTAAATCAAACTTTATGATACACTTTAAACCAGCTAATAAATTCCTTTATCCCCTCATCTAATGATACATTATTTTGAAAATTATAATCCTTCGTTATTTTTGAAATACTAGCCCATGTTTTTTTAACATCTCCATCTTGCATAGCTAACATTTCCTTAATTGCTTTTTTACCTAAATACTTTTCAAATATGTGCTTTGTTAGTGCTTTCCCTAAAGAGCCTGTCTCTCTTGTTATTAATACTGATTTATTATTTAAGTCCATTATATTTAATTTTTATATTTTGAATACTACAAAGTAATTATTCATAATATGTAACCTTGATTTTATAATCTACATTTTAGAATCTAAATATATACCAGTTTCTTTATGTCCAAATTCTGGAATCATATCCAAAAACAAATTAACAATCTGCATTTTATTCCATTTTTGGTTGGCTTTAAGTTTAGAAATAGCCTTTTCAAATATATTTAATTTATCAAAATCAAATAATAAGTCATTTTTAATTATCCCTAGATTCTGAAATTTATTTAGGTCTAAAATTTCTTTTCCTGTAAAAAATTCTTCAAAATCTTTTTCTCCTGTTGTATTGCTTTCGTTGAAAAGACAAGGCCAAGTCTTACCATCAAGATTATTTTGAGCATAGTTTCTTGCTTCTTCTTCGGTTTTACAAATGATTGGTTTTAATCCTTTTTTGTCTAAATACTTTTTTGCAATTTCTGCAAAGGTTATCAAATGTAAATCTTCACTTAATTTGGGAAAGAATATTTCTCTATTTTCGCCATAGATACATGACATTAAACAAAGTTCACCAGACTCTTGTTTTGTTACAAAATATCTCCTAATATCACTTGGAGCAACTATTGGCTGTTTCTTTTCTATTCTTTGATTAAACCCGTGTAATAAAGACCCATCTGAAAAAGCAACATTTGCAAATCTAGCCATGGATACATTCATCTTTTCACTTCTTCTGTTAACAAACATTTCCATAATTCGCTTTGAAGCTCCCATCATATTAACCGGGTTAGCTGCCTTGTCAGTAGAAACACAAAAATATTTTTTCACCCCTTTGTTTATAGATTGTTGAAGTGTTTTATCAGTATTAAAGATATTTACATTAATCATCCTCATTAATGTATAAGGATCTTTTTCGCTTCTAACATGTTTTAGCGCTGATAGATTTAAAACATAGTCAAATTTACCATCGGATTTGATAAATGTATCGTACTCATCAGAACCAATATCTAAAGCAAAGGTCTGGAAATCACCATTAATATAACCAAAAGAACTTCGAATATCTCTAACCAACTCAACTAAGTTGTTTTCACTAATATCCACAACATGAAGTTTTTTTGGGTTACGTTTAAAAATTTCATTTGTAACTGCTTGCCCAATTGAACCTGCCCCCCCTAAAACTAGAAATCTTGAAGAGGAAACTATAGTAGCTAACTCATTTTTTACGCTATTCATGTCTTCAATAAACAGTTTTCTTTTTCTTCCGATTAAGTCTAACATATATTTTTATTTTTCAAGAACTCAAGCAACAAAGGAGCCATTTTAATTACTTCTGGTCGTGTTCCAAATATGATAAGATTTTTTTTCATTAATAATTATAGATTATTTTCAATTTTGGTTAAATAAAAATTCAACAATATCATAACAAACTAATTAATTCTTTAACTCTATTTTCTGAAGCATAAAAACTATTAAATGCTGATCTGTTATTATCTCCTATTCTTCCAAAATCAGATCTTTTTAAATAAATTGATTTAATACATTCCTTTAATTCGTTATTGTTACTGTGGTTGACTAGCCATCCGTTATTCTCAGAAATTACTTCTGGTATAGCTCCCATGAAAGTAGAAATTATAGGTTTACCACATGCCATTGCTTCGATAATAGAAATGGGCAAATTATCATCCTTGGTTGGTAATACAAAAACATCAGATTTAATAATCTGCTCATATTTTTCTTTTTCACTTAAATCTTTTAAAAACTCAACCTTATTTTCTAGTTTTTCATTTTGAACTATTTTATTAGATTTAATATCATCATCGATATACGCACCTCTACCAATCCATTTTAGGTGGATATCATACCCCTCTTTAATTAAATTTACACAAATATTTAACAAATCAAAAGTCCCTTTAGCTTCTGATAATCTCCCTATGCCAATAAGGGTAAGTTTTTTACTATCTTTTACATTAATATACTTAGTATTATCAATTAATTTTTTTGGAATATATGTTGAATTATAAAATAAGTGAACTTTTTCTGAAACATTAATGTATCTCTTTGCTGACTCAAAATCTACTTTAGTTGGTGATAATACTTTGTATGCCATTTTCATTTCTAAGATAGAAAGAATCCTAACAATAATATTACTTGATTTTAATTTTCGAGTTCCATGTAGGTTAAGCAGTATTTTGACTCTAAAAATCCTAAGAATTAACACATATCCAAAATCTCTTAGTACCCCCCAATTACTAGTGCCAGTTACAAAAGCATGTTTTGTGTCAATATGTTTTATGCATAAAAATAATAATTTAACATAATTAACTATTCCATTTAATATACCTTTAAATCGAATAGTTTTGATTTTTTCTCTTACCCCTTTTGTGGCAGTATCTAAATGAATCACTGATAATTCATTTTTCAATCCTGCATCTAAAATTGATTTACTTAGGATTGCGATGCCTCCGAAAGGAGGTGGCATGGGACTTATATAAAATATTTTTTTCTTTTTATTAACTACCATAATTCTTCATGTCCTCAATAGATTTCTCTATTGTAATAAATTGTAAGTTGTTTGTAAATTTCTTCATTTTGTGTGTATCAGCAAACTGAAAATCTAAATCTTGTCCTTTGGGAGATATAAAATTAGACACTATTTCTGGATTTTTTTTATAAACCTTCTTACAAACATTTATTATTTCCCTAATTTCAAGACTTTTTCCACGCGCAATGTTTATTACACTTCCAAAACAATCAGATTCAGCAAGTATACTATAAATACGCACGGCGTCTCTAATATCAATAAAATCTCTTTTTGAATCTATTCGTCCAATTTTAATAATATTTTTTTTGCCTTCAGATAAAAAGTTAAACTCTTTTATTATCTTACCAACAACTAAATTATCTCCTAAACCAGGACCAATTAAATTAAATGTTCTTAAAGAAATAACTGGCAAATTATAAACTCTCCCATAATTTATAACTAATTTAGACTGCATATCTTTTGATATACCATAATTTGAAATAGGGTTTGGTATAAGATTTTCATTAATCATCATTACTTTCTGCTCACCATACTCTGCTGCAGATCCGATGTTAACAAACATTTTTATTTTTTTTATTTTAGAGCACAAATTTAAGTACTTTGATGTCCAATATACATTAGCTTTTATTAGATCTGGAAGTTTATGATTTCCAATTAACCCTCCAAGATGATATAGCGTTACCTCTCCACTTTGACTTATTAAACATTCCTCAAGTTTATCAAAATTTCTTAGGCTGAAATATTCAATGGCCTCATTATTATTGTCCTCTTGAATATCAATTCCTATAATTTTACTTGATTTTTTTAATAATATGTGCTCGATAAGGAATTTGGCTGAAAAACCATTAGAACCTGTAATTACATTAATCATAAGTTTATTTTTCTAATAAATATTGTTCAGCTTTTTCTAAATCTGCAGGCGTTCCTATGTCAAACCAGTCCCCCTTAATTGCATAAGTATTTATTTTTTTATTTTGATCAATCAAGGTCTTTACTAGATCCGGTAAATCAAAAAAAGTGTCATGAGGAACATAATCCTTAATTCGAGGATTGAGAATATATATACCGCTGCTTACTAATTGTTTTAGCTCTGGTTTTTCAAGATAATTTTCTACCTCACCATTTTTATTTAACTCAAGAACTCCTAGGCTAGACTTTGTGATTTTCTCAAACGTACAAATAGTCATTAAAGCTTTACTTTTTTTATGTTCCTGATAAGCCTCAGTGAAATCAATTGTAGATAAGATATCTCCATTCATAAATATATAATCATCATCAAGTTTAGGAAGTAGCGAAATTGCTCCTGCTGTACCTAAAGGGATTTCTTCCCTAACGTATGTTATTTTAGCATTATATTTTTCACCATCACCCATAAAAGCTTTAATTAATTCTCCTAAATATCCTAGAGAAATAATGTATTCATTTACTCCATACTTTTTAAGTTGTTCAATAATAACTTGAAGTATTGGTTTATCTCCAATTGGAAACAATGGTTTAGGTATTGTTGTTGTAAAAGGTTTAAGTCTTCTTCCTTTTCCTCCTGCTAATAATATTGCTTTCATATGGTTTTATTTTTTTACTAATGTTTGTGATTAAAATTATCTAAACAAATTACTTTATTCTTTTTATCTAGTAAAGCTTCGCATAAATTTGACCCAATAAAATCTGCACCTACAGTTACTAGAATTGTTTTATTACTTAATTCAATATTCATTTAACTATTTTTATTTTTTTCTCGACTACCACCGGTAGTCCCTAATTTTTAAACTTTAGTTTTTTTAACAGCTTCGCTGTTGTCAATCACATTAATAATTGAATTATAACTTTA
>Ga0115004_10003015_pt1 | contig 13773 bp, 15 predicted proteins | sample ArcticOcean_MG_C_10_FD_88737 | JGI IMG/M metagenome (GOLD analysis project Ga0115004, IMG submission 88737) | Marine microbial communities from western Arctic Ocean - ArcticOcean_MG_CB11_90 | ecosystem: Environmental > Aquatic > Marine > Oceanic | place: Arctic Ocean: Canada Basin | collected...
AACACCTTCCAATCCACCTTTTACCGCTTCAATTTTATGAAGTCCTTCTACCTCTAACCCTGTATCTGTTAAAATATCACTCATCTCAACTGGAGATAGGTCTGTATCAATATATTTTTTTAACCAATTATATGAAACCTTCATTCTTTACTTTTTTTCTTGTAGCATTTTATAATATAATTAAGCTGCATTTTCATTGAAATTAACATTCTCAATAGTTAATGATTTCTTCTATCGTCTTTCTATTTCAAACTCCACCTCTTAAAATCTCATAAGAATTGAAAAACTCCTCGATAAAGCTTCACAAATATCATGAAATATAACCTAAAAAGGAGAGTTGACACTCTAACTGTTATCAATATACAAAGATATCAAAATCTACTCAAAGAATAAAGTCAACTGAATGTCAATAAAAACTATAATCGACTTGATTACTAATTTAGTGTTTGGTGCTTTTTACTTGAAACAATCAGTAAATTTTCCGATTTTTATAAAAACCCATTTATGAAAGTTATATTGTCTGCAATTATACTCTTTTTTGCACTTCACTTAAAAGCTCAAGAAACTAGTACCTTAAGTGGGTATGTCAGTAATGGTGAAAATGGTGAAACTGTTATTGGAGCAAAAGTTTTCATTCCTAAAATTAGAAAAGGAACAATTACAAACAACGATGGCTTCTACTCACTTACAGTCCCAGAAGGAATATATATAGTAGAGTTTCGAGCTGGAGGAATTAAAATTGAAACAAAAACTATTGATCTTAGCACAGATGTTAGATTGGATAAAGTTGTCGGGGGGAACCTTCAAAACATTAAAGAAGTAGTCGTTAGCGCTAACGCTGAGCAAAATGTGAAAAGTACTAAAATAGGAAAATTAGAACTTAGTATTAACGAAATAAAAACACTTCCTGCATTTATGGGAGAAGTTGACATTATAAAAACCATTCAATTGTTGCCCGGTGTTTCTTCGGCCGCAGAGGGAGGACAAGGTTTCTATGTTAGAGGTGGTGGCCCGGATCAAAATTTAGTCTTATTAGACGAAGCAGTTGTCTATAATGCATCCCATTTGTTTGGTTTCTTTTCTGTTTTTAATGCTGATGCTGTAAAAGGAGTAAGCTTAATTAAAGGAGGTATGCCTGCAAATTTCGGAGGAAGAATGTCGTCTGTCCTAGAAGTTAAGATGAATAATGGTAATTCAAAAAAGTTAGGCATCAAGGGCGGAATTGGAGCCATTTCTTCTCGTATAACAATTCAGGGACCATTTAAAAAAAATAAAGGCTCATTTATCATATCTGGAAGGAGAACTTATTTAGGTTTAATTATGAAGGCTGCAATTCCTAAATCATCTCCATTTGCAGGGTCTAGATGCCATTTTTTCGATTTAAACCTCAAAATGAAATATGAGATAACTAAAAAAGACAAACTTTTTTTTAGCAGCTATTATGGTAAAGATGATTTTAGTTTTAGCAATCTAGATGATAATTTTCTAGTCGAAATGCCTTGGGGAAATGGGGTAGCTGCATTGCGTTGGAGCCATATATTTTCAAGTAAATTATTTATGAATCTAAATACAACATTGACTGATTATAAATTTAGCTTTAGCTCTTCTCAAGATGAATTTCGTTTTTCATTAAACTCTGGAATTCGTGATTATGGTGCTAAAATCGACTTTACTTACTTTCCAAGTTCAAATCTCAAAGTGAAGTTTGGCTTAGATTATATTTATCATACATTTACACCTATGAGTTCATCCGCAGAGAATGATGACACTTCTTTCGATACAGGAATAGCACAAAGTTTGTATAGCCATGAATCTGCTGCATATTTACTCAATGAATTTGATCTTAATGAAAACATACGTGTAAATGCAGGTTTAAGGTATAGTACATTTCAGCATGTAGGACCATTTACTCGCTATGTCAATGGCGATATAAGTACCCCCGATACTCTAATTGAGTATCGAAACGGAGAACTTATTAAATTTTACCATGGCCTTGAGCCCCGTCTCTCATTAAGATGGCTGCTTCCAGATAACAGTTCTATAAAAGCTGGGTATACATACAATTATCAATACGTACACTTAACATCGCTAAGCGCTGTTTCATTACCTACAGATGTTTGGTACCCATCAACAGATAAAGCGAAGCCTCAAAAAGGATGGCAATTATCTTTAGGATACTTTAGAAACTTCATAGAAAATAAAATTGAGACATCCGTGGAGTTATATTACAAAGGCATGAAAAATCTAATTGAGTATAAAGAAGGATCATTACCAAATGATAATATTCAAGATAATACAGACAATTTATTGGTTTTTGGAAACGGATGGAGCTATGGTATTGAGCTTTTTATAAAAAAAAGAATAGGAAAACTTACAGGGTGGCTTGGTTATACATTAAGTAAAACAGAACGCAGATTTAAAGACTTAAATGACGGAGAACCTTTTGCTGCTAAATACGATCGTAGACATGACTTATCTGTTGTTGCAAGCTATAAAATTAATAGTCGGTGGCTTATTAGCGGGGCATTTATTTATGCAACTGGAAACACATTGACTCTCCCTAAATCTTGGTATGTTCAAAACCAATCATTACTTTTCAACTACGGAAAACGAAACTCTACGCGAATGTCCCCCTATCATCGATTAGATATCTCAGCAACTTGGTATGGAAAAGAGTATAAAGACAAAATTGACATTGAAACTGGTAAGGTGATTCAAGTTAAAAAGAAACTTAGAACGAATATTGCGATATCAATATACAACTTATACAATAGAGCAAATCCATACTTTTTATATATAGATAAAGATGGAAAACTTTTATCTGGTGATTTGGAAATGAAAGTGAAACAGGTAACACTTCTCCCTATAATACCAGGTGTAACATGGAATTTTGAATTTTGAATTATGAGACAGGCATTTCCGATTTTATTTAGCATTTTGCTCATTATAACTTCTTGTACCAAAGAAGTAAATATTGATTTACCTGAGCATATAGCGGAGCTTGTTGTAGATGGTACAATTGAGACAAATAAAAATCCTATTGTTTTACTATCGCGTTCAGCTGATATATACGCATCAACTGACATATCATCGTACCTTTCATATTTTGTATTGGATGCTGAAGTGAAAGTTATTTGCAACGAAGATACTACAGAATTATCGCTTTTCACTATTTCAGAACTCCCTATTGAGTCTCAGGAAAAACTTGCGGAGATGCTTCGCTTAAATAACTTAAATGAGTTGCAAGAACTACCTTTATTAGTCTATAGCTCAATAGATCTGATAGGAGAAGTTAACAATACTTATGAGCTGAGTATTCTCTTTAACGGAAAAAACTACAATGGCAAAACCAAAATACTAGAACCTACTGCACTGGATGCATTGTACTGGGAACTTGAGCCAGGAACTATTGAATATGGATACTCCTGGGCCATACTAAGTGATCCTGTAAATCAATTTGACGGTTATAAGTGGGAAGTGAAACGAACCAACTTAAATTTTGATGGTCTTCCAAAAGACGATATATTTAAGAGAGCACGAGGAGGAACATTTAATGATCAATTTTTTGACGGTATGACTTTTGATTTTTTCTTTGAAAACCCCATGAAAAGAAAAGATTCTACACATCTTTTAGAATACAAAAGGTATTATCGATTTGGTGATACGGTCGTAGTTAAGTTCTCAAAAATGGATGAAGCAGTTTATGAATTTATGGAGAATAAATATACACAACTATCAACCGCAGGAAATCCATTTGCTACACCAATCAATATACCTTCAAATATTACAGGGGGCGCGCTTGGAGTATGGGCTGGGTATTCTCCAACTTTAGACACTCTAATTTGTCAACCTTAATTCTCAGATAAAAAAACTATAGCACAATAATCATATGAAGATATTATCAATATTACTCCTACTAATACCTTACGCTGCCATAGCTCAATCGGAAGAATACAAAAATATGCTTAAGAAGCATTACAATGGATTCTCAACAATATCACCCTCTGAGGCAAAAAGGAAATTGGATACTAAAGGTATTTTCTTTTTAGACACTAGAACTAAATCTGAATTTTCAGTTAGTCATTTAAAGAATGCCATTCAAATAGGTTCTGATAATTTCATTCTACAATCAGTAAGTTTCATCCCAAAGAATGCAGAAATAATAATATACTGTAGCATTGGTCAACGAAGTCAGGTCGTTGGTGAAAAAATGAAGGTGGCAGGATACACAAATATCAAAAATCTTTATGGAGGATTATTTCATTGGATCAATATTAATTACCCATTAGTTGATTTAACAGGAACTAGAACAAAGCTTATCCATGGGTATTCTAAAGAATGGGGTAGTAAGTGGGTCAAGAATGGCAGTGTTGTCTACTAAACCGTAACTTAATGTCGGAAAATTTAATTATTGTTTTCGTAAAGAATATTACTCTTGGAAAAGTTAAAACGCGCTTAGCAAAAACTATTGGAGATAATGCCGCATTTGATGTTTACAAGTACCTTTTTAATATCACCCAGTGTGAATCATTGAAAGCTAAAAACTGTGACCTTCATGTTTATTTCTCAGATGCCATAATTGATTCTGCCTGGCCTAATACGGAGAAGTTTATTCAATCGGGAAAAGACCTAGGCGAGCGCATGATGAATGCATTTGAGGATGGATTTACGAGGGGGTACAAGCGTATCATCGGAATTGGATCAGATTTACCAGACTTAAGCGCAGAGATTATGGAATCAGCCTTAAAGTCTTTGGAGTCAAATGACACTGTTTTCGGACCGTCTGAAGACGGAGGGTATTACCTAATCGGAATGCGCCAATCGACACCCTGTGTCTTTAAAGACAAGCCTTGGAGTACAAGTCAGCTATTAAAAGTAACAACAAAAGAACTCAAGAAAAAAGGATATAGCACGACTCAGCTACTTAAATTAAATGATATTGATGACATTGATGATCTCAAGAAATCTTCTATCTCTGAAGTGTTTCAATATCTTTTTGAATTAAAAAATTCTCATTGAATAATCAATAACACTCCTTTTTTGAATTTAATAAATATTAATAGTATGCATTCATCTGTAAATAATTAGTTACGTAATCTGCAACACCATCCTCTAGTGAATGAAATCCTTTTGAAAATCCAGATTCAACTAACTTGGACATATCAGCCTCTGTGTAATACTGATACTTATCTCTAATATCTGCAGGGGTGTCAATGAAATAAATTGACGCTTCTTTCGCCATTGCTTTAAACGTGTTTTTAGCAAGGTCCAAGAAGGTACGAGCCTCTCCTGAACCCAAATTATATATTCCAGAAACTGGAGGAGTATCCATTAAGTAATGACAAACTTCCACAACATCCTTCACATAAACGAAATCTCTTAATTGACCGCCATCTGTATATTCTGGATTATGAGATCTAAATAACTTCATCGCTCCAGTATCTTCTATTTGCTTATGTGCATGAAAAATCACAGAAGCCATTCTTCCTTTATGAAATTCATTTGGTCCATATACATTAAAGAACTTAAGCCCTGCCCAAAACGGAGGAGATTCTGTTTGATTAAGTACCCATTTGTCGAAATCATTTTTAGAATCCCCATAAGGATTCAATGGTTTCAAACTAGAAATTACTGAATGATCATCTTTATATCCAAATTCCCCTAAACCATATGTAGCAGCAGAGCTGGCATAAACCAACGGAATATTGAACTTAACAGAAGCACTCCAAACAGCTTTAGAGAAATTTACATTTAGCTCATCAAAAATAGAAATATCAAATTCTGTAGTATCAGTTCTCGCACCTATGTGATAAATGAAATCTACCTCTTGTCCGAAGTGAGCTAACCACTGAATAAAGTCCTTTCTTCCAACTTTAGCTTTGATTGTCTTCCCATCTAAGTTTCCGTCTTTTTCCGTTTTAGAAAAGTCATCGACTACTATAATATCCTCATATCCAGATTTATTCAAACGGCTAACGAGACAGCTTCCGATAAACCCAGCGGCTCCTGTTACTACAATCATTTAAGGTGTTTTATTTAGAACAATCCGTTAATCTCGGCATCAATAGCATTGATAATCTGCCCAAGATCTTCTTGATTCTCTGGAAAGTTATTATTATCAACATCAATTACAAGTAACTTTCCTTTGTCATATGTAGAAATCCATGCTTCATAACGTTCATTCAAACGTTTTAGGTAGTCCAAGCGGATACTTTCTTCATAAACCCTACCTCTCTGCTGAATTTGATTAACCAATGTTGGTACACTTGCTCTTAAATAAATCAAAAGATCTGGAGGAGAAACAAATGAATCCATCAAGTTGAATAACGAAAAGTAATTTTCAAAATCACGGGTAGTCATTAGCCCCATTGAATGAAGATTGGGTGCAAAGATGAATGCATCCTCATAAATTGTTCTATCCTGAATTACAGTTTTTTCTGTTTTCTGAATTTCTTGAATTTGGGTGAATCGACTATTTAAGTAATAAATTTGAAGATTGAACGACCAGCGCTGCATGTCTTCATAAAAGTCATTCAAATATGGATTTTGTTCTACGTCCTCGAAATGTGTTTCCCAGGCGAAATGCTTTGCTAACATTCTAGTTAACGTTGTTTTTCCTGAACCTATATTACCTGCTATTGCGATATGCATTTTACTCGTATTTTTGACTTACTAAATTACAAAAATTGAGTTAGGAATCAAGAACTATTTAGAGAATTGAAGCTCATATTTATGAACATTTCCTTTTGACCTCAAATAGAAGAATTGATTTCTGTAATTCACCTCAGACACACCATCAACAGGGAGGTGAACACCAAACTCTTCCCCTGTAGTCAATGACCTTACAAACAGAGTTTTATCTGATACTGTGAATAACGTACCTTCAAAAGCATCTAATTGTTGAATACTTTCTCCAGGTATAAACTCCATCAAAGTAGCATAGAGGTCAAAAACATATATCCCTTTCGATTTATCAAGAACGAATAGTCTGTTATAGCGCTCACGTATTTGTGTAATATTATTGATGTCAAGAATACCTCGTAAATTACCCACTTCTTGGCGTTGCTGGAGATTATCCAATGACAATAAAGACAATGTTGAATTAAAATTATCTAGAACCCAGACTTTATTAGGTTGGCTAGAGCCACAAACAAACTCTGCACTAACAATGTTCTCAAGGGTTAAATCTATACAATCATTCATCGATGAAAGTGTATTATCAAAATAACACAACGTTTGTTGCTCTTCTGAAAAGTGAATAATTTTCATTGTATTCACAGGGATAAGATGTGTTGTATTCCCCAGTGATTTAATACTTTGTGAAAACCTTATTACTCCAGAAGAATCATACTTATGTACCATTCCACCATCTGAAACGTATATATTCTCCAATAAATCAACTGTCCATGTTTCGTCTTCAGCAACCTTATAACTAATTACTTCTTTCCATGAATACGACAATGAATCTTGAGCAAAAGAAACACTTAGGCTCAATGTGAAAATTAAAAAAAGAACCTGTTTTATCATCTGTTTAATTACTGACCACCTGCAATTTGCAAAATTTGTTCCAGAATAATACGATCATTTGACAAACGAGGCACTTTATTCTGCCCCCCCAACTTATTGATTGACTTTAGCCAAGCATCAAATGTACCTTCCGGAACCTCATATATAAAGGGTTTATCCAACACCATATTGTGATAACGTTTTGCGTCATAATCTGAATTTAAACCTCTCAAACTTTCATCTAAGATTAAAGTAAACCTCTCTATTTCTACCGGTGATTTCACAAATTCGATTACCCATTCATGTGCTCCACGCCCTCCATTGCTCATAAATATTGGGCCAACCGAATATTCCTTGATTTGCGCACCTGTTTTTTGACACGCCTCTGCGATAGCAAGCTCAGTGTTTTCAACAATAATCTCCTCGCCAAAACAATTAATAAAACTCTTAGTTCTTCCTGTGATTTTGAATCGATAGGGCCTCTGACTAGTAAAGCGTATTGTGTCACCAATAATATACCTCCAAAGTCCACCATTCGTAGAAATTACAATTGCATAATTATCATCTAATTTAACACCCTCAATAGAAATCACTTCTTTTGAGTTGACCCCATCAAAGCTAGACATTGGAATAAACTCAAAGAAAACGCCATAATCTAGCATCAAAAGCATTTCATCTGAATTCACTTGATCTTGAATTCCAAAAAAACCTTCAGAAGCATTGTATGTCTCAACATAATTCATTTTAGGATCTGGAATCAATCGCTTAAACTGCTCTCGATATGGTTCGAAATTAACACCTCCATGCATGAATAATTCGAGGTTTGGCCAAACTTCTTTCAAATTAGACTTTCCCGAAATCTCAAGGACTTTATTGGCAAGAACCATTGTCCAACTAGGCACACCAGCAATAATATAAACATCTTGTTTAATTGTTGATTCTGCCATGCGCTCAATCTTCTCTTGCCATGCGCTCATCAAAGCGATTTCACGAGAAGGAGTTCTTCTTATTTCTGCCCACCATGGTAAGTTCTTTACTATAATTGCAGACAAGTCTCCAAAATAAGAACCTGCAGTTAGCTGGTTTATTTGTGCGCTTCCACCTATAATTAAATGCTTACCGTTATACAGCTTTCGATTTGGATGATTGTTGTAATACATCGCTAATAAGTCTTTACCTCCCTTGTAATGACATTCTTCGAGAGACTCTTTGCTTACGGGAATCAATTTGCTTTTCGCATTTGTTGTACCGGAAGATTTAGCAAACCATTTTGTATCTGTTGGCCAAAGAACAGATTGTTCACCATTCATTGCACGATCGATCCAAGGTTTAATCTCTTCATAAAATTGAAGTGGTACTTTTTGAAAATCTTTATAATTCTTTATTTTTGAAAAGCCATATAATTTGCCAAATTCGGTTTGGGCACCTTTTTGGATTAAACTATCGAATACTTCTTTTTGAACCTCATGTGGATATTTACAAAAGAAATCTATCTGATGAATTCTCTTTTTCATCATCCAAGCAAAAATTGAATTGAACGGCATTCGGTATTCGATTTAGAATATGGTGAAAAAAAAACCGTAAATCATAATACAGACAAGGAAATAAGTTTATATAAGCGTCTTTATTGCTTACCCAAACATAACAATTGAAACTACGATTGAAATTAAAGCAATTGATACAATTGTCCCTAATGCTACTGTTGATTTTTCAAAATAATTGTCAGCCATTATATTTTATATTTATCAAATTTACACATTTTTTAAAAAAAAAACGTGTAAATCTATAATATATATTTGCACCAATTTATTAACCCTTAAACACGTAAGATAACATACCCATAATAGCGAACAGACTAATTTCTTCCACCCATAATTCTTAATAAGGATAAAAACAAATTGATAAATAATATATATAGTTGAAGCCCTCCTATTAATGAAAGCTTCGCACGGTCCATTTCAGTCATCAGTTTGTTTTGAGCAATACTTTTTAAAGACTGCATGTAATAGGCCGTTAAACCTGTAAAAACAAAAACTCCAATAATTGCAATCATTAAGCTCATCATATCGCTCTGAAACCAAATATTTGCTATTCCTGCAATGAAGATCCCTATGAATCCCATATACATCAAACTTCCAAATTTTGTCAAATCTGTTTTCGTTGTATATCCTAAAACTGCCATTCCTCCGAATGCCCCTGATGTAACAAAGAACGTTAATGCAATGTCATTTCCTGAATACATCAACATCACAGAGCTTAAACTTAAGCCCATTAAGGCTGAGAAAATGAAGAATAGAATGAGTAGCAAAATCATCGATAACCTTTGATAAGCCATTTGAATTAATAAACCTAAACCAACAGGAGCAAAAGAAACTATCCAAAAAAGTGGTGTTAATCCTGAGCCGTCTGCTTTAACGAAATACTTGCTAAAAACCTCAAGTATTCCTGCATAATAAGCTACAACTCCTGAAATTGTCAATGCTGCAAACATGTATCCATACACATTCTTGAAAAAATCACGTGTTATTGCCTTAGAATAACCTACATTTTCTTGGTTAAAAATAGTACTCATCTTAATGTAGCTTTGCTTGAATTAAGTTAATAAATTCTTTACGGGTTGCTTCATTGGTCATAAACAAACCTGTAAAGGCGCTTGAGGTTGTAACTGAATTTTGTTTCTGAACCCCTCTCATCTGCATGCACATGTGAGATGCCTCAATAACTACAGCAACACCTTTTGGATTCAATGTACGCTGAATACAATCTCTAATCTCTAAGGTTAAACGCTCTTGAACTTGAAGTCTTCTAGAATAAGCATCAACCACACGCGGTATCTTACTTAAACCAACAATTTTTCCATTTGGGATATAAGCAACATGAGCTTTTCCAAAAAATGGAAGCATATGATGTTCACACATTGAATACACTTCAATATCCTTCACTATCACCATTTCAGAATACTCTTCATGAAAGATAGCTTGGGCAATAATATCATCCGGCACTAAATCGTAGCCATGCGTTAAATACTGCATTGCCTTTGCCATTCTCTCTGGCGTCTTCAATAAACCTTCTCGGTTTGAATCTTCTCCAATTTGTTCAAGGACAACTTTGAAGTTTTTAGATAACGTTTCAGTTATCTCGTCATTGTATGTAATCTCTTCTTTCATTATTAGTTTATTAAAACGGCTCAGCTCCTCCGAAGTATTCTACGTAGTTGTTTTCCGTTTCAACCAATTTTATTTTCGCTAATTCTCCACCAGCTTTTTCAATTGGCTCTTTGATTCTATCCCACAACTGTATCACTACATTCTCTGTAGATGCCAACATTCCTTTTAAAAATGGCACATCTAAGTTCAGGTTTTTATGATCTAAAGGTTCTACGACCTCATCTTTCACAATTTGGCTTAAGTCCTTTAAATTAATAACAAATCCTGTGTCTGGATTGGGAAGCCCTTTAACAGTAACATAAATAGTGAAATTATGTCCATGCCAATTATGATTGCTACATTTTCCGAAGACTTCTTTATTCTTCTCTTCCGTCCAATCCTCTCTAAACAACTTGTGAGCTGAATTGAACGTTTCTCTACGAGTGATATATACTGCTTTCAAAATTCTAATTTATATTACAAATATAACTAGGAATGGTGAATAAAACATAATTCAAATCAATTGATCGTCGTATGTATTAGAATACAATTATAAGGTTACGTATCTTTGCGCCATGATTGAAGAACGTTTAGATAAAATTTTAATCCAACGAGGCCTTGTGGAGACCCGTGGAATAGCTGAAAAAACCATTCGAGAAATTGGTGTAAAAGTGAATGGTAAACTCATTACCAAGAGCGGGCGTAAATTTCCAACTGATTGTATTATTGAACTTGTTAAGGAAGACCTTTCCTTTTCCTCTATTAGCGCTGCTAAACTTGAGGATGCAATTAAAACTTGGTCTCCTGAAATTACAGGAAAAATGATTTTAGAAATTGGTTGTCGTGATGCATTCACTGAAGTTTTGATTAATCACAATGCTGCCAAAATATACAGTATAGGGCTGTATAACAATGAGTTAGATAGAGTTGTTTCGGCGCATCAAGACGTAGTTGATTTAAGTGACATGATGGTTCGTGAAATTAATTCAAATACAATTACTGATGTAGTAGATGGTTGTGTAATTAACCAAAAAACATTAGGTCTCAAGAGAGTATTTCCTTTTGTACATCCGATTTTAAAAAGTGGAGGATTCGTAATCGCATTAATTCATTTAGAATTAGAAGTTGACAAACAGTTTGTTTCCAAAACAGGCTTTATAAAAAAGAAGAGCCTTTTCTATCCAACGATTCAAGACGTAAAGACAGCTGGAGAGTCAAATAACCTAGAATATAAAGGCCATATAACTTCCCCAATAATCGGTGAAAGTGGCAATCAAGAATTCTTAATGTTTTTTACAAAAAAATAATTAGTCATAGTAGACTATATTATTCTTGTTTAGAATTAATCGAAATAAGAGGATTTCGTATCTTTACACTAATGATGACAGAAGAAAACATACAAACATTTGATCTTAATCGAATTCGAGAGGACTTCCCTACTCTTTCGAGAAAAGTATATGGCAAGCCATTAATTTATCTTGACAACGGCGCAACCTCTCAAAAACCTCAAGTAGTGATTGATGCGATTGAGCATTACTATACTTTTGACAATTCGAATATTCATCGTGGCGTCCATCACTTGAGTCAAGAGGCAACAACTCAATACGAAGATGCTCGAGTAACAATTCAGAAATATATTAACGCTCCTACTTCAGAAGAAGTCTTGTTTACAGCTGGGACGACGGGTGGAATTAACCTTGTATCTTATTCGTTCGGTGAATTACTTTCGAAAGGAGATGAAATAATCATTTCTGCGATGGAACATCATTCCAACATTGTCCCATGGCAGATGCTTTGTGAACGCAAAGGATGTAAGCTGAAGGTTATTCCAATCAATGAAAAAGGTGACCTCATCATTTCAGATTTTGAGAAACTGCTAAATGAGAAAACAAAACTGGTTTCTGTTACACATATATCAAACACACTTGGAACGATCAATCCAATTAAGCATATAATTGATTCTGCCCATAAGGTTGGAGCAAAAGTTTTAATTGATGGTGCTCAAAGTGTTCAGCATATGTCTGTCGATGTACAAGCCCTAGATTGTGATTTCTATGTGTTCTCAGGACATAAAGTTTTTGGCCCTACAGGAGTTGGAATTCTATATGGAAAGAAAGATATTTTAGATAGCATGCCCCCCTACCAAGGTGGTGGTGATATGATTGATCGAGTAACTTTTCAAAAAACAACATACAATGTTCTTCCTCATAAATTTGAAGCAGGAACTCCAAATATCTCAGGTGGAATAGCACTTGGATCAGCTATCAATTATCTAGCTAAACAAGACTTAGACGCTATTCAAAAACACGAGCATGAGCTAGGTGTTTATGCAACAAAAGAATTGAACAAAATCGAAGGGATGCGAATTATCGGAACCTCTAAAGAAAAGACAAGTGTTGTTTCTTTCGTTATTGAAGGCCTACACCCATTTGATATTGGAACCTTATTAGATAAACAAGGAGTTGCTGTAAGAACAGGTCATCATTGCACACAACCATTAATGGATTTCTTTAAAATCCCAGGGACAGTGCGTGCATCTTTCGCTTTTTACAATACAATGGCTGAGATAGATGTTTTTATTAAGGCGTTAAACCGTAGCATCAACATGTTGCGCTAATGATAAAAGATTAGGAATGACATTAGATCAAAAACAACAAGAAATCATTGATGAATTTGAAATTTACGATGATTGGATGGATAAATACGAATATATTATTGAACTAGGGAAAGAACTTCCTTTAATTTCAGATGAAAAAAAGACTGAAGATCGACTCATTGAAGGATGCCAATCACGTGTGTGGTTGGATATGGAAACGGTTGACGGTAAAATGTCATTTAGTGCAGATTCAGACGCCATTATAACTAAAGGAATTATTGGCTTGCTTATCCGTGTGATGAACAACGAAGATGCTAAAACAATTGCGACAGCCGATTTACGATTTATTAGTGAAATAGGATTACAAGAACACCTATCGCCAACACGTGCAAATGGATTGGCAAGTATGATACAAAAAATGAAAATCGGTGCCGTTAAGGTAATCGTAGGAGAATAGTTATGGAAGATATAGTAAAATTAGAAAACAAAGTGATCGAGATACTTAAAACGATATACGATCCTGAA
>Ga0115004_10003024_pt1 | contig 13741 bp, 13 predicted proteins | sample ArcticOcean_MG_C_10_FD_88737 | JGI IMG/M metagenome (GOLD analysis project Ga0115004, IMG submission 88737) | Marine microbial communities from western Arctic Ocean - ArcticOcean_MG_CB11_90 | ecosystem: Environmental > Aquatic > Marine > Oceanic | place: Arctic Ocean: Canada Basin | collected...
AATCTCCATCGTTTTTTGCCCCGCCATAGGACCACCCATCTGTGTATCCCTCAGCGCCTGCGCCTTCATAATTCTCTCCATATTCGCACTCCAACCATACTCTCCCGTTACCAACACGCATGGCGAATCAACCATACGATTAGAAACCACCACCTTTGTTACCGCCTCCCCCAACACCTCCTTCATCGTCTTGCACAACTTTTCATACGACGGCTTGGCCGCTTCAAACGCCGCCTTTTCATCCGCATCATCTCCTAAATCTACCCCTTCCTTCGTAACACACACCAACTTTTTATCATCATACTCCTTCAATTGCTGAACCGCATACTCATCAATCGGATCTACCATATATAACACCTCCACCCCCTTTTTACGCAATCGCTCCACAAACGGAGATGTCTCCACCACCTTCTTACTCTCTCCCGTAATATAATAAATACTACTTTGACCTTCCTTCATATTTTCAATATACCCCTCTAAACTTACCATATTCTCTCCCGACGTAGATGACTGATACCTCAACAACTTCGCAATCTTTGTTCGGTTCGTCGAATCCTCATGAATACCCAACTTCAAATTCTTTGAAAATGCCTCGTAAAATTTAGCATACTTCTCCGTATCCTCCGATAATTCCTGGAACATCTCTAACGACTTCTTTACCAAATTCTTTCTAATCACACGCAAAATCTTATTCTGCTGCAACATCTCTCTCGAAATATTTAATGGCAAATCTTCTGAATCCACCACACCCTTCACAAATTGTAACCACTCCGGCATCAAATCCTCACTCTCATCCGTGATAAATACCCTCCTGACATATAACTTGATACTATTACTCTTCTTTTTACCCGGAGTACCACCCTGAAATAAATCAAATGGAGGCCTCTTCGGCACAAACAATACACTCTTGAACTCTAATTGCCCCTCCACCGCAAAATGCTTCACCGCCGCATGCTCCTCCCAATCATTCGATAAACCCTTGTAAAATTCACTATACTCCTCAAAAGTAACCTCTTCCGGCTTCCTCGTCCACAACGGCTTCATATTATTTAACTTCTCCCACGCAGAAGTTACCACGTTGATCTTTTTCATCTTCTTTACCGGCTCAGCCTCATCCGTCACATCCTCCACCACCGGTGCATCATCATCATCCGATACATCCTCCACCGAGACATCCTTTACCTCCGAAACTTCCTTCACCTCCTCCCCATCCTCAGCAGAGACCTCCTTCACCTCCTTCACCTCCTCCACCTCTTCCACCTCTTCCTCCTCTTCCTCTTCCTCTTCCTCCTCATCATCCGTCACCTCCTTCTCTTCTGACTTTTCTACCCACAAATTAATAGGATAACTGACAAATTCACTATGCTTCTTTACCAAACCCTTCAACTTACTCTCCTCCAAATACTCCAACATATCTTCCTTCAGTTTCAACACAATCTTTGTACCTCTCCCAAGAGGCTCACTATCATCCTTTACTACCGTAAAAGATCCTCCAGCAGACGACTCCCACCTATGCTGTTCATCATCATTATGCTTGGAAATTACCGTAACCTGCTCCGCTACCAAATAAGCCGAATAAAATCCTACACCAAACTGCCCAATCATACTCATGTCCGCACCAGCAGATACCGCCTCCATAAATGATTTAGTTCCAGACTTTGCAATGGTTCCCAGATTATTTACTAGATCCTCCTTAGTCATACCAATTCCACTATCTCTTAGTGTAAGCGTGCCATTCTCCTTATCACACACCAGCTCCAAACGCAAATCAGTATCCGTATCTAATTTACTTACATCCGTTAACGCCTCATAACGAATCTTATCTAAAGCATCACTTCCATTAGAAATTAATTCTCTCAAAAAAATATCCTTATTAGAATAAAACGTATTAATAATCAAAGACAATAACTGATTAATATCCGCGCTAAATGCATATGTATCAGAATCCACCATTAATACTAATACTAGCAGTATTATTTTAAGCCGTTTTATAATATAATGAAATATAATCTAATAATAATATATATTATATATATATAATGTGCTCCATTTTAAATAAAAACTTAGACGAACGGATAGCAGAATCCCAGGCTATAAGTAAAAAACACCCAACCAAAATACCCATTATAGTATTAGCTTCCGACGCTCACGCGACTGATTTACCTAAACTGGACAAGAACAAATTCCTCGTAACGAGAGACCTTACTACCGGTCAGTTTCTTTATATTATTCGCAAGCGCATGAAGTTAGAATCCCATCACGCACTATTTCTTTTTACCGAAAAAGGAACCATACCCGTCACTCATATGCCACTAGTATCCGTATTTGATGAACACGTTAATGAAGACGGATTTTTATACTTTAAATATAGTTCTGAAAATGCCTTTGGTGCCTAAGTCAGACTTTTAATTTTAGCAATGATGTGTTTTATCCAATAATCTAATAAAATGATTCGCCGATTTGGCTCCACATAATCTCTCTCCATAGTTACCATACAACTCATTGATTCCGCATCACTATATACCATATTCTTCCCAAATATTTCTTCAAACATTTCCTCCTCAATGTTTGACACTGGAATAGCTCCTAACCCAATCGCCTCATAATTACGATAACAATCTGGTCTATCTCCCTCCGGAGAGATAATATACTTGCACGTAGATAATTCTCTCAAATAGGATTCATAACTCAATCTCTCCCCCGAGTCCTTACCAAATATCGGATACCTTTTACGAATGTGATCCTCCGGATACCAACCCTTCACGCCTAATGGTAACGACTTAATAATATGAGATTTATTATATTCCATATTATTTTCAAGAAAAAAGGTATAATAGGGAGAGAGAGACGCCATATTTATTCCATGAGGAAAGGGCATATATTTAGGATGATTAGCATAAATAGGATTTTGAGAGACCCACAACAAAATATTAGGATGTTCCAAAACCATGTCCGTTTTTTCACTTCTCTCTATCGCCGGATACGCCCATTGAGACGTGATTAATATAATTTCATAATTTAAGAATGGCAAAATAGACGACACAAAATAATAAAAAAAATCTACCTGACACAACACAATATCATATTGTTTTATAGACTCCCTATTTTGATTTACTAAAAGATCATTCACCCCCAAGGGCAAGTTAATTCTCTCTGTATAACCATCAAACCCAGAAGACAATTCATCCCCAATAAAATGATTACATATAAAATATCCCGACAAGGGATTAATAATACTCCCCAATAAATTACTGGCTTCTATTTCCTCCAACATATAATCATTTACTAACATAAATTTAAGTAAATTATTATATTAACATTTCCTTCCTGATATTAAAATAATATTATTATATATAAATGGACACTTCTATAGAGAAGATCAAAACTTGGTTACAGAAACACCTTACATGGGACACCAGCCGTACGACATGGACGGAATTCCTTCAGGACTACGGGGAACTTACAAGTGATATAATGGCTGTGGCCATTCCAGTTCACACAGCAGCAATTTACACGCACGGGAGCCCGAATGTTCTTGAGGGCAAGAACTGTTTTTTTTTACTGCGTTCTAATAACCCTGACCTACTGAATAGAAATAAAATTCAAGCTGTCAAACAAGGACTTACATATAAGCAGGTTATAAATTGGAGTAACGACAGTGAGCACAACCCGTATTTAGGGAAAGATGACTCACAGGGCGCAGTAGCAACTTGGCTACTAGGAGAATGTGGAGTGGGACCGCTGGGCGGGACACTATCGGGCAAATTTGGCTCCGAGTTTTTGAAATGTATTTGTACTTATAATTTTGACTGGACCTGTGCTACTTTATATATTATACCATTTCCTATTGACGTGAATATGGTAGGACCAAATGGGATAACCACCAAGAAATCCTTTGTTAGCAAAATCGCACACTACCCATCTACCATTTCCTTACAAGACACACCCGAGGCGTTAATACAAAATTCATCGGTGGAAATCCAACAACATCTTAAAACCTGCAACAGAAACAAAGATTGCGATGAGGTTTCAATTATAGGTGATTTGCCACATATTAGAATAAATTTTGGATATAACGTGTGGAGTGGAGGAAATAAACAATTAGGTCTACAGCTTGTACCGACTACACCCCAAGTTATCATAGGCCATGTACTCGCAAATATAGAGTACGAGCAGCAGTACAACTTTGTCATTACACACATAAGGACGCAAAATCTATCCACGGATAAAACACAAACCTTAGTGGACAGAGCAACCTGCATAAGAGATAAAACGGAGATGAATAGCGGAGCCCAAATCACCGAGCCACAGCGCACTAAGCTGTACCAATGCCTTGTTAACAAGGCAATGCCGAGTCGCCCACAGGCCTGCTTAAGTTCTGGCACCGTGCATCGGGCGCGGCAGGAGGAGGAAGTGAAGAAGGCAAGAAAGCTTGCGCAAGCGGAGGAAACATCGACCTCAAGCTGGATAACATCCTCGTCGGCGCAGACGGGTAAAAAAGGTAAGTCGCAAGAAGGAGGAACAAACAAATCCAAAAAAAGAAAACGAAAATCCAACAAAACACGCAAACGAAGACGCAAGCCAAGCAAGCAAAAAAAACACAAAAAATCCAAAAAACCAAGAACCAAACGGAACCCCAACAAACGTAAAACCAAAAGAAAGTAATCCTATATAAACAAAAAATTGATTTAAGTCTAGAATGGTATAACTTATTATAAACATGGCACTCTCACCAACTACCTACGTCCAAACACAAATGAACGCCACCATCACAAAATGCACACCGAGATTCTACAAAGCCAGCACGAATGACCCATATAATTTCGCGATTTTGGAGTTAGAGGCGCCGGAACAAGACATCCAATCAACGGACAATCCGAAAGACTACCATTATGTTTTTAACCTAGACAGGTCGGGGTCAATGGCGACGCCTACTCCGTCAGATCAGTCCACTAAAATGGAACAGACAATTCATACCTTAACTAATATTATTGCATGGATGCTAAAGGACACGAGGAATAAACATTACATGACTATACTACTATTTGATGACGAGGTTGAAACCATCACCACCGATGTGCTAATTAACAGCGAAACCTCTGCCATTATAATTGGACAACTCCAGAAAGTCCGCCCTCGTGGCTACACAAATATCGAACTCGCACTCACCGAAGCAAATAAAGTGATTGATACCCTACTACTCAAATCATATACAAACATCATTCACCTATTCATGACGGACGGCAATCCCACCGACGGAAATATGGACTCCAATACACTTGCAACCCTATCCGCCGCGACTAAATCAAAAAGCACTGACTACTATATTGGATTTGGTCTAGACCATAACTCACCTATATTACAAAAATTAGCCGGGACGCACGACAAAGAATACCATTTTGCGGATAATTTAGAAACTTGCGGAATGGTTTACAGCGATATTTTACATAGCTTCATTTACAACTATGAACCCACTATTATATTAAAGGCAGATGGACTAGAGTTTTATAATTATAAAACGAATAAATGGGGAAACAACTATACCGTTCCAAACTTGGCATATAATACCATTAAAACATACCACGTTAGACAACTGAAAGAAACACGAAAAAAAGCGACATTATTCTACGCCATTCCCAATAAAGATCCGTTCAAAGACCTGCACGACGCCGAATTCCAGCCATTAGAATTAACGTTTAAACCGGATGATAATGTGAGAGTAGAAAATTACATGTGGAGACAAAAAACACTAGAAATATTATATAAAATTCAAAAAGCCGAATACTCTGAGAAGAAAGCAAATACCTTTTTAAAACAATTAAAAGTTTATATTAAAACCACGGATCAAGCCAACAACACATTTTTGCAAACATTAGTAGATGATATTTATGTCGCAATACTGGTTAAAGACACGGAATATCAAGACATGTATACTCATACGCGACAGTCATCCCAGGGAGGTCAGAGAGGATACACGGTAAAAAATGTGATGCACCTACTGACTATAGACAAGACGGAGGATATGCATGAATTTTCACAATCGAGTTCAACCAATTATGGAAGTCTAAATCTAAGGAACCTAACTAGAAGTGTTAGCCAGGCCAATCCCCAACCAGTAGGTAATTCTCCCATTACCAGAACCCGCACATATGCTCCATCGCCATTCATAAGTAACACCGACCCAATCCAACGACCAAGAATGATGCGGTCATTCCAGCCACCCATCTTTAACAGAGCACCCAGTAATAATTCACAAACTACCGCTAATTTAATGCCTTCTACTGTAAAAAGAGGAATACATCCACGGTCAAATAATACGCCTTCTAGCACAGAAGGGTCCGAAGCACCAGAAGCACCACCCCTACCGCCAGCGCCATCCACTCCTCCCCCGCCCAGGCCAACTTTATTGGCACCATCCTTTACTCCATATAGACAACGATTCTAAAGGAATCATCTCCTTTATATAAAACATATCTTCTAAAATATTTTTTATTAGTTCTCTCTATCCAATCGCCCCCGTAGCCAACTTATCCGCCCAGTCATTTCCTATAGAATGAACGTCTCGCTTACCTGTATGCGCCAATACATGCTTAAACACCACCTGGCCACCAGAGGACATCCCACCCGAGAGACTATCCTTATACAATTCAAATGCTTTCTTAACTAATAAAACATTAGGGATGGGTTTCTTTTTTCCTACTCCCCAATTTTTGCGGGAACATTTCTCTCCATATTCTCCTGCACATCGTATAGCATAGATGGAATCGGACATGATACAAATCGTTTTCCCAGAAACTAGATCGGCTTCAATGAGAGAATACGATTCAATAATAGCGGTAAGCTCGGCTATATTATTGGTTTGTTTGCCGATAATCGCCTTGGATACATTACGAGGATCATTCTCTCCAAAATAGATACCATAACCTGCTTTCGCGTTAGGGCGTCCATTGTTGGAACATGCGCCATCGGTGTACACATAATAGTCCATATACCTAGAAATACAAAATAATAACCGATTCAATTTTTGCTACACACTGCAATCACATAAGAGAACGGTTGTATATATTTCAATATTGGATTAGCAATCATAGTTATGATGGAAGGCATGTTATGCTTAATGATATAGGGAGAAATAAAATGCTCATAGTAGGGATTAAAGGTAATATCTGTTACATCATAACATTCATTAATAGTCAAACCATTATCTATCAAATTCTGTTTCCATTCCGTACTAGTAATAATATTTTGTGTAGGTATCGCTAAAAATGCTTGGGATAATTTTATAAAGGTGTTCATTAAAGCAGAGTGTTTACTATCCTCTTTTATAACAATATCAGTAATTATAAATAATCCATTTTCTTTTAATAATGTATGAACATTATGGAAAAACTCCGGTCGGTTTTTATAATGAAACGCAGATTCTAGAGAGATGATTCGATTAAATTGTTTAGTAGGAAATACGTCTAATAAATGAGCTGCATCTCCAACTTTAAATTTTATACTAGATTTAGAAATACCCAAAGATCGTCTTATTTTATTTGCGTATTCTATTTGTGTTTCTGAAATATCAATGGCCGTTATCTTCATTTTATGGAGAGACGATAACGACCGTTTGTTATGCCAAAAAATATCTTGTGTGCCATAGCCACATCCAACATCTAATACAGAACCGTTATAGTCGGATAATTTACCTTTATCAAATATAAATTGACAAAGGTTCTCATTCGCCTCTTTGATAGATGTTGTATTATGCTTCCATAACCCATAGTTCATAAAATAATTATTTGGACTAACACTTTGAATACATTTAATAAAAGTATCATACGTAATATGATCGTTCCGGCGAAAATAACGATGTATATAATATCTAAAGTAATGTTTACAAGAAATAAAAAGTAGGAATATAATGAATAATATAATGAATAATATTTTTAAAACACACATTAGATTCCCTAGGTAGTTTATATTTAATAAAATATAATATTCCATTTTATATAATGATAGAACCAGAAACATCCGGAGACAACCACGAAGATATCCGAGAGAAAATTAACCTAACACTAGATACATTAAACGACATTAATCAAGTATTTGAATACGTGAAATTAATCATGGAAGCGCTAGAGCAGCAACCCATTCCCGGAAAAACGAAAAAAGAATTAGCCCTAAACATACTACGAGACGTAGTAGATAAATCCGGGTTGGATGAAACAAAGAAAGCAGAGTGTATTGCGTTAATAGATAATAATATAATTTCCAATGCGATAGACATAATTATAGTAGCTGCATCAGGAAAAATGGAGATAAATATGCCGACCCTTAGCACAGCTAGCGCAACATGTAGTAACTTTATAATACCGTGTGGAATATCTCTTTTAACAAAAAGACCGAAATAATGTATACTATATATAAATGCCTAGTAGTTTTAGTAAAAGTTCCTTTGCCCGAACCGGAACAAAAACACAGATAAATAGAGTATCGTTTAACCAAACCACTACAGAGACTCCCTTTGATAAACTAGAAACCATACAAGATAGGATGAATATAGATCATTTTTCCCCCATAAAATCACCACATCGTAGAAAGCGAAAAGCCAAAACAAGGAAATCTCAAAAAAAACGAGAAAACAAAACCAAAAAACGTAACAAAAAACACCATCGGAAAAACATCCAACAAAGGGCGCGATACGATGTAGTTAAACTGCGTCGCAATAAACACGTAGACTAAAATATATTGTTACTATATAGATGAATAACACCCGAAAGAAATGGACCCTAGTTATAATGTTAGTCAGCCTGGAAATTGTAGCACAATATAGCCTAAATTATAGCGCTGTACACAAAGAATCAATGTATAAATACCTAGGCATATTATTATATGCCGTGTCAGGCTATTATTATTATGAACTATTAGAATTAACAAATGATTTAGGTCTGGCCAATGTATTATGGACGTGTGGCACCTTTATAGGAATAACATTACTAGCCGTAACGGTTAACCAAAAAAAACTATCCATGCGAAAAATAGGAGCATCCATACTAATCATTGCGGCAATTTTATTATACGGTGATTAAGAAACCCTAACACTATATCTCTTTACATAATCTATTATATTCTCATTTACAAACTTACTAATAAAATCATAATTTTGTAATATAAATACCGTTACCCCAAAAATCAAGTCCAATAGCAATATAATATATGCATACTCATATTTTAAATATACCAAAGCCGAAAATATCAAAAAATTAACAGCATGAATCAGTCTATACGGGCTCCACCACACATCCGAAAGTAGACCAGAGAAATATATAAACAACCAATATATTGCCATCCCAAACGTAAACACCGCTAATAACTGTAGGCGTGCAAGTTTATCGGCAACCGCCGTTACAGCTGCAGAAGCATTATCAGCAGTACCAGCCGCCCCCTTATCAGCAGCACCCGTCTCGGCCGCACCCGGCTTCCCAGAATCTACGAAGCGATTTACCACCGCTATATACACCAACAAACTTCTAATAGGCACACAAAATATAAAAAACGCTAAAATAGTAGCAACGTTTTTGTTCATATATACTTAAGCTATTTATTTATTACCATCAAAATACTATATATTAGTAATTAAATAAAAAATTGAAATATAGAATTAAAGACAATCGTATAAGTATAACTATGTCCTCCTCCACCGCATTAACCACCGCCCCCAAATTATATGAACCACGGTTCAATCCAGATACCAACACATATGAAGATGAATGTCCGTGGGTAAAAGGTTGGAGAGGCAGGAGAGAACCACACAAATGTTTTTGCAATGCCAATGTGACCTTTAACACTAGGGCCGTTTTCAAGCAACATATTCTTAGCGGAAAACATAAAGAGGCGTTAAAAGACTATAATTCCGAAAAGGATGAGGTCAAATCCCAAATAAAGGAGTTTCATATCAAGATCGACCAATTAGAGAGGGCAAAAAATAAACTATCAAAAGCGAATGCCAAACTAACGGACGGGATTGAGAAGGCCAATAAACATATAGAACGGCAGTCGGTAATTATTATCAGTCAAAAACAAGAGGCTCTAACTGTAGCAGAAAGTACGGCGGATGAACTCGCCAAACAAAAAGCCAAGCATCGCAAACGAAAAAATAAGCTGTCCGAAATGACCGACTATCTAGCAATTGTAGAGACAGAGAATAATACCCATACAACCAAGATTTCAGAGTTAGAAGCCTATATAAAAATTATCGAATCAACCCCGCAATCGCCCCCTCCTACACTATCTCTACCACGCTCTCCTCCACCCGCTCCTCGCAAAAAACCACCATCCGAACAAGAAGAACTATCCGAACCAGAAGAACATACCAATGAAGAAGAACAATGGCACGATGTGTCCGACGAAGATTAACTAGGCTTCTCTCTATAGGGGTCTATTAGATCCATAATAAATGGATTCATTTGCTCCGGATCTAACATATATTTTGTACAACACATTGATTTTTTTCGTTGTTTAAATTCAACGTGATCTAATAAAACAATGGTTAGCCACCATTTGCACCAACTATACTGAAGTTTTTCTGCATTCTTTATTTCAAGCCGAAACATCTGGTCTATCATGGAAAAGGCCGATTTTAATAATAATATTTCTTTAATAAGTTCTTTCTTTTTTTTAAATAATTTCTGTGTTTTTTCTTTATCTAGTTCATTATTGGTATACGTAAATTTTAAATAACGTAGCTCATTTTTGGTATTTTTGAGAGACGTAATTAGTTTTTTTCTATGATCATCTATCTTTTTTATTATTGAAAATACATTAGTATTATAAATAACCGGAAAATTATAACGTATCGCTCTCGGCACTATAAATTGATTCGTTTCTTTTATATCTGAAATACTTTTTTTAACATCTTCTATTTGTCTGCACACATTTTGCTCTATTTCTTCGCATGGCTTCCCATTGTTAAATAATAATATGGCACCGGACGTAAATTCCACTGCCGTCTGTAATTTATCATATTGATGCGAGGACGTTTTATGAGCCTCTGCAGCCGCATCCAATTTTAAGTAATTGACTAATGCCAATAAAAAAGCGACTAATGCCGAAAGCCCCGCGAATATAACATTATAATCATCTAACGCTTCAATCAATACTGAACTCAACGAGGATATAAATATAGCAGGTAACATTAACCTATTCAACATCATTTCACATCTGGTTTTAGATTCCATATAAATTATTTTTTGACCCTTTAAATAACTCGCCAATATATCCAACGCCGCAGAAAACTGATGGTTTACATCCAAATATTGCCTATCAATCTCTCTCTCTACCGCTATTAAATTTAATTTTTTATATTCCGGTATAGAATTCTCTGTTCTAGAACCAAACTGACATTCCTCTAAACTATTCGTCTCATTACTTGTATCCATCTCACTAGAGTCTCCAAAACTAACTACAGACTGACTTGCTATAGTCACCTTATTAAGACGCTGTAACGAGGGTTGCAATTCCGCATTATCCGCCAACATCTGCGCCTTGGACTGTCGCATCATACTAACTAACCCAGTAACCATACTAGCATTATCCATAAACAGAGTTTCATCCCCCGCTCGAGCACGCCAAGTATTAAAATACTTCATTAATTTAATTATATTCGTGTTAATTGATTCATCTATACGAATCTCTATAGTATTCATCCTTGTACTATTATATAACCTTTATTTTCCTGTAGAACCAAACCCACCGGTTCCTCTCTCGGTATAACCCAAATCTCCATGGCTATCTACAAGCTCTACATAGATCGGTCTCCCTGAAAACGCTAGAATCTGGAATACACGTTGATACTTGGAGAGAACCACCTCCTTCTTTTTTACACAATCAACACACGCAATAATATGTCCTCTATATCCAGAGTCGATTACTCCAACACTATTCGCTAATCTCACCGGGGTTTTAGAACCCAGACTTGATCTGGGTAACAACATAAATGGCACTGGCTCTTCTAGATATTCACCCGAATATACATCATTATCCAAAATATACATTAAACCTCCCATACATAGAAATACCATACCTAACATCCACCACCGATAATTAGCCATCATAATAAATAAGCATGTTCCAAACATACTCAAACCAAGCGTATTATGCATTGTAATACACGACTTCGTTTCCTCATATAATGCTGCCGAGATATTCAAATCTAACTTCTGCGAAAATAACATACTACCCTCCTCATTTATTATTTCTTCTTCTGGAAATAATAAATCAAACCCCGAATCGGGATAACTGTTAAATAATATTTTACTATTATGATTATTAATATGCTCTAGATATTCTTTCTTTAGCGACTCATCACCCTCTACAAACACCTTTAATTTCAACGGTTTCAAATTGTTCTTCTGCGTAGCCAGTGTGTATCTATAATCTCTCGTCGCCATACTTATCCTTATATATTACCATTATTTTAAATCCATTTCCGGATTAGTTATTTATTCACGGCATTCTCCTCCACAAATATAGCCATATCGTCCTTTGAGCGGTCACCCTTATATTCTACTGGGTTAGCCTTGTCATTCCCTTTAAATATATGTATCAAGGGGAACCCATAAATTTTCACCTTTTCATGAACTGGTTGATGCGCAGTAGCATCCACTCTTACAATACTTATCTTCTTATTACCCGAATACTGTTGGGCCAATGCTTCTATATCAGGCATCATCTTCTTACACCATCCACACCACGGAGCATAAAACATAACAAGCACATCATTGTCATTATTCATAACCACCTCATCAAAATTATCCGTCATATCAATTAATTTGCTGGTATCCATCTCGCTAATTTTCAACTGCACATTAGGAGTTTCCGCCTCCGTCTCTCCACTCGTATGCGTATTAACAAATTTAACCAAATCACCTGCACTCCTATCTCCATTATATTCTACCGGATTCGCCTTGTCACCCTTCTTAAACAAGAAAGCGGTGGGAAATCCCTGCACCTGTACCTTCGGATGAGTCGTTTGCCATTGAGTTGCATCTACCGCCATCAACTCTACCGTACTATTGGAAGCCAACATCTCCGTAGCTTTAATAAAATCAGGCGCTATTTTCTTACACCAACCACACCAAGGAGCATATAATAATAATAATACATCCTTGTCGTTTTGCATTACTCCTGTCTCAAAATTATCCGTCAATACCGTAACTGGCGATTTATCAAACACCTCCCCAAGTTCTTCCTCTTTAGCTGGTTCGGCTGCTACAACTGCCTCCACCGGAGGATTACTCTCTTCGGTATTAATCGACAACAGCTCCACATCGAATACCAAATCCGCATCAGGTGGGATCACTCCCCCCGCCCCCCGAGCACCATAACCTTCTGCTGCCGGAATCTTCAAAAGCGCACGCTCGCCAACGCTCATCCGCATAACACCTTTGTCCCAGCCAGCAATGACCTGACCTTGACCAATCGTGAACTCAAACGGCTGGCCACGATCGCGAGACGAGTCAAACTTGCTGTCATCCGACATCAGTGTACCAGTGTAATGCATGCTCAATCGATCGCCTGCTTTAGGAAAGGTCTTCCCGTCACCAGGACTGAGCTTCTCGACCTCCAAGTGCTTCTGCCTCTCAACCGCTTTAGACGCGACCTCTGCCTGTCGTTTCCTCTCTGCGGCAGCGGTAGCCTCTGCCTGTCGTTTCCTCTCTGCGGCAGCGGTAGCCTCTGCATGTCGTTTCCTCTCTGC
>Ga0115004_10003033_pt1 | contig 13720 bp, 13 predicted proteins | sample ArcticOcean_MG_C_10_FD_88737 | JGI IMG/M metagenome (GOLD analysis project Ga0115004, IMG submission 88737) | Marine microbial communities from western Arctic Ocean - ArcticOcean_MG_CB11_90 | ecosystem: Environmental > Aquatic > Marine > Oceanic | place: Arctic Ocean: Canada Basin | collected...
CTCAGTTAGTACCAGAATTTGAAAATACTTATTTTGCAGAAGTTTATGAAACATTAAAAAAAATTTTAAAATTGGAAGAATTAGGATTTTGTTAAAAGAACCAAGGTCCACCTTAAGTTGGCATAGAGATCCTGAGCCAAGACTACATATTCCTATAATCACAAACCCTGGATGTATGATGGTTATAGAAAATGTTGCAAAGCACTTGCCTGCAGATGGATCTGTTACAATAACTAATAACACAAAGTACCATAATTTTTTTAATGGAGGAGAACAGGAGCGTATTCATCTAGTTGCCTGCATGTTAGAAGACAGGTTCAATTAAAAATTACCCCAAAGACTTTTTTTTCTTATCCAGCCTTTATATTTATCAGTTTTAATTTTACACCACTCTTTACGACATTTATAAACTAAACAAAGGCGACCTTTTTCAAGAACAATTAAAGGTTTTGAAAATATAGTAGCATTTTTAAAAACTATAACTTGATCATTTATAGTAATTGCAGCTTTTTTTTGTGTTAATTGCGAAAGGTGTATCCAACCAGTATTATTTTCTTGATCCTTTATTTTTCTCCAATTTTCTGAGGTATCCTGAACCAGAACAGGAAGATATTTTTTTTTGTAAAAAATTTTTATAGGATAGTCTTTTGAAGGGCCTTGTCTTAAATTAACATTATCGTAACGTAAAGTCGAAAAATACTCTTCAGCTGACAAAAAATTAACCGTAGTAAATAATAATATGGAAGTACAAATTAATACTTTAATCATCTTTTATTACAGTCCTTGATGCAACTAGAATTTCTAGAAAGTTTAATTTTTCTAAAGTCTAAATTTAATGCATTAAAAACTATCATCTTTCCAACTAATTCATTTTTTTTCTTTAAAATAGATTTAACCACTTCATTAGCCTGGAGTGTACCTGCAATACCAGCAACTGTTGGCAAGATTCCTTCAGAATCACACTTATTCTCTTCTCCAGGTATCTCTGGCATAAAACATCTATAACAAGGAATATTTTTAGAAAAATTAAAATTAAATATATGAGCTTCAAATTTACTTATTGCTGCAGAGATTAATATTTTTTTATTTTTTAAGCAAAAATCATTAATTAAATATCTAGTAGTAAAATTATCAGAACAATCACAAATAATGTCATACCTACCTAGAACATTCTGAATATTATTCTTGATAATCTTTGCCTTATAAGTATCAATCTTAATTTTTTTATTTATTCTTTGTAAAAACTTTTTAGCTTGAACAACTTTAAATTTTCCTACATCCTTTGTATTGAACAAAACCTGTCTATTAAGATTTGAGAAATCAACTTTATCATGATCAGCTATACCAATTTTTTTTATTCCAAGGCTGCATAGATACAGGCTCAGAGGGCATCCTAAACCACCCATTCCAATTATTAGAACTCTTGCTGAAGAAATTTTTTTTTGTCCTAAAATTCCAATTTGTTTTAGTACTATCTGCTTTGAATATCGTAAAATATCTTCATTACTCATTTTCATAATTAGTACTATTTGTTGCCAGTTGAACCAAAACCACCTGATCCACGTTCTGTATCAGATAATTCTTTTACTTCTTCGAAATTAGCTTGAATAACGGGACAAACCACCATCTGAGCTATTCTTTCTCCATTTTCAATAATAAATTTTTCTTTACCAAGATTAATTAAGATAACCTTTATCTCACCTCTGTAATCAGCGTCAATAGTTCCAGGTGTATTTAGAACCGTAACATTTTTTTTTGCTGCTAAGCCAGACCGGGGTCTTATTTGGATTTCGTATCCTTTCGGAATAGCAATAGAAAAACCTGTTGGGACCAAAGCTTTTTCTCCTGGATTAATTATTATATTATCTTCTATATGCGCAGCAATATCCATGCCCGAAGATCCTTGTGTTTCATATTTTGGAATTGATACAGATTTTGATAATTTTTTAATTTGTATTTTTGTCATTAATTAAAAATTTATCTATTATTTTCTTTGCAATTTTAGAGGCAATGTAACTTTTCTTATTTTTGGGTAGATTTTCAATTTTTCCATTCTTTTCTATAATGGATACTTTATTAAAATCAACATTAAAGCCCAAATCTTTTTTTGAAACATCGTTTGCAATAATCATGTCACAATACTTATTATTTAACTTATCAATAGAGTTTTGAATTAGATTTTCTGTTTCAGCAGAAAAACCAACAAGTATTTTCGGTCTTAATTTATTATTTTTTCCAAGATATTCTAAAATATCTTCATTTTTTTCTAAATCTAAACTATTAAAATTTTTTTTTTTTTTAATTTTTTGCTTGCTTTTATTTTTAGGCTTAAAATCAGATACTGCTGCAGCACAAATAGCTATATCTATCGGTAGGAGTTTTCGCACAGCAGACATCATCTCCTCACCACTATTTATTTTTTTTACTTTAATTTCTTTAGAATAATTTAACGAGGTAGGTCCAGACACTAAAGTAGTGTCTACACCTAGTTTTGATAAAGCTAGTGCTATTTCATATCCTTGTTTACCACTAGACTCATTAGAAATATATCTAACGGGGTCAATATATTCTCGTGTTGGGCCTGTAGTAACAAAAGCACTAATTTTTCTTTTTTTTACTAAATCTTTATTTTCAAAATACTCTTTTAAAAATGAAAAAATTTGTCGTGGGCTTGACATTTTACCGACACCATATTCACCACAAGCCATTTCTCCATTGATTGGTCCAATAAATTTATATCCATAGTCTAGTAAAGTTTCCAAATTATTTTGTGTTGCTTTATGTAGCCACATTCTAACATTCATTGCCGGAACTAAAACGATATCTTTATTAGAAGCCAGAATAACAGTGGTAGCAAGATCTTCTGCTTTACCGGAAGCCAGTTTCGTCATCATATTTGCTGTCGTGGGTAGAGTTAAAATTATATCAGCCCAACGTGACAAAGAAATATGATCTATTTCTTTTTCATTGTTTACATCAAATATGTTTTCAAAAACTTTATTGTTTGACAAAGATGTTATGGATAAGGGAGTAACAAATTGCTTACCGCTTTTTGTAAGAATTGTTTTTACTTCCACATTATTTTTGACTAATAATCGAATAAGATCTAAGGCTTTATAAGCAGAGATTCCTCCGCCAATTACTAATAGAATTTTTTTGTTTTGTACTGACATTGTGACAATTAAAATACTAATAAAACAGCAATTACAATACCTAAAAAACTAATGATGATATTGTTTCTCAAGTTTTTTAACTTTATTTCTTCAATTTCTAAAGCCCTGTTATTTTTTAAGCCTAGATTTAATTTACCCTCAGCCAATAACTGTAACGCATAATTTGCTTTGTCCATAAAATTAGGAAAATCAGGTATCCTTTTTAAAATCTCAGAAGAAGTATTTATCGCCTTATCAATAGTCGCTTTAGGACTTTTTACGCTTTTAATCCAATCTTCTAGTACGGGCCTCGAAATTTCCCAGATATTAGTTTCAGGGTAAAGTTTTCTTGCCACACCCTCTACAGTGACCATAGTTTTTTGTAACAACAAAAGTGGAGTCTGTGTGGGCATGTTAAATTTTTCTGTAATTTCAAAAAGTTGAGCCAATAAGTTTCCACCTGAAATATCTTTTATAGATTGTCCAAAAATAGGTTCTCCAACAGATCTCAGTGCTTGTGCGAACTCTTCTTTAGAAGCATTTAGAGGAACTAGACCTGCTTCAAAATGAACTTCTGCAACTTTTATATAATCTCTTTGAATAAATCCGTATAAAATTTCTGCTAAATATTTTCTATTATTTTTATCTAATCTACCCATAATTCCAAAATCAACAGGGATAATATTACCTTTTTGATCAACAAATAAATTTCCCTGGTGCATGTCTCCATGAAAAAAACCATCTCTAACTGCTTGCTTGAGAAAATGTTGAATCAAATTTTCTGAAAGTGTTTTTAAATCTACGCCAGATTGTTTTAGGAGTTCTTGTTCCCTTATTGAAATCCCATTAACCTTGTCTAATGTAAGAACTTTTCTAGAAGTATAGTTCCAGTATATTTTTGGAACATTAAATCCTTTATCATTTTTTGTGTTTTCATATAATTCATTTGCCGCTGCTGCTTCAAATCTTAAGTCCATCTCAATGTTAGTTATTTCTCTTAATAAAAGTACAACTTCTACTAATTTGAGTCTTTTAGTTTTTGAAAATAAACTTTCTATAATATAGGCAAATAACATTAGTGCGTCGAGTTCTTCATTAAATTGTTTTTCAATATCAGGTCTTAAAATTTTTATAGCAACTTCTTTTTGATCACCGTCAATTTTTATTTCCGCAATATGTACTTGAGCGATAGAAGCTGCTGCTATAGGTTCACTTAACTTGACTATATTGGAATACAAACCTTCACCAATTTCCGTTTTTAAAATTTTTTTAGACTTGTAAAGTTCAAAAGGAGGTAGCTTGTCTTGAAGTTTAACCAAATCATCAGCCAAGATTTCTCCTATGATATCAGGTCTTGTAGCTAAAAATTGACCTAGTTTGATAAAAGTAGTGCCCATGCTTTCCAATGCATCACATAGTTTTTCTCCAGGCTTTTTTAATTTATTTACTAATTTTTTTTTTGATCCTATTGAAAATAAATCAAAAAACAACTTTATACCAAAAGGTACGTTATAAATTTCATTGACTGTCTCAACCGCTCCTGAGCAAGCTAGTTTTCTCGCTATTTTGAACAATTGAAAAATACTTCTGAACATATTTAGATTTTCCAACCTGAGTGTATAGCAGAAATACCATTAGATAAATTTCTAAATTCAATATTTGAAAATTTATTTTTTTCTAGTAAATCTACAAGTTCATTTTGACTATAAAATTTGTCAATACTCTTAATTAAATACTCATAAGGCTCTTGACTACCTACTACAATCTTACCAATTAATGGAATTAGTTTAGAGTATTTTTGATATATTAAATTTAGTATTTCGTTTTCAACTTTAGAAAATTCTAGACAAAAAAAACGTCCACCAGGCTTCAGTACGCGATATGCTTCCCCTAAGCATTGATTAATGTCAGTGACATTTCTTATCCCATAGCTAATTGTATAAAAATCAAAGGTATTCTCTTTAAATGGCAGTTTCTCCGCAGAATTTAGATACCATTTAATATTAGCGAGAGACTTCAACTTCTCCTTGCCTGTCTCCAACATTCCCTTGTTAGGTTCTACACAACAAAAATCATTTTTATTATTATTCTTTTGCGAAATCATTTTAGCCAAATCACCTGTACCTGCTGCAACATCAATTATTTGATTTCCAGGTTGTGGATTCATCCACTTAATTAAGTTTCTCTTCCAAAGCCTATGGACACCTAAAGACATTATGTCATTCATAAGATCATAATTATTATGAACTTTGTCAAATACAGAGTTGACTAGTTTAGTTTTATCTTGATTATAGATAACCATAATTAAATTATATGCCAGAATTACCAGAAGTAGAAGTTGTTAAAAAGTCACTAGAAGCCAAACTTAAAAATTTAACGATAAAAAAAGTTAGTATTACTAACAATAAACTTAGATACAAGATAGATAGCAAACAATTTAGCAAAATAAAAAATAAAAAAATAATATCCATTCAAAGGAGATCAAAATATTTACTGATTAATTTAAACAAAGGTTTTACCATTCTAGCTCATCTTGGTATGACAGGAAAATTTCTTATTACTAATAAACATAGAAAGTACAAGACAAGTTTTTATTATTCATTAAGAAAAAGTGATACAAAACATGATCATTTAACCTTAACTTTTAATAAAAAGATAAAACTTATTTATAATGATGTTAGAAAATTTGGTTTTATCAAAATATATCATAGTAAAGATATTTTTAACTCAACTCATCTTGTGTCATTAGGTCCGGAACCTTTATCGGCAGATTTTAATTTAAGTTATTTTAAAAAATATATTCACAATAGAAAAAAAACAATTAAAGATTTATTAATGAATCAAAAATTTATTGCTGGTCTGGGAAATATATATTGTAATGAGGTACTATTTTTATGTAGAATTAATCCGACTAGAAGAGTTAATAAAATTAGTCAAAAAGAAATAAAAAAAATTATCAAGTCTATAAAAAAAATTTTAAAGCAAGCGATCTTATTTGGAGGCTCTTCTATAAAAAATTTTTCTAGCACGGAAGGTCAAGATGGAAATTTTCAGCAAAAATTTAATGTTTATGGCAAAGAAAAAACTACCTGTGGTAGGCTAAAATGTTCAGGAACTATAAAAAAAGTCTATACTTCCAATCGGTCCTCATTTTTTTGTCCAAAATGCCAAAGATAATTGAAGTTGACCCTTATGTTTTTAGCAGATATATACGTTGAAAATATGCCAAATACAGCTTCAGCAATAAGAAGAGTTAGAAGAGTAACAAAGCAAACAGCCGTTAATAGGCTTAGAAAAAGCAAGTACAGAGCTGCCATAAGAAAGATGGAAGAATTAATTAAAAAAGGCGAAAAAGATAAAATAAAAAGTTATTTTGCAACTTTTCAATCTATTTTAATGAAAGTAACAAAGTCCGGAACAATAAATAAGAAAACTGCTTCAAGAAAAATATCAAAAGTTTCTAAAAAAATATCAAATTAACCTTTTAATTGTAACACTCTTGAGTTGATCAACTTAGGAGATTAATTTTAAATTTTCTTAACTACATTTAGAAAAAAAAAACTATATGTAGAGATTAAAATTTAATTTGAAAATAAATAATTTTTTTAAAAATTTAAATTTATAAATACAACCTATTACGAATTATTTTAACTTAAATAAAAATATTTCTTGCAATAGTATTTATAAAAAATTAGAAGATCTTTACGTAACTTAATTCTATGGAAAAAAAATCTATAAATCATCAAGAAGTTTTCTTAAACGAAGAAGAAAAAATTATAATTTGGGAAGATGTTCAAAAGGCATTTGAAAAAAATTTTGGAACAGAAGTTTATTCAAGCTGGCTAAAAAATATTTCTTTATTAAAAGAATACAATGACTATCTTATTCTAGGAGTCCCAACACGATTTTTTAGGGACTGGATAGTTTCTAGGTATTTAGATAAAATATTATCTCAAATAAAAACATTCAAAAATAGTATCAATAGAGTTGAGTTTAAAATATCAGAGGAACAAAAAGTTAATGCAAATGATGCTTTTAAAATAGATGATTTTAACAAAGTAACAGAAATTAAAGACTCAATATTAAATTATAACAGACTGAATCCTAATTTAAATTTTGATAATTTTGTAGTAGGCTCAAGTAATGAAATTGCATTATCTTCTTCAAAGAAGGTTTGCGAACAAGTCTCCAGGTATAATCCTCTTTATATTTACGGTGGTGTTGGCTTAGGAAAAACACATCTTCTAAATGCTATTGGGCTCGAACTGGAGAAAAAAACTAATGTTATGTTCATTTCCGCAGAAAGATTTATGTATCATTTTATTAAATCGATTAAAAAAAATGACATGGTTGGTTTTAAAGATTTTTTTAGAAAGTCTTCAGTATTTATTATTGATGACATTCAATTTATTCGTGGAAAAGAAGGTTTACAGGAAGAGTTTTTTCACACATTTAATAGTTTAATTGACAAAAGCTCTCAAATAATTATTTCAGCAGATCGTGCACCCATGAAACTAGATAGAGTCCAGGAAAGAATTAAATCTAGATTAGCTGGAGGATTAGTAGTTGATATAGATACGCCTGATTTTGAATTAAAAATTAAGATTATTAAAAAACGCTTAGAAGATATTCAGAATCAATTTAAAGAAAATAGCAATATTAGCGAAGAAGTTATCAATTTTATAGCGGCCGAAAGTAAGACAAATATTCGTGAGCTGATTGGCGTTTTAAACAGAGTAATTACATTTAGTAGAATACACAAAAAAACATTGACTATAAATGACTGTAAAAACATACTTAAAGACGTATTTAATCAAGCAAAAATAATTACTGTAGATAAAATACAAAATACTGTCGCAAACTTCTTTAACATTCCTTTAGCGGAAATGCTGTCTCAAAGAAGGTCCAGACCTTTAGCTAGACCTAGGCAAATGGCAATGTATTTAGCAAAAAAAATGACAACCAGATCCTTGCCAGAGATAGGAAGACGTTTTGCAAATAGAGATCACACAACAGTTATTCATGCTGTTAAAACAATAACTAGGCTATCTGAAAAAGATGATGAAATGAAAAAAAATATTGATCAGTTACGTAGCTTATTATTAGAAGAGTAATGTGAATGGAATTTTCAATCAAAAGAGATGTGCTATTAAAATCACTTACACTTGCGCAGGGTATTATAGAAAAAAAAAATACTCTTCCTATTTTATCAAACGTATTATTGAATGCTAAAGATGGAAAGCTATCTATAATAGCCACAGATTTAGATTTAGTATTTTATGATGAGATCAGCGAAGTGCAAATCAAAACAGAAGGAGCCACAACAACCGCTGCAACAATTTTGTATGATATTCTTAGAAAAATTTCAGGAAATTCTGAAATAAAATTTGATTTAAAAAGTGAAAGTAAATTAAGTTTGATTACTGATAATTCTGATTTTAATCTTCTATGCTTACCAATTGATAACTTCCCAAATTTTGCCGATGATTTAGAAGATAATGAAATTTCATTTAATAAATCTAAGTTACTGGCGCTTTTAAATAAAACAAAAATTGCCATTTCAAATGATGATACGAGGCATTATTTAAATGGAATATATTTACATACCACAGAATCTCAAAACAGAACTTATTTAACAGGTGTTGCAACAGACAGTCATAGACTATCGTCTAGTAGTATAGAGATTGAGTCAAATAAAACTTTTCACCCATTAATTTTACCAAAAAAAACTGTATTTCAATTGTGTAATTTATTAACAGACACAAATGAAAAGGTTTTAATAAAAACAAGCGAAAGCAAGATTCAATTCAGAATTGGGAAAACTAGATTAGTTTCCAAGGTTATAGACGGCAAATTTCCTGATTATAAAAAAGTTGTCCCAGTCGGTAATGATAAAATATTAACAGTTAGTTCATTTGACTTTATACAAGCTATAGAAAGAGTCATTACAGTCTCCATAGATCGTAAAGAGGGAGTAAAATTAATCTTAGGAAAAGACAACATTAAGTTTTCAGTTAACAGCACTAACTCTGGAGATGGAAACGAAGTAGTTAAATCAAACTTTACAGCAGAAGAAATGACAGTTAGTTTCAATTCCAAATATTTAGTTGATATTGCCTCTGAAGTTGAAGATAAAAATTTAAAAATTAATTTGAAGGATCCTATTTCCCCAGTTCTAGTTGAAGATATGTCCGACAAGAATAGTTATTACGTAGTAATGCCAATGAAAATCTAGATTATAACTTTAACGGGTTAATTTATTTATTTTCTCTAAAACACACGCTAGTATTGACTAATATAAGGTCTAAATTTCTTTTCATTTCATATAAAATAGAAAAAATGATATAAGTTTCCATCTTTAAATCTTAATAAATGTCAAAAAATTTAGAAAAAATACCATCAAAGTCTTACAGTGCAGATTCTATCAAAGTTCTAAAGGGATTAGATGCTGTTCGAAAAAGACCAGGAATGTATATTGGTGACACCGACGATGGGTCTGGCCTTCATCACATGGTTTTCGAAGTTGTAGACAATGCTATAGACGAAGCATTAGCAGGACATTGTAACAATATTTCAGTTGGTATGAATAAAGATAATTCTATTACAGTTGAAGATGATGGAAGAGGAATACCTGTTGATATGCATACAGGAGAAAAAATGTCTGCTGCTGAAGTAATCATGACACAACTACATGCCGGAGGTAAATTTGATCACGATTCATATAAAGTTTCAGGTGGTTTACACGGAGTAGGTGTTTCAGTTGTCAATGCTCTTTCTGAAAGATTAGAACTGAATATTTTCAGAGACAATAAAGAATATTTTATAGGTTTTAAAAATGGAAATTCTGTTAAACCTCTAAGAGAAATAGGTAAAACAAAAAAAAAGGGAACAAAGTTAACTTTTTTACCATCAAAAGAAATATTTTCTTCTATAAAATTTAGTTCAACAATTCTACAAAAAAGAATGCGTGAACTTGCTTTTTTAAACAAAGGTGTAAGTATTAATCTAACAGACAACACAACAGCAAAACCCAAAGAATATATAAATAAATATGAAGGTGGTATCGTAGAATTTGTTAAATATATCAACCAAAAAAAACCCCAATTAATTAATAAAAATGAAATTGCTATATTTAAAAAGCCAATATTTGTAACAGCAGAAAAAAACAAAGTAGCAGTCGAATGTTCTTTCGAATGGAACGCAGGTTATTCAGAAGATGTTTTAGCATTTACCAATAATATTCACCAAAAAGATGGTGGCACACATCTTCTTGGATTTAGAAGTGCTTTAACAAGAGTAATTAATAAATATGCAAATGATAAGAATCTAGGAAAAAAAAACAAAGTCACAATTTCAGGAGATGACATTAAAGAAGGTTTAGTAGCAGTACTTTCTATTAAAATGCCTGACCCAAAATTTTCATCTCAAACAAAAGATAAACTCGTTTCCTCAGAAGTAAGGTTAATTGTTGAAAGTGTAGTGAACGAAAGAGTTGCTACCTGGTTTGATCAAAATCCGTCTGTTACTAAAAATATTTTAGAAAAAATTTTACAAGCAGCAATAGCGAGAGATGTAGCTAGAAAAGCCAGAGATAGCGTAAGAAGAAAAGGAACATTTGAATTATCTGGCTTACCAGGTAAGCTTGCTGACTGCCAAATTTCAAAAAGAGAAGGTACTGAACTGTATATAGTTGAAGGAGATTCAGCCGGTGGCTCTGCTAAACAAGGAAGATCAAGAAAATATCAAGCAGTTTTACCTTTAAGAGGAAAAATACTAAATACTTACGTAAACAATAGAATTAAGCCCAATGGAATCAGTAATGATTACGCAACAAAGGTACTTGCAAAGATGATGTCTTCCAATGAAGTAGTAACATTAATTAACGCGTTAGGAACAGGCTCTAAAGACTTTAACGTGGAAAACCTAAGGTATGACAAGATCATAATCATGACAGATGCCGATGTAGATGGATCACATATTAGAACACTATTATTGACTTTTTTTAACAATTTTCCATTTAATAAACTAATAGAAAACGGTCATTTGTACTTAGCACAACCACCATTGTTTAAAGTAACAAAGGGAACAAAAAGCGCATACATAAAAGATGAAAAAGGTCTGGAAGAGTACATTCTAAAAATATCTGACAAAACTAGCAAAAAAATGAAAAAAGGATCTTCAGAATTCAATAAATTTATGGAAGAACAAAGACAAAAATTATCCATTCAAAGATTTAAGGGTTTAGGAGAGATGAACCCAGAAGAGCTTTGGCAGACTACTTTAAATCCAGAAAATAGAACTTTATTACGTGTGCAATACTCAAAGGAAACAAAAGAAAAATCTAAAGATGATCAAAAAATTATTGATATTTTGATGGGAGATGATGTTGCTCCTAGAAAAGAATTTATTACTAGCAACGCTTTAGAAGTAACCAATCTAGATATTTAGTTTTAGAATGAATCTTTCTACTCTATTTAGATTAGAAGAAAACCTACACTTAGATAAAAAAACGTTAGTTAACTTAAGGTGGATTGCAATTATTGGTCAACTTATTGCAATCAATTTTGTTTATTTTTTCTTAAAATTAGACCTCCCTATAATTGAAACACATATTGTTATTTTAATAGGCCTTATAACAAATATAGTTCTCCAATTTAAAATTAGAACAAATCAGTTGAAAGATTTCAATTCAGCCCTTTTTCTTATTTATGATTTACTACAGTTAAGCACCTTACTTTACTTGACAGGAGGAATTTTTAATCCATTTTCATTACTTATAATTATTCCCACAATAGTGTCTTCAACATTTTTAAGTATGGGTACCACTATAATTCTAGGAACTTTCACCATAGGCTTGTTATTTCTTTTAAAAGAATTCCATAAAATCCTACCAGGATTAGATGTTTATAATTTTAATTTTCCTGAATATTATTTAGCTGGCGCTTTAGTCTCTATAATTATTGGATTAGTTTTTTTAAGTTATTTTGGAATAAGGTTTTCAGGTGAAACAAAAAAAAGATCTGAAGCACTAGATAAACTTCAACAAGTTATGGCAAAAGAATATGAACTCGACTCACTTGATGGACAAGCTGCAGCTGCTGCACATTCCTTAGGTACACCACTTGCCACCATTTCAGTAGTTGCTAAAGAATTAAAAAAAGAAATTGGAGATAAATCCAAACATTCAAAAGATTTAGACCTGCTAATTAGTCAGTCTAAAAGGTGCAGCAATATTTTGAAAAAAATTTCAAAAAAAGAAATTAGCGATGATCAATTCATTAACCTAATAAAAGCAGAGAGTCTCTTAGAAGAAATCATCATTTCTTTTGAAGAAACTTCATCTAAAAAAATTACTTTGTTAGAAAATGGAGATAAAAATAAAATAAACATTAAAAGATCTCCAGAAATTGTTTTTGGGCTGAGAAACTTCATCGGAAATGCGATTAAGTTTGCAGATAGAGAAGTACGTATAAAATTGATAAGCGATGAACAAAACCTTGTATTGATAGTAAATGATGATGGACCAGGTTTTGCAGAAGATATTATTAAGCTTATTGGAGAGCCATATTTAAAATCAAGATCAAAACAAATAACAGGCAAAGCTGGTCTTGGGTTAGGTATTTTTTTAGGCAAAACACTTCTAGAGAGAAAAAAAGCTCAATTAACTTTTTTTAACAAAGAAGATTTAAAGGGCGCCACAGTTAAAATAGCTTGGTCCATAACAGATATTAAAAATTAATTTAAAGCAGGTTCTAGTTTAGTTATTTAGCGTATAGCACCAAAACTCTACATTAAATCAGAAGGACCGGAGTCGATAAACTCTTACTATCGCTTAAATTCAAAAGTATAAGAAAGAATTTTATAGGCTAATTTTGCTACCAAGAAATTATAAGAGTTAAAACCTTTGATTGGAGATAATTCGTTTATATCGGCCCCAACAATGTTTGAATTTTTAGCAGCAATCTTAATAATATTTAAAGTTTCATCCCACAGTAATCCCCCTGGTTCAGGAGTTCCTGTTGCAGGCATAATGCTTGAATCTAAGCCATCGACATCAAATGTCAGGTAAACTGTTTTATTTTTTATCATTTTTTTAAATTTTTTTAAGTCCCACTTTAATTTATCTTTAGCCCAAAAAATATTAATTCTCGCTTTATTTTTTTTTAAAAAGGGTATTTCACTTTCAGAGATATTTCTAATGCCAAAAGAAATAATAGACACATTTTTATAATCTAGACATCTTTTAATAGCTGATGCATGTGAAAATTTTTCACCATTATAACTTTCTCTTAAATCCGCATGTGCATCAAAGTGTAATAAGCAGATTTTTTTATGTCTTTTTACAAATGGGACAATACATCCAGGAGTAATTGAGTGTTCTCCACCAAAAGTAATAGGGAAAAGCTTTTTATTCAAAATTTCCTCGTTTATATTTGACATTTTTTTTAGAGCTTTTTTAATGTCTTTATCAATCTTGAATGGCTTTAATGTTTTAATTCCAATCTTTTTATACGGTTCACAATGTAACTCCTCATCATATAATTCTACTTGATGAGAGGCCTTAATAA